>ENA-UOUL01001643-UOUL01001643.1-bioreactor-metagenome-genome-assembly--contig:-NODE-1643-length-29901-cov-36.269146_pt1 | contig 29901 bp, 21 predicted proteins | sample MGYA00249838_ERZ747220 | MGnify/ENA primary metagenome ERZ747220 (study PRJEB28778, sample SAMN05720191) | bioreactor metagenome | isolation source: Anaerobic biogas reactor | place: USA:Washington... | reverse complement strand
CGCCGTCGAGGTTCAGGAGGTTGACGAGGGCCTTGCCCTTGCCGGTCCGCTGCCCCTCGGGGAGGTCGTAGACCTTCAGCCAGTAGACCTTGCCCCTGTCGGTGAAGCAGAGGAGGCAGTCGTGCATGTTCGCGACGAAGACGTTCTCGACGCCGTCGTCGTCTTTGGTCGCCATCCCGATGATGCCGCGCCCCCCGCGCCGCTGGTTCCGGTAGGTATCCAGATCGATCCTCTTGATATAGTTCGATGAGGTGAGCGAGACCAGCATCGGTTTATCCTCGATGAGGTCCTCCTTATCGAACGCCTCCGCGGCATACCCGATCCGGGTCCGCCGTTCATCGCCGTACCGGGCGCTGATATCGATAAGCTCCTTCCTGATCTCGGCAAGGATGCTCGCCTCGCTTGCAAGGATAGCGGTGAGCCGCTCGATCTCCTTTGCAAGGGCATCGCGTTCATCGAGGATCTTCTGCTGCTCGAGCGCCGCAAGCCTCCGGAGCTGCATCTTCAGGATTGCATCCGCCTGCACCTCATCGAGAGCGAACTTTGCCACCAGCGCCGCCAGCGCTTCTTCGGTCGTTTGAGATGCCCGGATGGTGGCGACGACGGCGTCGATGTTATCGAGCGCGATAAGAAGGCCGCGGAGGATGTGCATCCGCTCCTCGGTCTTCCTGAGATCGAACTCGCTTCGCCGCCGGACCACGTCCACCCGGTGTTTGAGGAACTCCTGGATGAGCTCCTTGAGGTTTAAGGTGCGGGGCTGGCGGTCGACGATGGCGAGGTTGATGATGCCGAACGAGGACTCGAGTGCCGTGTGCTTGTAGAGGAAGTTCAGGACAACCTGCGGCGCGACACCCTTCTTGAGGTCGATCACGACCCGCATGCCGTCCCGGTCCGACTCGTCGCGGATATCGCTGATCCCCTCGATCCTCTTGTCGCGGACAAGGGAGGCGATATGCTCGATCAGGCGGGCTTTGTTCACCTGGAAGGGTATCTCGGTGATGATGATCTGCGGTGTCCGGCCTTCCTCCTCGATCTCTGCTATCCCCCTGACCACGCACTTCCCGCGCCCGGTGAGGTAGGCATCCCGGACCCCGTCGGTGCCCATGATGACACCGCCCGTCGGGAAGTCCGGACCGGGCATGATCCGCATCAGTTCCTCGGTGGATATGCCCGGTTCGTCGATGATGCGACAGGTCGCCTCGCAGACCTCGCGGAGGTTATGGGGCGGCATGTTCGTCGCCATACCGACCGCAATCCCGCTCGACCCGTTCACGAGGAGGTTTGGGACTCGTGCCGGGAGGACGTCGGGCTCCTTGAGCGATTCATCGAAGTTCGGGACGAAGTCGACGGTCTCCTTCTCGATATCCGTCAGGAGCTCTTCTGAGACCTTCGTGAGCCGTGCCTCCGTGTATCGCATGGCGGCAGCGGAGTCCCCGTCGATCGACCCGAAGTTCCCCTGGCCGTCCACCAGCATGTAGCGGTAGGAGAAGGGCTGCGCCATCTTCACCAGCGTATCGTATATGGCCGAATCGCCGTGGGGGTGGTACTTACCCATCACGTCTCCGACAACACGGGCGCTCTTTTTGTAGGGCTTGTCGCTCGTGTTGCCCATCTCCCACATGGCGTAGAGGGTGCGGCGGTGGACCGGCTTCAACCCGTCTCTGGCATCGGGGATGGCGCGGCCGATGATCACGCTCATCGCGTAGTCGATGTAGCATGACTTCATCTCCTCCTCGATGTTGACCGGGACGACCCCGACCCGTTCAGATATCAAGGTTGTTCACCTCCTTAGCATGCCGGCGGATGAAGTCCCGCCGGGCATCGACGTTCTCTCCCATCAGTTTCTCGAATATATCGTTTGCGTAGATGGCATCTTCGATCCGGACCTGTTTGAGGACCCGGTTTTTGGGATCCATCGTGGTGCCCCAGAGCTGCCCGGCGTTCATCTCGCCAAGACCCTTGTAGCGCTGGATCGTGACGCCCTTCTCGCCGAACCCGGCGGCGATCTCCTGCATCTCCTCCTCGCGGTAGGCGTAGCGCTCCTGTTTGCCCTTTGCCACCCGGTAGAGGGGCGGCTGGGCGATGTAGATGTAGCCGTTCTCGACAAGTGCCGGCATGTAGCGGTAGAAGAACGTGAGGAGGAGCGTCCGGATGTGCGCGCCGTCGACATCGGCATCGGTCATCAGGATGATCCGGTGGTATCGGGCCCGCTCGGCATCGAAACTGTCGCCGACACCGGTCCCTATGGCGGATATCAGAGCCTGGATCTCGGCGTTCTTCAGTATCCTGTGCTCCGAGGCCTTCTCGACGTTCAGGATCTTCCCCCGCAGGGGGAGGATCGCCTGGAACTTTCGGTCCCGGCCCTGTTTGGCGGACCCGCCTGCCGAATCCCCTTCCACGATATAGAGCTCGCTCTTTGCCGGGTCCCGTTCCTGGCAATCGGCGAGTTTCCCGGGGAGGCCGGTCGTCTCGAGCGTGCTCTTCCTTCGGGCGAGCTCGCGGGCGTTCCGGGCGGCTTCCCTCGCCCGGGCGGCCGTCATCGCCTTATCCACGATCACCTGAAGGGTCTTTGGGTGCTCCTCGAAGTACTCGGTGAGCGACGAGTAGACGAGCGAGTCCACGATCCCGCGGACGTTGCTGTTCCCAAGGCGCATCTTCGTCTGCCCTTCGAACTGCGGTTCGGCGACCCGGGTGCTGATGACGGAGGCAAGCCCCTCCCTGACGTCTTCTCCCCGGACCTGGGCGTCGTTGCTCTTTAAGAGGTTGTTTCGCCGGGCGGCGTTGTTGATCGCCCGGGTGATGGCGCTCCGGAACCCCTCGAGGTGGGTGCCGCCTTCCCGGGTGTTCACGCTGTTGACGTAGGTGTAGATCGTCTCGGCGTATGAGTCGTTGTACTGCAGGGCCACATCGACCTCGACCATGCTCTCGGCATCGCGCTTCTGAAAGGAGATCACGTCGTCGTGGAGTTTCTCCTTCCCTTCGCCGATATGGGCGACGAACTCCTTGATGCCGCCCTCGAAGCAGTAGGTGACCGCATCGCCGGTGCGGTCGTCCTGAAGAGCGATCGTGAGGCCGCTGTTGAGGTACGCGAGTTCGCGGAGCCGGTGATCCAGGACGTCGTAGTCGAACTCGACGGTCTCGAAGATCGACCGGTCGGGCTGGAACGTTATCCGGGTTCCCTGGAGGCGGATGGGGTCGATGTGCTGTCCCGGCCGGGTGCCGTACCGCTCCTCGTACCGGGCCCTCATCTCGTGCTCGGTCTCCGGGCGGCACGTGAGCGGCTTTGCTACCTGGCCCTGCCGGAACTGCATCGTGTAGATGTTGCCATCCCGAAATACCGTTGCATCGAGCCAGCCTGCGAGGGCGTTGACGACCGAGACGCCGACGCCGTGCAGGCCTCCGGAGACCTGGTAGGTGTTTTTGTCGAACTTTCCGCCGGCGTGAAGGACGGTGAGGACGATCTCAAGTGCGCTCTTGCCGTACTGGGGCATCATATCGACGGGAATGCCACGCCCGTTATCCTCGACCGTGACCGAGCCGTCACGGTTGATGACGACCCGTATCAGGTCGCAGAACCCGGCAAGGGCCTCGTCTACGGAGTTATCCACAACCTCGTAGACCAGGTGGTGTAATCCCCGGGCCTCCGTGCTGCCGATATACATGGCGGGGCGCTCCCGCACGGGCCTCAAGCCCTCAAGTACCGTGATGTGGGAAGCATCGTAGGTATCAGTCATTTATGACCTCCGCTGAACGAGCGGCGTCCTGAATCGCAGCAAAACTCACAGTATATATTGGTCGTATAACCACTTATAGTGTATGGATGCGGAGAATCTCTTCATTCCTGCCGGTTCCGGGGGAGATGCAGTATCCAGGCGAACCGGCGGGGATGGATCGATAACGATCCTTTCCGGCCGGTTCCGGGATGGGGTGTATTCCCGGGCAAATCCTGCATCTCCCGCAGGGACCGCCCCGCCTGTACCCGCCCGGGGAGTGACGGGCGCCCCCGTCAGTCGTACTTTCCCGCATCGGGGTTTGCTATGCCGAGGCGGGTATCGACCGCGATCGCGATCCGGTTGAGGAGCCGCCTGATATCTGCCGCGTCCTCCTTATCCAGGATGCCCGGCTGGTGCCATATCACCATCTTGCGGAGGCGTTCAACCAGCTCCTCGATCTCGGTTCCCCGGAACTGCTCCGGGACGGTGAGGTCGTTGAGGTGATCCGCTGCGCCAAAGAAGGCTCTCTCGGGGGGCAGGCCGAAGTGCCGTGAGAGGAGTGTCAGATTGACGACAAATCCTCTGCCGAACTCGCTCTGTGCGGGCATATTACCCTATGCACTGCCGGGCGATATGAACGATCCGTTTTTGTGCCCGGTAACGTGATCCTGGTGAGGGGTCGGGGGAGAGGGGGACCTCGTTCCTCCTCTCCTGTCTCTCGCGCTCCCCGGGTTCTGTATGTTTCGCCGGCACCCCCACCCTGGCCTTTTCCTGCGATGAACAGGGGCGGTGCCCGGGCGTATATCAGGGGAGCAGCCGGATCCCAGGTCTCTCGCCGGCCTACCTCGGGGCACTGGACCGTGGTGCATAGGTGCCACGGGGGAGAGGCTGACGGAGAGGGGGAACTCGTTCCCCCTTTCCTGTCTCCTACGCTTCCGTTCTGCCCGGCCTTCACCGGCAGGCTATTCATACTCTTCTCCGGCACCCCCCACCCCGGGGGGCAGGGCCAGTGTTCACACGGCGTGGAAATGGTCATTCTCGCGCTGTTCAGGACGTTTGTGCATACCAGAGAGTAACGCATGCCTGCTCCGGCAGTTCGTTCTTTGCGAGAATGTCATTTAGAACCATTGCCGTAAGATTTTCCTAATACAGTCTCAGATTCGATTTCTTCTCAAAACAGTCCTTAAGATACCTTTCAAAATCCTGAAAAGATGGCAAACATCGTAGTTTATCCAGGGACCCATCTTTCCTGATCTCTTTGGTCTTTCTCTCAATTGCACCTTCGTCGATGAAGGTTCCTCTGAAAACATATTTTTTACCGTACGTTTCTTCCTTTATTCTCTCTCTGGGTATCTTCATCGCAGGGAGGATGTCATTACAATCGGTTCTCCTTTCAGAGATTGCTTTCATCCAATAGTCCATCGTGAAAACCGGAACTGCACAGACAAGGCACGGGGGATTTTGGTAGAACGTGTTTTTCTCCAGGAATGTCTCATAAAAGACAGATATCCGGGCTATAGTCTCCTTTCCAACACCTTCTTTCACAGGCTTCTCATCATTGTCGACACACACCACAATAATATCTGCAGCCTTAGAACATCCATAATGTAAGTACTTTGAAAAAATCGAATGATTATTTAGAATGGCCTGTTTTCCAGTTCTAACCCTCTGAGTGGAGCTTATTTCAACGAATTGAAGGGGGTGACCCTTGATCATCTCCAGAATAAGGACTGAGAGTAACTTTCTATCAGTCGGCCCTTCTGTAATAAGGTGAATATATACTGTGGAGGTCCCGGACTGTGTCATTATAGGCCTCCAATCAGCCCTTCTAGCCACAACTCCACGAGCGACTCCCCGGGAGTATAATCATCTCGGAATTTTTTAAGGACCTCTGTGAGAGGGATATATTCTGACTGTCCATCACGTTGTTCGCAGACAAAGACAAGCTCAGGAAATGTGTTAAGGCAGTCAAGTAATACTGGCGAATGCGTTGTTATAAAAAATTGCATGTCGCAAGCATCTGAGGCTATCAGTATTTTTTTAAGGATCTTACTCAAAGTTAACGGATTTAGCCCATTCTCGAGCTCTTCAATAAGTATGATTCTATTAGTTTGATGTAAATGGATTAAAGTCAGTATCGCAAGCGTGATTACAAAACCATCTGATACCTGCGGAGAAAGGAAACTCCAGTTGTCTTTATTGATCTCTCTGCTAAACTCGAGTGCATATCGATAATCCCCTAGATGGGTAAAGGAGAGGCCAGTAACATCCGGATAAATTTCTTTGAAATCATCGATTATTTCTCTGTAGATCTGTGGTTTGATATCTCTCATTGCAAAGAGAACGTTGACAAGGTTCTCTCCGTTATGTTTTAAGAAGGGAATGTTAGTTTCAAGGGGATCTATCTCACGCTCTTTTTTTATCTCTTTGGGGACAAATTGGAATTTCCGGATGCTCCGGCAGGCATTGTACATTTCAACAAATTCCTGCGGAAGGTCCCTGTTAACCCCCTTTTCTCTCATTAGCAGGAAATCTTTATGATCACGTTCGATGTGATTTTTTGAAGAGTTTATAGACTCGTTAATGACCTCAAGGCGAAATTTGGGGCGTTGTCTTGGGGGGTTGCGTAGAGAGTCTATCCGGTAAGAGTGAGAGGTATCATACATTCCATGGAATGCAACATCCATCTCAATTCCCTCTTTATTGATATCAGAACCCCTGTGTAATATCTGTGAAAATGAAAATGGACCCGGACCAAATAGTTCCTCCAGCGGAACTGTAAGAGATCTCGAGTAATATTCTAATGACTCCAGAATATTGGATTTTCCGGAGTTATTTGCACCGATAATAATATTTACACCATTACAACGCAGGTTGGCCTCCTTGATACTCTTAAAATTCCGTATACCAATTTGAATAATCATTATCGGCATATCGCATTCCAAAGATTAAACGGCTTTCCCTTTGGCACCTGCACCCTCCAAAAGCAATCTACATACCGGGAGCTCTCGAAAAAGTCCAAAGAAACCCCGAAAATTCGGGATCTCAGAGGGGAAAGGTGTATTGGTGAGAGGCGGTGGATGGAGGGCGGCGCCTGGCCTATGAGGGGAACGGGTAATAGCAATTCTCCTCCATTACCGGGAGTGCATGCCATGGTTGAATCATGCCGAAAAGAAAGCATGGCGTTCTGTAATACGGCTTTACGTGTCGCACCATTACTTCATCGAAGTTCCAGGGAAGCTCACATGGAGATCAAACTACTGATTCCCCTTCGTATCTTTGCGTGCGACTGTATGGTTATCTACACCCGTTGACTCACGCGAGGCCGTGAAGGACGCGAATTAGCAAAACTGCCGGCGAAGAACCTGGCACGGCTGCCCACCAGGCTCCACCCCGGATACGGCTGCCCACCGGATATCGCCTCTCACTGCCCCGGCCCCCGGCGGGGGTGGGGGAGGAGCGCCGCAGGCGCGGGTGGGGAGGGGGTGCCGGCAGAAGGGTATGGGTATCTCCTACCGAAGGCGTGGGTGGGGTGGGGGCTGCCGGCAAAAGTGCATGGGTAGCTGCCGGCGGAGGCGCGGGCAAGGGATGCTGGCGAGAAGTAAGATGGTTGAAGTGTGGGAGACAGGGGAGGGGGAACAAGTTCCCCCTCCCCGTCAGCCTCTCCCCCAATGGCGATATCCCCACGGTCCAGTGCCAGGGGATAGGTGGGAAAGAGCCGGATACGGCTTTCCATCGGCTATACCCCGGATACGGCTGCTCCCCTGATATCGCAAGCACTGCCCCTGCCCCGGGGCGGGGCGGGGGCGGAGCGCCGAAGGCGCGGGTGGGGTGGGGCAACGTGGATTACGGTATCTGGGGAGCTGGAGACAGGGGAGGGGGAACAAGTTCCCCCTCCCCGTCAGCCCCTCCCCCAATGGCGATATCCCCACGGTCCAGTGCACGGGAATAAGCCGGAAAAGAGCCGGATACGGTTTCCCGCCGGCTCCACCCCGAGCACGGCTGCTCACCTGATATCGCCACGCACGGACCCCGCCCCCAAGAGGGGGCGGGGGAGGAGCGCCGCAGGCGCGGGCGGGGTGGGGGTTGCCGGTAGAGGGCGTAAGGGTACCCCTCGCAGAAGAGCCGGCGGGGTGGGGGTCGCCAGCAGAGGGCGTAAGGGTACCTCTCGCAGAAGAGCCGGCGGGGCGGGGTGCTGGCAGAAGAGTATGGGTAACTCCTTGCGAAGACATAGGGCAGGGGTGGGGGTTATCCCCGGCCCCTGCTCATGACGTTACAGGGAAGCGGTCCTGCCAAAGAAGAAGTCGGCGAGCAGGGCGACATCCTTCCAGTCCACGGTGCCGTTTCCATCGAAATCGGCAGCCGCGGTGGGCGTAACCTTCCCCTGCGCCATATCGGCGGCAGCGATCACGTCGGCCCAGTCAACGCGGCCATCTCCAGTGAGGTCGCCCCTGATGGGAGCCGGGCCGGTCCCGACGATGATCTGCTTCGCCATAACGTTGTTGGTCTCGTTCTCCTCGGCGATCCGGTTGACGTCGTCCACGTGCGCCTTCACGGTGTGCGTGCCGGCGACCGCCTTCCAGGTCGCGCCGGCGGAGCCGCCGTTCGCGGTCACGCTGACCGATGCCCCGGGGGCAAGCGATGTCGTGTGGACGTCGGACCAGACGCCGGGCCCGGCGGCGCCGTCATCGAACGTGAAGAGGACGCCGTGCTTCACGCCCGCAGGCGTGGGGGCGTCGCCCTGGTTCTTGATCGTCGCTTTCAACGTCACCGCACTCCCCGGGGCCGGGCTCGCCGGCTCCCAGGATATGCCGGTCACGACGAGATCCGGTTTCCCGGACGGGGTAGGGGTAGGAGTTGGGGTGGGGGTAGGGGTGGGAGTGGGAGTTGGGGTGGGGGTACCCGGCGAAGGTTTCTCGCCGGAGTACGGCTGCACGCTCAGGCGCGACGTGTCGACCGAACCCGAGACTGCCACCGGCTGAGCCGCGTTCGACCGGACGGTCCCGGAGAACTGGACGTTCTGGCCGCTCGGGCACGACACCGCGGCGCCATTGCCGCCATAGGTCTCGATGCCAAACGAGCTATCCCGGACCGGGTAGCCGGAGACACCAAAGACGTTGCTCTTTGAGCCGTCACCCTTCGGGGTGACGAGGGTCAGCCCTTTCGTGGTTATCTTCCCGGCATTTGCGGCGTATATGCCGTACCTGCCGGCATCGATCGAGGTGCAGTTCTCCACGTTGACGTTGTCCGTGTAGTCGAACTTGTACCCGATCTCAGAGCCGGTATCGGTGCAGTTGTAAAGTTTCGTGTATGACGACGGATACCAGACGGCGAAACCGGCCTTCCGGTTATCCTCCGCGGTGCAGTTGATGAGGGTCATATCACCGTGGAGCCAGAACCCGGCGCCGAAGAGGGCGCCGTACATGTTCTCGTCCGGGCCGTTGTAGTAGTTGTCAGGCTTCACGCCGTTGTTCTTCGAGACGCAGTCCCGGAGGACGATCCGCTTCTTGCTCGGTGCGGCCTCGACGATGAACCCAGCTTCGTAGTTGCCTTCCGCATAACACCGGATGACCTCGCAGTCCTCGACGTTGGCGTTCTCTGCAAGCTGGAACCCGCATGTCCACTGGCCGTGCGGGGAGAAACGGCTATACCGGCCGCAGTTTATCGCCTCGCAGTCGATGTAGCGGATGTTTCGAATCGTCTTCGTGGCACCGTCTCCGTCGCTCTGCCACCCGTGCCGGCCGCAATCGATGGCCTTGCAGTTGACAAACTCGATATCCTCCATGACGGCGTTTGAGACCCAGAGGAAGAACGCCCCTCCGTAGGAGGAACTGTCGACGGTTGCCGTGACGTTGTGGACCTTCACGTGGTTGCAGTTGTAGAGGAAGATCGCGCCGGTTCCGGTCGTCTTGAAGTCACGGAGCACGAAGTTCTGCTTTCCCTGACACTGTATGCGGCCAGAGGACCACTTGAGCCAGGTAGCGTCAGGCCCTTTTCCTTCGAGTACCACGTTGCTCGGGATATCCAGGTTTCCACTGAGGTGGAAGGTACCCTCAGTCAGGGTAACTGTGCCTCCCGCGTTGCCGAGGGCACTGAGCGCTCTCTGGATCTCGACCTGATCGGCGGCGCCGTCGCAGACGTAATCCGCCTGGGCCCTGGAGAGAGCAGGGCTGTCGCCTGCCGCAACGACCAGGGCGCTGCCGGCCTGCACGATGGCGCCGATCGCAATGCATCCCAAAAGGAGCACCAGTACCTTCCGGTAAGTTGTCGGGCTTTCGTTATGTTCTCGCTGAAGTCTACTGCTAAAATAGCCCAAGTACATACCTCCTTGAGTCGCAGGCTGAAGCACAGGTGCTCCAGCACCAGAGCTATAGATAAATTATGATATATATACTATTTGTTTTTAAACAGGGCTTGCTAATTTGATATTTTATTAAAATTGACAATAAGGTGAATCAAAATCCAGATAATCCCTACAAAAAACATTTTCTGAGGAAATTAAGATAATATAGGCCGGCTTGCACCCGAAGGCCGGTCATGGAGCGATGCCGCCCATTCTCCAGGGGCATCCAGGCACACCGGTGCATCGAGGTAAAAGCCCTTATATCCCGAAAATATCCCTGTAACCTTACGAAAATCCGGAGACTCTGTCAACCCTGCCGGCCGGGACGGATACAAGCGCCATGACCCGGCGGATGGAGGCTGACAGCGCATCGGCACCAGGCGATCGGGACCCGGTCGTCGGGCGCCTGCTACCCGGGAGGGGACACCCATACGGCGCTTGCCGGCCTTCCTGCAGCGGAATGGTACCCATATGGCGTTTTCCGGCCTTCTCGCAGCGGAACGACACCCATATGGCGTTTTCCGGCCTTCTCGCAGCGGAATGGCACCCATACGGCGCTTCACGAAGGCCCGCCGCCCCGCCCGCGCCTCCGGCAGGGACACGACGGCGACGAACGAAGGCCCCCGGGCCCCGGGTACGGCGATGACGCCCGCGCTTCCACGGCAACCACAAGGAGAGAATCTACCGGCAGCAGCCCGGAGGGGCCGGTCCTCTGCCGCACCAGGGAGCCGGCTGACCGCTCAGTTGGTCATCTGCTCGTAGAGCCGCTCGTATGCCAGCACGACGTTATCCCAGGTGTAGTTCGACCGGACAAGTTCTTTCCCCCGCTCCGAGAGCCGGCGGCAGCGTGCGGCGTCGTCAAGGAGCCCCGTGACGGCACGGGCCAGAGCGTGCTCGTCGCGGGGAGGCACCAGAACGGCATGGTCGCCGAAGTTATCCCGGAGACAGGGCAGGTCGGTCGTGATGACCGGCAGGCCGAAGAACATGGCCTCCAGGATCACCGTGGGCATCCCCTCCGAGAGCGAGGGGAGGACATACACGTCCGACGACCGGTATGCGGCAACGAGGTCGCAGAGCCCCACCTTCCCGGCGAACCGGACATACTCCTCGACACGGTGCCTGCGGGCGAGCTCCTGCGCTCTTTCCCGGTAATCCCCGTCGCCGACGAAGAGGAAGACCAGGTCGTCCCGGCCCTGCTCGTGCACGATCTGGTCGACCGCCCGCAGGAGCACGTCGACGCCCTTCCTCGTCGATATCTGCCCGACAAAAAGCACCCGCTTCTTCCCTTCGAGCCTGTGCGCCTCCTCAAATCCAGCCGTATCCTCACCGATGCAGGGCAGGAAGTCCTCGGGGCAGATCGCGTTTGGTATGACGGAGATCCGCTCCCGGCCGACACCGAACGCCGAGACGTACGCCGCATCCGAGGGAGAGAGGGTGACGACCCGGTCCACCCGGTGGACAAGCCCGTGCTCGATGGTCCCCCGGTACAGCGTCACGAAGAGGTCTTTGAGGGGATGCCCGAACATATGCTGCCCGTGGTGCGTCAGGACCGTCGGCACCCCGAACTTCCGCCGGACGACGCCCGCGCTCAACGCAGCGCAACTGTAGGCATTATGAGCGTGCAGGACGTCGACTCCGGCAAGGCTCTCGCCGGGCCTGAAGAACGAGGGCACAAACGGGTCGTTGAAGGGGCGCACCAGACAGGGGCGGCGTTCGATCGCCACCCCGTTCTCGGTCTCGAACGGGCGGCCCCTCGGCACGTTCGCCGTCAGGACGGTGACGTCATGGCCCCGGCCGGCAAGCGCCCTGCTCAGGTTATGGACGTAGCGCTCGATGCCCCCGGTGTGCGGCGGGTAGTAGGCAGTAACCTGGACTATCTTCATAGAAACGCCGTGATGATCCTGATCAGGAAGTTCTTCAGCCCGCAGCCGCCATCCTGGCCGGGGCTCGCGATCTCCTCTTTCGCCTCGACCTGCAGACCGCGGGTATCGACACCTGCCCCTCTCGCGATGACCACCGGCTCTCTGTGATCGGTCCGGATGACGCCCGTGAACGTGACGTCGCGGCAGCCTTCGCCGTAGATCGTGCGGATGGTCTCGCTGTTCCGGCCGACGATGTCAAACCGGCTGTCGACGACCGGGTGCGCCGTCGTGCCGAAGAACGAACCGCTCCCGTCGAAACCGGCCGGATCGAGGATCTCCAGGCCCTCCGCCACGATCCTCTCCGCCTCGAGCGCGTAGACCCCATACGCCCCGGCGTTCCGGCTGGTGCAGTCCTCGATGTAGACATCATGCGTCTCCACCAGGCGGAACCCCACCGCCGAACCGTCGTCGGTGCAGCTGTAGAGGCGGACCCCGGGACCCGCGGAGAAACCCGCATTGCCGTTGCCTTCGGATACGCAGTTGTAGAGCGTCGTCTCTCCCTGCACCCAGTAGCCCGAACCGAAGTGGAGCCCGTGCGACTCCTCCGAGGGGTTGTAGAAGGCATCCGGTTTCTGGCCGTTATTCCTGCTGATACAGTTCCGGAATACCAGGTTCGTTACCGTGGGGGCGTCTTCGACGTGAAACCCGGACTCAAACGAACCCTCGGCCAGACAGCCGGTGAGCACCGCATCGGCAAGGTCGTTGTTCTCCGCTATGGCAAAGCCGGTCGTCCACTCCCCGTAGGGGGCGAACCTTTCGTGCCTTCCCGAGTTGATGGCCTGGCAGTTGATGTAGCGGATATCCCGGATGAGTCTCCGGGCCCCCTCGCCGTCGTTCATGAACCCCATCCTCCCGCAGTCGATGGCCTTACAGTTGACGAACTCGATATCCTCGGATACGCTGTTCTGCACCCAGACGAAGAACGCCCCCCCGCCAAGGGAGTTATCGATGCGTGCGGTGACGTCGTGAACTTTCACGTGGCTGCAATTGAAGAAGAATATCGCTCCGGTCCCGCAGGTCTCAAAGTCTCTAAGGACGATATTCTCCCCCCCGTACGCAGTAAGCCGGCCGGATATCCAGTGGAGGTGGGTCCTGGTATCGCCCTTCCCCTCGATAGTGGTATCATCGGGCACCACCAGGTCTCCATCAAGGGTGAACGTCCCTTCTGCGAGAGAGACGATCATCCCTCTCGACCGGGACGCATCGATGGCCTGCTGGATCTCCACCTGGTCGGCAACGCCGTCGCAGATGTAATCCGCGAGCGCCTTTGCCGACTCCGGGCTATCGCGGGCAGCGACCAGTATGGCGTTCTTCTCCGGGATACCGGCGGTATGTATGCCGCCTGCCTGGATAAAGGCGAGGAGAACCGCCATGCTCACAGAGGCAACGAGGATCACGAGGAACCCCGTACACGCCATCTTCCGAATCATGCGAACCCTTTCCATCCCCCAAAAGACGATTCTGCAATACAGCCCCGGGCTATAATAACGTTGCGGTCACGGGGCACGGCCGCATCCTCGACCAGGAGCAACCGGCGGGCCGGAGGTGGCTGCACATGCCGGCCCGTACCCGACCCGCTCCTGTCGCTACGGCGATGAACAAATGCCGGGATCTTTCCGGCCTCTCCTATCGGAGAGGTATGGTCCGCCACCCGGTGCGGGTGGGCGGGCGGACGCTCCCGGAAGGCAGCGGGCTCTGGTCCGCTCTCACCGGCTATATACGCCTCCTTGCAAACCTGCTCAGCAGGCGTGCAGCCCGGGCCTCCTTGACGTCATCGGGAACCTGGCCCGGAAGGCGGGAGGCGGCAACCGTCGGCCGCGGGGAGAACCTGAATATATGCGCTTCGTCGAGTCTGAGCGGCGGATCGAGGAGAGAGAGCGTTGCAGCGAAGTCGTCCTCCGTCTCCGTCGGGAACCCCACCATGAACTGGGTGCTCAACCGGATAGCGGGGTAGTTCCGGTAGATGTCCAGCATCAGCGCGCTCCACCGCTCGGCGGTGTAGTGCCGGCCCATGAGTTTCAGGATCCGGTTGCTCCCCGACTGGACGGGCGCCATCACCATCTCGATCTTACCGGATGCGAGGATAGGCTCCATGTCGCCGTAGACCTCTTCAAAGCGGTGCGGTTCGATCTGGTTCAGGAGGATCGAACAGTTCTCCGCCGGACCGATGGCGACCAGGTCTCTCAAGAGGTCGGGGAGGCGGCAACCGATATCGATGCCGTAACTCCCGAGATCGGTAGCGAACAGGGAGAAACGGCTATATCCACGCTCGAGTCCGCCCCGGAACTCCGATACGATGTCATCGATGGGACGGCTGTGGACGGTATTCCCAAAGACCGGCCGTTCGCTGCAGTAGGTGCAATGCCCGGTGCACCCGGCCGCGATAGGTATGTGATACACCTCGGAGCGCCTCTGCCGGCGCGAGCCGAAGAGGTCCACCCCCCGTTTATAGAGGAGGAACGCGGCGGTGAGCAGGTCGGTGCCGTTGCAGCCGTGGATACTGGGCGAGGCCATGGTCGCAAGCTCGCTTGCGGCCGCCGAGCGGTCGATGCTCTCCGGGGAGACGCCGTTCGTGCCTATAAGAGAGGTAATGGAGCCGGTATCCATCGGACCGATGATCGGGCCGTCGTAGACTCCTACAAGCGCCCCGGGGTTCTGTTTCGGGAGGCAACCCCAGACGACGAGTTCGGCATCCTGCCGCATCTTCTCCTTGAGTTCATCGATGACGCTCAGCGAATGGCCCTCTTTCTCGCCGGTCAGACCACACGCGTAGAAGAGAACGAGATCGGCATCGCCTATCGCCGACGCCATATGGATATTCTGAGCGTGAGCACCCAGGTACCTCTCGACGAATTTTGTCCTGAGCTGCCCCTCGACGCACCCGTTCGTACAGAGGAATACTTTCGTCATAGGTTACCGCGAAAGCACCCTATAGCACCTGCCATAGATAAAACTTTTGCCGGGAGCCGGATCGACCTCGCCGCCTTCCGGGAGAATCAGGAGAGCGGGGTATCCTGCCGGCACATGAGGCATCACCTGGTGCAGCCCGGAGGGGGCTGCTCCCTATAGCGCCGCGTACCCGGGCCGGTCCCCGGCGGGATTTGCCGGGGCCATCGTCAACCTCCAGGCAGGGGATACCGGGAACGCCATCTGCGGCAACTCTCCCCGCTCGCAATCCGGTATATCCGGCCCCCGGCTGAGGCGAACGTGCAATCCAGGGAGCCGGTGAGCACCCGGGGTTTACCGTGGCCGGCCCTTCTCTTTGGCCTCGCGGGGGAGGGGCACGAGACCGAGCGCCTTCAGGATCGTCTTCTGTTTCCGGGTCATCCGGGTCGTCGTAACCCGGCCGTCCGCCAGGACGATCTTCTTCCACTTCTCCAGCTCAAGCATCACCCCTTCCACCGAATACGTCTCTGCCAGCCCCGCCTCCTCCAGCATCCTCGCCAGCCGCGACCGCAGCATCAGGCTGAGAAACACGATGAAGAGGTAGCCATGGAACGCGGCGGTGCCGTGCGCCTCCAGGGGGAGAGCCTCCAGTTCACCCTTCAGCCTCTCGAACTCCTCTTCGATACAGTCCCGCTCCCTGTACCGGGAGAGGCACGTCATCCAGTCCGCGTTCCCCTGGTAAAAGAGCATGTATCTTCCCATCCGGTTCGTCCGCAGGGTTACCGCGCTCTGGCGGATGGTCGCCTCGATCCGGTCCTCCACCTGCTTGCAGTCAAAGAAACCCCCAAACTCCCCGGCTATCCCGGAAAAGACGTGATCCGCGATCTGGCCCGGCTTCAGCCTCACGGCAAAGAGCGCCTCCCGGATATCATCCAGGTGGCGGGTGAACGCCTCTCTCGCTTCCTGCTCAAGCCCGGGGTCGTAATACAGGTAGCCCTGCAACGCACGGCCTTCGAGGGCAAAAACCACCGGTTTGACATGGATTGTCCGGCCGTGGAACTCCCGGATATACCCGGCCCGGGCGATATCCCGCTGCTCCCTGGTGATCAGCGCCCTGAGCTCTTTCATGCTGAACCTGGCGGCGATAACGAACGATATCTGCTCATCGAGCATATCCAGCAGGTTGTCCGAACTGAAGAACCCGCTCTCCAGGATGGCGGTGCAGTCCGTGACCCCGCAGGCCTCGAGCCTTGCAAGGGTGCCGGCGAGGGTGGTGCTATCGGTGATGCTGCCCGGATAGACATCATACATCACCGGGATGCCGCGGTCCTCATCCACGACCAGGGAGAGGGTGATCGGGGGCAGGAGCAGGCTATCCTGGCGATACCCGTGCACGAGCGAGGAGGAGCCCGAGAGGCTGGTGATGTCGTACACCAGGGCTCGCCGCGTCTCGTTCTCCTCGATAATCAGGTCCGCCAGGGTATCCGGTATATCGCTCGTGCCGATCTTCTTGAGGAGTTCACCGATCTCTCGATCGGAGAGGGAGAGGGCCGGGTTGTCCAGGGCGAGGGCGGTCTCCGCATACCAGGTGTCGATATAGGGCATCGTTGCCGGCCGGATAAGGCGGTTGAAGGCGAGCGCGACGACCATGGCGGCCTCGGTCTCCGGGAAGAGTTCGGGGAGGTGCCGATCGAGGTGCAGGTCACGCAGGCAGTGCCGGAGGAGGAAGATCGGGCCGTAGTCGAACAACCGGATAGCCGCCCCCGAGCTCCCGGTCATGGCAATGACCTCACCCGGGGCTGGCCGCATACGGATTGGTTCACCGCCGGCGTTCCGGTCAGGGTGCCGGGTCTTTCTGAAGACCGGATCATGGTACAGGATCTCTTCGCACCTCTATGTAATCCCGCTGATCCGCCGTACCGGTCTCGCGGTGCCGGGCACCCCGGCCGGCAGGGGGCTGCTCTGGATACTCCGGCAGATTTTTCCTGCGGGAACGTCCACAGATCCCTGATGGCTGCAGTTACCGCCGAGCAGGTGAGGGAGGCGGCCGGGGTGCTCGGCATCCGGGACCGTGCCAGCCTCAACGAGATCCGGAGACGTTATCACGATCGGATCAAGGAGTGGCACCCCGACGTGTCGCAGAACGACCCGGTAAAATCCCACGAGATGACCCTGCGCCTGAAGGGGGCCTACGACCTCCTGGTCGATTACTGCATGAACCAGACGTTCTCTTTCCGGACCGAAGATATCGCTGAGGGCCTGGGGCAGAACCCCACCAGGCACTGGATGGACCGGTTCGGCGACGACCCGATCTGGGGGTAGTGCTCCGCCCGCCATCCCCGGAGCCGGCAAACGTGGCGCAGGCCTCCGCCGTCACCGGGTGCACCTCCACCGGAGCCAACCGGGCATCGCAGGCGGGGTCTCCGGGCACCGGCATCACGGCGGTCGCGCGGACCCCGGTGCAACAGGTTTAATGCCGGGTGCATAGATGTACTCACATCCCGACCGGAGGAATGAGGGCGACCGTGGTATGGCGAAAGGAGAGGTAGATCCAGCAGAAACAAGACCAGGAGAAGCCGTTACACCGGAAGAGATCACAGAAGTGCCGCCCTTCATCATCACCGGCATCGGCGCATCTGCCGGGGGGCTTGAGGCCCTTGAGACCTTCCTCAAGAACACGCCCCCCGATATCGGCGCAGGGTTCGTGGTGGTCACCCACATGGACCCCGAACACAGGAGCCTTCTGCCCGAGATCCTCCAGCGGAGCACCACGATGCCGGTGGTACAGATCGAGCACGGCATGAAGGTCCGGCAAAACTCGGTCTACGTGATCCCCCCAAACACCAACCTCACCATCCAGAAAGGCATCCTCAACCTCGAAGAACCGTCCAGACCGAGGGGGATGCGGCTGCCCATCGACCACTTCTTTCGCGGTCTCGCTCAGGACCAGGACTCAAAAGCGGTCGGCATCCTCCTCTCCGGCATGGGGCACGACGGGGTGCTCGGCCTCCGCTCGTTAAAAGAGCGCCTCGGGACGGTGATGGTCCAGGACCCGATCACCGCAGAGTTCCCGAGCATGCCCCGGAGCGTCATCGTCTCCGGGCTTGCCGACTACATAGCGCCGGCGGGCGAGCTCCCGAAACTGCTTGCCAATTATATCCAGTCCTACCGGAGCCTTCGCGCGGCGAGCCCGGAGGAGAAGCGGTACCTGAATACGCGCACGAAGATCCTTGCCCTGATCCGCTCGCGGACGGGCGAAGACTACTCCATATTCAAGGAGAGCCTGATCCGCGGCAGGATCGAGCGGCGGATGGGTCTGCACCGGATCACCGACGGCGAAGACTACGTGCGCTACGTCCAGGAACACCCACGAGAGATCGATTTCCTCGCGCAGGAGATCCCCACCGGTCCGAACTGGTTCTTCCGCGACCCCGGGGTATGGAAGATCCTCCGCGAGAGGCTGCTCGGCGAGTTGATCCGGGCAAAACCCGGTGACAGCACGCTCCGCGTCTGGGTCTCGGGGTGCGCCACCGGGGAGCAGGCCTACAGCATGGCCATTGCGCTCGAAGAGACGATCCAGTCCTCGGGCAGCGATATCCAGTACCAGATCTTTGCGACCGACATCGACCGGGAGAGCATCCTCGAAGCGCGGGGGGGGATCTACATCGCAAACATCGAGGTGGATGTATCCCCCGAGCAACTGGATCGCTTCTTTACCCGGCAGGACAACACCTACCAGATCCGCCAGGAGATCCGCGAAAAGACCATATTTGCCCAGCATAACATACTGACCCATCCGCCGTTCCTCCACCTGGACATCCTGGACGTCCGGAGCCTTCTCCTCTACACGAGCCCGGATGTGGTGCAGAAACTGATACCTCTCTTTCATTATGCCTTGAATCCCGGCGGGATCCTCATCCTCGGCATCGACTACTCCGCCGGCGAACCCCTGGAGCACTTCGAGACCATCGATGCGACATGGAAGATCTACCGGCGGGCGGCGGGGCCCGGAGGGGATGATATCCAGGTAGAACTGCCCTCCACCCTCATCCCCTCGTTCGGGCTCGTGGTGGGCGAACCCAGGCTCCGGAAGGAGAACGAAGGGTCCTCCATCGCCGCACTCGCCCGGGAGTGGCTACTCTCGCAGTATGCCCCGCCGGCGGTGATCGTGAACGAGAACGGCGACATCCTGTACTTCCAGGGGAGGACCGGGAAGTATCTTGAACCCCATCCGGGCAGAGCCACCCTGAACGTCCATACGATGGCGCGGGAGGGTCTCCGCTATCCGCTTGCCTCCACCACCCGCACCGCTCTCCAGGAGAAGCGCACCGTCACGCGGGGGCCGGTCTTCGTGCAGACGAACGGGAGCGAAGAGGCTATCCGCCTGACCGTCCGCCCGATACGCGAGATCGAGGGCGCAGAGGATCTCCTCATGGTCGTCTTCGAGCCGGTGCAGGACCCCGCCCCGGAGGTGGGGCATGAAGAGGGGGCGGCATGGAAGGCTGCCACGCAGCCCGATCTCGATAAAGAACTCGCAGAGACCAGGGCCCAACTCCAGCGCACGGTCGAGGATATGCAGGCCTCCCAGGAAGAACTCAAGTCGATGAACGAGGAGCTCCAGAGCACGAACGAGGAACTGAAGAGCACGAACGAGGAGTTGACGAGTTCGAAGGAGGAACTCCAATCCTTAAACGAGGAACTGCTCACCGTCAACGCCGAACACCAGAGGAAGATCGAGGAGCTCTCGGAGAGCAACGACGACATGCGCAACCTCCTGCAGAGCACCGATATCGCCATGCTCTTCCTCGATAACGATCTGCGGGTGCGGCGGTTCACCAACCCCATCCGGCCCATCGTCAACCTCCAGGCAGGGGATACCGGGCGGCCCATCACCGACTTACATATCAGCATACTGGACGAAGACATCGTGGGGGATGTAAGAACGGTGCTCGACACCCTGCAGATGCAGATGAAGCGGGTGCAGACGGCGGACGGAAAGTGGTATCTGATGCGGATCCTCCCCTACCGGACGACGGAGAACCGTATCGAAGGGGTCATCATCACCTTCACCGATACGACGCCGCTCAAGAAGATGAAGGACTCTCTTGAGGAGGCCCGGATGTATGCCGAAAGCCTGGTCGCCATCGTCCACGAGCCCCTCCTGGTGCTGGACGCCGACCTCCGCATCATATCCGCAAACCGCTCGTTTTACACGATGTTTCGGACCACACGGGACGAGACGGAAGGAAACCTCATCTATGCCCTGGGGAACCAGCAATGGAACATTCCCCGGCTCCGCAGCCTGCTCGAGGAGATCCTCCCCCAGCAGACGAAACTCGACGGTTTTCTGGTGGAGCACGACTTTCCCGTGATCGGGCACCGGGTGATGCGGTTGAACGCCCGGATGCTCCACTCGGATACCGGCCCCGAACGGATCCTCCTTGCCATCGAGGATATCACCGGCCGGGATGAGCAAGAGAGAGAGAAGACCACGTGATCCGGGTTGAAGTTCAGTGCCCCCCACGCCAGAACCCCCCCCTGCGCCGCAAAGTCCGGAGTGCGCGGACGGAGGAGAGAGGGTTAGCTGCAGGAAGAGACCCATGGAGCAGGATGAGCACGGGAAGAAAGAGGCGAAGAGACCCCTCGCGATCGTGGGCATCGGCGCATCCGCGGGCGGGCTCGAGGCGTTCGAGCAGTTCTTCAAGAACATGCCGCCGGATGCCGGGATAGCCTTCGTGCTGATCACGCATATGGATCCTGCCCAGAAAGGGCTCCTGCCGGAGATCCTCCGGCGGTTCACCAGGATGCCCGTGCGGGAGACCGAGGACGGCATGAAGGTCGAGGCGAACACGGTGTACGTGAAACCCGCACAGGCGGACCTCACTCTATTCCACGGCACCATCGGGCACCTGGAACCGGTCCGGACGCACGGTCTCCGGATGCCCATCGACAGTTTCTTCCGGCACCTTGCCGACGACCAGGATGGAAAGGCGGTAGGGATCGTGCTCTCCGGGACGGGGAGCGACGGAACGCTCGGGATCAGGGCCATCAAAGAGCGCATGGGCATGGTGATGGTCGAGGACCCGTCTTCGGCCCAGTTCAGCGGCATGCCCAGAAGCGCGATGGCCACCGGGCTCGTGGACTACAGCGCTCCGCCCGAAGAACTTCCCGAGCTGCTCATCCAGTACGTGAGGTTCTCCGCTGCGACTCCCACCGGGGAGAAGCTCACCACGGCGCGGGTGGAAGCGGACCTCCGGCGGATATTCTCTCTCATCCGCATGCGAAACGGCCAGGATTTCTCCCGGTACAAGCGAAACACCATCCGAAGGCGTATCGAGCGCCGGATGGCCCTGCACCAGATCCCGAGCATCGGGGAGTACGTCACGTTCCTCTATGAGAACCCCCCGGAGGTCGATACCCTTGCACGCGAACTCCTTATCGGTGTGACGCGGTTCTTCCGTGACCAGAAAGCCTGGGTTGCTCTGAAAGAGGGGATCCTCAAAGACCTGATCCCCTTGCGGCCGGAGGGAGGGACGATCCGGGCCTGGAGCGTGGGCTGCTCCACCGGGGAGGAAGCTTACAGCCTCGCCATCGTGCTCAGGGAGTGCCTGGATACCCTGAAGCGGCCGGACATGGTCCAGGTCTTTGCCACCGACGTGGACGCAAGGGCTATCGGGATCGCGCGGCGCGGCACCTACCCGGCGAACATCACCGCCGATGTCTCCCCCGAACGGCTGGAGCGTTTCTTCGTAAAGGAGGACAACACCTACCTCGTGCATAAGGAGATCCGCGAGAGCGTGGTCTTTGCGACGCAGAACGTCCTCGCAGACCCCCCGTTCACGCACCTCGACATAATCTCCTGCCGTAACCTCCTCATCTACCTCTCGGCGGAACTGCAGAAGCAGTTGATACCCCTCTTCCAGTATGCCTTGAACCCGGGCGGGTTTCTCTTCCTCGGCACGGCCGAGTCGGTCGGCGGATTCAATACCCTGTTCAAGACGGTCGATGCCAGGTGGAAGATCTTCCGGCGCCAGGAGGGCACCACCCCGCAGGTGCCCAGGTTCGAGATACCGGCGGCCGTAGTCGCGCAACCCGCAACAGCGGAGAAGAAGGCGCGAGAGTTCGCAAGGGAGGATGAGATCGTCACCGCCCTTGCCCGGGAATGGCTGCTCGTGCAGTATGCCCCCCCGGCGGTGATCGTGAACGAGGACGGCGATATCCTGTACTTCCACGGCAGGACGGGGAAGTACTTTGAACCCCGGCCTGGCAGGGCTACCCTGAACATCCACACGATGGCGCGACCCGGTATCCGGGATGCGCTGATATCCCTCCTCCAGGCGGCCACCCGGGAGAGAGAGGGGTTCGTCCAGGAGGCAGCTCCCGCGCGGGTGAGCGACGGCGAGCAGCAGATCCTGATCACGATTCGGCCGGTCGGGCAGCTGGCGGGAAGAGGCGGCATGCTCTACGTCGTCGTCTTCCAGAACAATGAGAAACCATACCGAAAATACCCCGAAGGCGGGGCGGAGGAGCGCAAACGATCAGACCGTGCCCCGGAAGGGGGCACGGTGCAGGAGATTGCCAGGGTCCGGTTCCAGATCCAGCACACGATCGAGGATATGCAGGCCTCGCAGGAGGAGCTCAAGTCGATGAACGAGGAGCTCCAGAGCACGAACGAAGAGCTCCAGAGCATGAACGAGGAACTGACGAGTTCCCGCGAGGAACTCCAGTCCTTGAACGAGGAGTTGCTCACCGTCAACATGGAACACCAGAAGAAGATCGCGGAACTCTCGGAGAGCAACGACGACATGCGCAACCTCCTGCAGATAACCAATATCGCCATGCTCTTCCTCGACGACGATCTGCGGGTGCGGCGGTTCACCACCCCCATCCGGCCCATCGTCAACCTTCAGGCGGGGGATGTAGAGAGGCCCATCACCGATCTTGCCGTCAACCTCAAAGAGGGGGGGTTCTCAGACGATCTCCGCGGCGTGCTCAGGACCCTGCAGGTGCGGGAGAGAGAGGTGCAGACGAAGGAGGGGAGATGGTTTAAGATGCAGATCCGGCCCTACCGAACAGCGGAGAACCGTATCGAGGGCGTGATCGTCACCTTCATCGATATCAGCCAGTCGAGGGATCTCGAGTCGTCTATCAGGCGGGCACGCGCATGCGCTGAAGAGGTCATGGCCGCCGTTCACGAGCCCCTCCTGGTGCTGGACGATAACCATCGTGTTGTCTCCGCGAACCGCTCGTTTTATACGATGTTCGGGGTCACGCGGGAGGAGGCCGAGGGAAACCTCATATACGCGCTCCAGGACCGCCAATGGGACATCCCCCGGCTCCATGAACTGCTCGAGGAGATCCTGCCCAAACAGGGTGAGATCGAGGATTTTCTGGTGGAGCACGACTTCCCGGGCGTCGGCCACCGGGTTATGCGCTTCAACGCCCGGGCGCTTCCCCCGGGTGCCGGGCCCGACCGGATCCTCCTTGCCGTCGGCGGTTCGATAGATCGGCCGATATAGGTACCGGAAGTGCCCAAACCTGAAGCGGGGCCTGTTCCTGCGGGGGACCGATCGAAGGGCAATCGGCAGGTATATGAGTTTATTGGTGTAACGGTTGGAATACAGCTGCCGGTCTCCGACCGCGGGGTTCCAGCAGGGATCAGACCATCATGAGATCCGGTGTGACGCAACATACGAAGGAAGAGTGCGCACGACAGCTGCAGGCGATATTTCAGGAGAACGATAAAGACCCCGCCGCACTCCGTGCTGCCGTGCAGGACTTCTTCAGGAGACTGGCGGCGGACTGGTCCCGGACCATCGAGGATCTCCGACGGGAGAACGTTCTGCTTCAGGAGGCCCGGCAATGCCTCTGCCAGGACACCCACGCAGAAGCCCTGGAGCGGATCCAGACCTATGCTGAGGAACTTGCTACGGCAAACGAGGAGCTCGAGACCGCAAACGAGATGTTGAACAACCGGAACGAGGAGCTGATCGCTGCCCGGAAGGTTGCCGAGGCGGAACGGGAGCGCTACTACGAGCTCTTCGATGCCGCCCCCGAAGGCTACCTGGTGACGGACAGGAACGGGAAGGTCCTCGAGGCCAACCGCACAGCGGGGGTGCTCCTCGCCGTCCACAAAGAGAGCCTGATCGGGCGAAACCTCCTCAGCTTTGCCCGAAATGAGAACCGGGTAAATCTCAAGGCCTGGATGGTCCAGGCGGTGAAGGGGCAGGGGCGGCAGACCTTCGAGGCGGATCTCCTGCCGTGCATGGAGGAGCCCGTGCATGTCTCCGTGAGCATCGTCGCGGTCAGAGGGGGAGAAGAGGGAGAGCCGTCGCTCCGCTGGATGGTCCAGGATATCAGCGGCCGCAAGCGGGCCGAGGAGGCGCTCCGGCGCCTGAACCGGGAGGTCGAGGCGGCACGCGACGAGGCAAACCTCTACGTGGATATACTGACCCACGACATACGGAACACCGAGAACGTCTCGAACCTCTACGCCGAACTGCTCATCGACTGCCTGGAGGGAGATGAGGCCCAATACGCGGCGAACCTCCAGCGGAGCATCAGAAAGAGCATCGATATCGTCGGCACCATCTCCACGATCCGCCAGATCCACCAGACGGGTTCCGAGCTCAGGCCGGTGGATCTCGATGCGGCCATCCGGGATACGGTCAAAGGTTATCCGCGCACCATCATCCATTACGTAAGGACGGATCGCCAGGTCCTCGCCGACGACCTGCTCCCCGTGATCTTCAACAACCTCATCGGCAACGCGGTGAAACACGGCGGTCCCGGCGTCGAGATCGCCATCCGGGCGGAGGAAGAGGACGGGTTTGTCCGGGTCTCGGTCGAGGATAACGGCCCCGGCGTGCCGGATGAGGAGAAGGACGCAATCTTCCGGCGCTACGAGCAGCAGAAACGGGGCGTCGGGGCGGGGCTCGGCCTCCATCTCGTGCAGATCCTCATCCGCCGCTACGGCGGCAGGATCTGGGTCGAGGATCGCATACCGGGCACCCCGGGTGCGGGCACGGCGTTCCGGCTGACGCTCAGGAAGGCGGCATAGGCGCACGGCCCGGGGGTGTTCTGCCGGCAGAGCGTCTCTGCCGCGGAGTTCCGGCGAAAGGCGCGTAGCGTGTACTACCGCCGGAACCCGGAGATGCTCTTTTACCTGATCAAGTGCCGGGCCCGGGACGACGGAGCGGTCATTGCCCGGCCGGAGGATTCCGCAGCGGCGGCCAGGCTCTACGCTGCCCTCTCCGGGACGGCCGGCGGGCAGGAGACTAAACTCACCAGGAACGAGACGGCGGCCATAGCGACGGTCGCCCGGATGGGGGTCGAGGTCTTCACCGTTTCAGACGGAGGACCTGCGCAATTCCATTCCAGTCAACTACCCCCCGCTAACGCAGGGGGTCTCCTTGCCCGTTCGAGATGAGGAGGCCTGGCCAACCGATAGATATTGCGAACGCTGCGCTCTTCCCGGCATCAGACGAGTCGAGCCTGATCAACGGCGCGACGGTGACGGCCGACGCCGGCTGGTCTGCGCACTAACACCGCGCATTCCGCGCCTGAGGAGGGTGGCCCGGCCGCGGTGCGCGGCCCTTCACCTTTCGTGGGTGAAGGGGCCGCCGCCTCCGGCCTTTCTGCGAAGCAGCATACTCTTTTTCACAGATACCGGGCAAAATCCTCAGGATCTACCTTTGCCAGCTTCAGGACGTTGCGAAGTGTACCGATCTTTCAGCTCGTTGTGCAGCGGGACGACCGTCCCCACCTTACCGTTGGGTGTCTCCTTCGAGAGGCGCACATGGCTTCCTGATTGCCCGCTGGCGGCAAATCCATACTGTTTCGAGAGTATCTTTATTACGGTTTCGCCCGATACCGGTTTAAGCCCGGGCACCCTCGGACACCTCAAACGTCGTGATGATCGGCCTTCTCCCGTCTTCCAGCGGGAACTCTTCCAGGTACAGCTCCGTTGCCTCTTTGAGGTTGGCCACCGCTTCCTCCACCGTCCTGCCCTGGCTGACAGTACCGACCTCCGGGCACTCCGCGACGTACATATCCTCTTCCCTGTAGAGCACGGCCGTGAACGTCCTCATGATCTCACCGACAGAATAGCATCTCCCTTTGTGGTGATAATACTGACCGACGTATCCGGGTGGCTGTCTTGCCCGCTTTGAAGAGTTCAAGCCCGGCCCCCATCACCCACACCTTTCTCACCTGTCTCTCGGTCTATGGGCTGAGCCCCGGCGGCTGAGCACCCGGACGGCTGAGAGTAGCTACGCCGCCTTGAAACCCCGGATGACGAAACCGACTCATTCGCACGCCATCCGCCACGCCTGACTCACGGATCTAGCCCGGAGCAGCGACAAGAAGAAGGGGCTCTTCGAGATGGAACTCCGGTTGGTTGCCGGCCGGGGGCATCAGGCCCCCGCACACAAGAGCGAAGAACCTTTACTTTCCCGACGGCAATAGTGAACCATGGAGTGGGGCAATGCCGGTAGAAGTCGACGGAAGACTGATCGATGACATGACAATCCAGCTCGACCAACCCCTGAAATCCGGGGAAGAGAGAGTGGTGGTCAGGTTGAGGAAACACCCTAAAAAAAAGACAAAACTCCATGCTCCTGAAGAATACATCCTGAAACTGGCTGAGAAAGACCTTGAAGAGTTGTACTGATGAACATATTTTTCTCACCCTGGCACGCCCTTCTGCCGAACCGATATCCTGACCTGCCCGTGCCGGCCACACTCGTGCCGTGAAAGAGAGGTCCTCCTCCGATAAGGATGGAACGGCCGGACTGAACGTGCGTTATCCGTGTCGATCAACATGGAGCAGGTGCTCGATATCGCGGCGGCCCGCCTCCTCGACCTCTACAACGTGAGACTGGCCGCCCGGGGGATCGAGCGGGCGACGGAGGACGAGGTCGATGCGGTCGTCTTCGAGGTCCTCGGGGAACTCGATGATTACCTCCGTGGTCTTGCCCGGGAGAAGCGCCTCCCCGGTCGGGAGATCCAGCCGATCGCCCAGGCCCGGGTTGAGGAACGTCTGGCGGAGGCGGGAGCCTGATCTCACCCGGACAGGAGAAAGTGAACCACTTGCACCAGGCGCGGTTCTCGCTTATAACCCCCTCGCCTCGACGATGCGCAGAGTGAACAGCGGGGATAGTTTATGGCCTTATCTTCTGCTCATACATAGTTTTATCAGTGTGATTGTTGCTGGTGTGTCACCGTATCACAGGTAGTGATACAGAAGGTGGAGTAAAATCTATGGGAAGAACAGCTCAGCCCTACCAGTGTGAAGTGTGTGGTTATGTCTATGATCCTGAACGGGGAGAACCGCACCAGGGAGTTATTCCTGGAACAGATTTTCAAGATCTTCCTGGGGGCTATACATGCCCTGTATGTAGTGCAAGAAAAACCGCCTTTGGAGTCCGTGCCGCAAATACCGGGAGATACAGATGCGTTGCCTGTGGTTACATCTACGATCCCGTGCGAGGGGAGCCCAAACATGGCATCGAACCGGGGACCGCGTTCAGGGATTTACCGGACGACTATATCTGCCCTGTCTGCGGCGTCTATGCCAGGGTCGGCAAGTCGGCATTTGTCGCAACAGAGTGATCCATACCACCACCCACTCTTTGGAATGCCTTTCAATGGTGGGTAGCAGGCCTCTTCCTGGTTAGTACGTCATTGAACCTTGAAGTGCCTTCGCCTTCATGACCGGGCGTGCGTTGAACGCAATCGTGAAACGCGTCCCGGCGGCCCGGGTCCCCCTACCTGGTGATCCTGCTTCTGCATCCTCTCCAGGAGTTCGTCCATCCGTGAGTAGTATTCCCTCATGACCGATTCCACACCGGTTGTCGGGCGGTGAGCCGGATATCATCTTTATGGATGTGATATGGTAGCGCACCGGGCGATAACCCTCGCAGGGGGCCGCGATCGTCGTCCGGGGCGAGGGCGACGACCCCCACACGCCCGACAGGACCGACTGCGATATCCACGGCAGCCCGGTATGCCAGGCGTTGCGGAATAGGATCAGGCCCGGCCCGTGGTCGATGCTCGCCGGCCGGATGAAGGGTGAGCGGGACCCCGCTCTGATCCGGCGACGCGGCTGCAGGGGGAGGCCGGCGGTGCGCCTCAACTGCGCAGCATCGGGGAGTCAAACCAGAGGCCCTGGAGCCGGTGCGACGGATCGTCCTTTTCAAAGACAAACTGGAGGGCCACGCCGTCTTCCCGCTCGAATTTCGCACGGTAGGTCACGGAGACGTACTCGCCGGTCTTTGTGGCGACGGGGTCGCCCCGGGACTCATAAAGCCCGATACGGGACGTGACGAACTCGTGGTTCTCTGCAAACGCGGCCTCGTCCAGGGCCTGCTTCATCTCGGGGCCGAAATCGCGGGAGTACTTCGCATAGTTGCCTTCGTTGAAACCCTGCATGAGGTTATCGACGATCGGTTCGGCATATGCGAGCACTTCTGTCGCATCATCGCCGGAGAGCACGGTCTCCCGGTCCATGCAGCCGGCTGTAGAGATACCCAGAAGGACCGCGAGAACGACGAAGAGTGAGAGTCGGGGGAGGTTCATGCGGTACTATCGACCCGGGAGGATATGAATGGAGGAGATGGCCTCATTCCCCAAACCGGTACATCCCCTCGGGCACGCGCATCTCAAACCGTGCCCCCTTCCCGGGCTCTCCCGTCTCGGTGATGGCGATACCGGTGATACCGAGGATCTCCCGGATCAGGAAGAGGCCAAGTCCGGTGTTCTTTCCGATACCCTGCTTGAAGATCTCCTCCTTCTCTTTTGCAGGAACGCCGATGCCGTCGTCCTCCCAGGCCAGGGTGAGAGCTCCGTCCCCCTCCAGCCAGTACCGGACACGGACCCGGCTCACCTGCCCCCCGTGACGGATCGTGTTGTCCATCAGGTTGGCAAAGACCCTTGCAAGCATCGGATCCGCGTAGATGGCAAGGTCTCCGGACTCATCTTCCGTAGGGAACTCGTACGCCGCCGATCGGATGGCATCGGAGATACGCTGCCACTCAGGTTCTCCGATACCGAGATCCGCATAGTCCCGGGTGAACTCGATCTGGCGTTGTATCCGGCCGGCGGCGTCCTTCACCGGGGAGAGGAACCTCGATATATCCTGGCCGGGTCGTGCCTCCTGTGCAAACGAGAGGTTGCCAAGGAGGATCGTCAGCTGGTTCAAGACGTCGTGCCGGGTGATGCTGTTCATCAGGTTGAGTTTTTTGTTCACGGCGGCCAGACTGCTCGTCTGCCGGAGAAGCTCCCGGGCATGAGATTCGATCTCCCGCTCCATCGCCTTGCTCTCGGTGATATCCAGTACGGTGAGCGCCATGCCCCGGGAGAGGTCCGCCGGGTCAAACAGCGCGATAGCAAGCTGGACATCGCTGCTCGTGCCGTTCTTTCGCAGAAAACGGGTCTCAATCGTGCATCTCCCGGTCATCTTGATCTGCGCACGCATCACCTCAAGGGCGGTCTCGTACTCGGTCTCCCCGGGATAGAGCAGCCGCATGGGCTTGCCGATGAGTTCGTCGCGCGTATAACCGGTGATCTCGCAGAGTTGCAGGTTCGCCTCCGTAAACACCCCGCCCACTGTCATACCGATGCCTGTTGGGGCGACGAGGAAGATGCCCTCCATCATCTCCAGGGTCTCCTGCAGCATCTCCTCCATCCTCCGGAGCTCGGTGACGTCCAGGCAGTGCCCGATGAAACCGAGGAAGTTGTCCCGGGTGTCGTACCGGGGGGAGCCGTCGTCCTGAACCCAGCGGTACTCTCCGTCGTACCGTCGCAGGCGGTGGGTCATGCTGAACGGTTTACGCCGGGCAAAGGCGCCCGTGAAGATCTCGATACATCGCGAGCGATCGTCGGGGTGCACCCCCTCCATCCAGCCGTCACCGATCTCCTCTTCAAGCGTCCGGCCGGTGAAGGCAAGCCATGGTTCGTTGAAGTAATCCCACCCTGCATCCAGCCCGCACGCCCAGATCAGGGCCTGGCCGCTGTCCGCAAGGGTGCGGAAGTGCTG
>ENA-UOUL01001635-UOUL01001635.1-bioreactor-metagenome-genome-assembly--contig:-NODE-1635-length-30016-cov-6.922576_pt1 | contig 30016 bp, 36 predicted proteins | sample MGYA00249838_ERZ747220 | MGnify/ENA primary metagenome ERZ747220 (study PRJEB28778, sample SAMN05720191) | bioreactor metagenome | isolation source: Anaerobic biogas reactor | place: USA:Washington... | reverse complement strand
AAATCCCACGTGGATTCCGCGTGGATCACTCGTGTCCGTACACCTCGAGCGAGAAAGGAGGGCAAGGATGGCAGCACGTTACAAGACCTGATGCGGAGCGCCGGCATGCACGGGTTGCATGTGTTTCATGACCCATAGTGAATCGCGCTCAAGCCGTTCCCCTGCCCTCCGCGGCCTGATCCCGTCTGGTGCGGGCTCCCTCGACTCGAGAGGGGAGAGACGGCTCTAGATACCGGGTAGATGTGTTCGGCTTGGGCCCTGACCAAGGAAGGACCCATGGCCGAAAAAACCGGTACGTCTTCGCTTAAGAGATTCTTCACGTCCCGATGGGGGCCGATCGCCACCGGCGCCGTCATCGGTATCTTGGCGCCGCTTCTCGTCTTCTGGGGTAACCCCGGCAACATGGGCATCTGCGTGGCCTGCTTCGAGCGGGACATCGCCGGGGCTCTAGGTCTGCACCGAGCGGGTGTGGTGCAGTACATCCGACCGGAGATCATCGGCATCCTGCTGGGTGCACTCGTCGCCGGTCTCTTGTTTCGCGAGTTCAAGCCCAAGGCGGGGTCAGCCCCGCTCATCCGTTTTATGCTCGGCTTCTTTGCCATGGTGGGCGCCCTTGTTTTCCTCGGCTGCCCCTGGCGGGCCTATCTACGTCTGGCCGGAGGCGATCTGAACGCGCTGTTCGGGATCCTCGGCCTCATAGTCGGGATCGGCATAGGCGTGCTCTTCCTGCGCGGCGGGTTCTCGCTGGGCCGTGCCCGGCCGGCGCCGAAGGCGGTCGGGCTGGTCATGCCGCTCATCATGATCGCTCTGTTGGTCCTGCTGCTGGTGGCTCCTCTCTTCGGGAGGGATGCCGACGGCAACCCGGTCGGGCCCATCTTCTTCTCGGAGAGCGGCCCGGGTAGCCAGTACGCCTTCTGGGCCATCGCCCTTGTGGTGGGTCTGGCCATCGGCTTTCTGGCCCAGCGCAGCCGGTTCTGCACGGTGGGCGCCATCAGGGACGTGGCCCTCATGCGCGACCCGCACCTGCTCAACGGAGTCATCGCCCTGATCGTGTTCGCCTTCATCACCAATCTGATACTCGGACAATTCAACCTCGGCCTCGCCGACCAGCCGGTGGCCCACACGAACCAGTGGTGGAACGTCTTGGGCATGGTGCTGGCAGGCTTCGCCTTCACCCTTTCCGGAGGCTGCCCGGGGCGTCACCTGATCATGTCCGGGGAAGGCAATGCCGACTCGGGCATCTTCGTGATCGGCATGATCACGGGCGCGGGGTTCGCACACCAGTTCTCGACTGCGAGCTCCCCCAGCGGACCGGGCGCCTTCGGCCCCCTGGCGGTGGGCATCGGCCTCGCGGTGTGTCTGGCGATCGGAATAACCATGCGGCAGACAAGGAGCGCATGACATGACTGATGATGTATTGACCGTCGATTGCAGCGGTCTCTCCTGCCCCGAGCCCGCGCTCGCGGCCAAGAAGGCCCTCACGTCCACCAAGGCCGGGATGGTGGAGGTGCTGGTGGATTCCAGCACCTCCCGGGACAACGTGCTCCGCACCGGCGAGCGGGCGGGCTGGACGGGCGAGTCGGAGGAGCGCGATGACGGCGGCTTCCGTGTGGTGTTTCGCAGATGACGGACCCTGAGTAGCTGTGGAGCCTGCCGGCCTTCGCGTGGCGAAGGCCGGCAGGCTCGGAGGTAGATCGATGCGGTTGTTTCAACGAAAAGAGAAGACGAAAGAGCCGGCCGGGGAGGAAGCCCTTGGGCTGTTTCTGTTTGACGAGGTGAACGATGCTCTGGCGGCCGAACGGGTACTCAAAGCGTCGGCCTACCAGGTCACGCTTGTGGCGCCGCCGCCGCACCTGCGCGCCGGCTGCGATCTGGCCGTCGCTCTGCCCAGGGTGGAGCAGGTGGGGGCCCAGAGGTTGCTGGCCGACTCCGGAGTCCACGTGCGCGACTGGGTGGACGACGCTGAGGAGACCAGCAGCATATGCGATCTGGTCAGCACGGTGGACTTCGGCTCGTGGCTGATGGTCCGGGCCGGCAATATGAAGATCGTGGTGGACAAGGAGACCGGTGAGATCGTCAACACATCGGGGGGCGGTTGCCCGGATATCCCTTATCTGAACCTGCACTACGTAGGAAGACGCCTGTCGGACGTCAACCGTCCGAAGGAGGTGGGCTTCACTCTGTGCGGCCTCATGCTCGACAGGGCCTACCTCGAGGCCCGAGCGCTGCTCAACGGGAAGGCCTCCCGATGAGTCTGCTCGTGGTCGCGACGTATCCGGTGGAGGGCGGCGCCGTCCTCGAGGGGCAGGTCTCCCTGGGCATGGATGGCAGTCCGGCAGTGGACGGCGCGCCCATCCCCGCTTCTCAGGGGACCTCGGCTTTGCTCGCGGCCGCCTGCAGGACGACCTCGCATCTGGGCGGGCCCCTGCCGCGTGCGCTGGTGGCCGGTGACATCGGCCGTGGTGACGGCACTCGGGCCGTCTACAAGCAACTGGCTGAGACGGCCTCAGCCGTGAAGCCGGCCGTTGTGGTGTTTCACTACATGCAGCCCATCATGGCGCTCCTGCGGCAGGCGGTCGGCGAATTGGCTGAGGTCTGTCCCGACGCGCTGTTGGTAGCCGACGCGGGCGGCATGTACGCAGCCAAGGCCGCGGGGCTTGCCCGCCGCTTCGAGCTGATGACCCCGGATGTGGGTGAGATCGGCTTCCTGGCCGATCCCAAAGTCACTCATCCGGCGTATGTCTCGCACTACCTGTTCGGATGTCCCGGATTCGACCCTGTCGCTCTGGCCCGGCAGGCCTACGAGAGCGGGGGTTCTTCGCGGGTGTTGCTCATCAAGGGAGCTGTGGACTACATCGCCGAAGAGGGAACGGTCGCTGCGATAGTCGATGAACCGAGCGTGCCTGCTCTGGAGGCCATCGGCGGCACCGGAGACACCATCACCGGACTCGCCTCTGCCTTCCTGGCCGCCGGATTCGACTGCGTCGACGCCGCCATCTGCGCGTCGCGGGCCAATCGAGAGGCCGGGCTTGCCATGCAGGCCACCCCCGCCATGCGGGCCGGGGATCTTGTTGCCAGACTCCCCGAGGTCCTGGAGAAGAACCTGGAACGGTGGCGTGATCATTCACGAAACAGCGACAACTAGACATGGAAGTGGACGATATGACCGACGAAGACATTCTGCGACTCACCGAGACCGTAAGCGGCGCCGGCTGAGCGTGCAAGATAGGGCCAGGGGACCTGGCTCATGCCTTGGAGGGATTGCCGCTTGCCTCCGATCCCAACCTGATCGCCGGCTTGGAGCGCTCGGAGGACGCAGGGGTCTACAAGCTGAGCGAAGAGCTGGCTATTGTCCAGACTCTCGATTTCTTCACGCCTATTGTCGACGACCCGTACCAGTTCGGGCAGATCGCCGTGACCAACGCACTCAGCGACGTCTATGCCATGGGCGCCACACCGCTGACCGGCATGAACATCGTGTGCTTCCCCGTCAAGACCATGGACATGAGCGTTCTTCGAGAGATCCTGCGCGGCGGTCTGGACAAGATGCACGAGGCAGGGGTGGTCCTGGTCGGGGGCCACAGCGTGGAGGACAACGAACTTAAGTACGGTCTATCGGTGACCGGCGTCATCCATCCTTCGCGCGTGCTATTCAACACGGGTTGTCAACCCGGTGACAAGCTCATACTGACCAAGCCACTCGGCGTGGGCATCATCAACACGGCCGTCAAGGGTCAAGAGGCGAGTCAAGAGAGTGTGGATGCGGCCGTGCGCAGTATGACCACCCTCAACAAGACGGCGGCGCTGCTCATGCAGACGGTGCCGGTGAGCGCCTGCACGGATGTCACCGGTTTCGGCCTGCTCGGTCACGCCTGCGAGATGATAGAGAACCAGGATGTGGGCATGGTCATCGATTCAGCGGCGGTCCCCTTCATAGCTGAGGCCACCGACCTGGCGGAATGGGGCCTCATTCCCGGGGGGATGTATCGCAATCAAGAATACCGGTCGCACATGATAGACATGGACGAGGGGATACCCGTGCCGCTGCAGGCGGTGCTCTTCGACCCTCAGACCTCCGGCGGCCTGCTCATCTCGGTTCCGGCAGGGTCCGCCGACGCGTTGTTGGTCGCCATGCACGAAGAGGGCGTGGTCGACGCGGCCATCATCGGCGAGGTGCGGCCTGAGCCCAAGGGGAGGATCGTCGTGAGGTGACGGAGGAGAAGGGACGCAGTGCGGCCCCGGCGGCCAGGATGTCTTTCTGGCTCAGATTGGAGATCAGGGCCACCACGGCATCGGCCCTGCGCGCCAGGTAGATGTAGCCGGAGCCCACGGAGTACAAGTCGTCCCCGGGTACGGCTACTTGCACTCCTTCGACCTTCTTCCAATGGGCCAGTGGGAAGCCGGCGCCCTCCGGCGTGAACTCGGGATACTGAACGGCGACACTGAGCGACGTGCCATCCTGCTCGTCGGTCAGGTAACGCACGGTGCACCCGGTGGGTGCGCGGGCCGGGCCGCCGGCAAGACCGCCGAAGGTCTCCAGGCCGAAGAGGAGCACCGGCCCCACCTCGTCGGGCTGAGTGGTCTGCACATCCCGGATGACAAGGCGCCGGTCTTCGGGGGCGGCGAACTCGCTTCCCAGGTAGTAGGGTGCCGTCGGGAGCCACTCGGTCAGATCGGTCAAGGCCAACTCGCACGCTCCGGGGCCCAGGGCTACCAGGATCGTCCCCGCGGCCGCGCCACCGGCTGTAGCCGGGCCGTAGCCGGGGGGGATGGTCAGGTCCATCAGCTGTCCCGTGTCGGAGGACGGCACGACCTCGTAGTCCCGCGCCGCGTGAAACAGCAACGAATCGCCCTGTTGCAGCCGTTCCTCGATCACCAACCGTGTCGCCTCATCGATCAGTAGCTCATGCACGGCCTCGGCGGACGAGCTTCCTTGGCCGTTCCCCGCGGTCCCCTCCAAGGTCTCCTCCAAGGTCCCCTCCACGGTTCCGCGATAGCGCACGACGGGGCGACCTTCGCACGCCTCGGAGCCGCTCTCGGCGATCGCGCCGCGCTCGATCAGCCCGCTCACGGCCTCCAAGCGCTGGGCCTCGGTGCCCGCGACGAGCCGGGGATCCATCACCTCGTTCAGCTCCTGCGACTGCTCGTAGGACATGTCGAAGGCATGGCGATCGTGTCCAGTGGCCACGAAGCCGGCGAGGCGGGCGCCGTCGAAGACCTGAGCCTCGGAGAGAACCGACGACGACCCAAAGCGCCGCTCGACCCGGTAGCAACCGGTGGCCTCCTGCCACCAGAAGTCGAAGGTCACATCGGGCTGTCCTTCACGCTCGACGACCGTGCGAGAGTGGACGACGGCCTCTGGGTCCGAGAGGTCCGACGGGAACGGCCCGGTGAGGGCGTCCCGCAGTTCGGAGGGGGCCACCTGGGTCGTCGGCTCCGCGGCCGTGGACGCCGCGGGCTCGGCGTCGCAGCCCACCGACCACAGCGTCGCGGCAAGCAGGAGGCCGATCAGCACGGTGATCGTGGCTACAACGCGCTTGAGAGGCATCGGGTCCCCCCGGATATCAGACCTTATCTACGTCAGCATAGCCTCCGGCACGGCAACGAGCAGGACCCGGTCTCAGAACACTCCGTACTCGTCCACAGCCTCGCGCAGCGCCGGGCGGCGGGAGTGTAGCCACGGTACGAGGGCGACCAGGGCCACGGCTCCACCCACGATGGCGTCTATGACGTAGTGGTTGCCCGTCACAATGATCGTCAGACCCATCAGCGCCGGCAGCGACAGCGCCAGCGCTTTGCGCACCCTCCGCTCCTGCGTACTCATCTCCACAGTATCGATGATGCCCACCGGCGCGAGACGCGGGGGCGTTACCGGAAAGCTCGCGAAGATGAGAAAGCCGATGAGCCCCGATACCAGCATGGCGTTACGCAGACAGCGATACATCTCGCGGCGCCGCGCATACAGGTAGCCCAGACTCCCAGCCAGGATCAGCCAGTAGCCCCACGCATAGACGAAATTGAGGACGTGAATCACCGGTCGCGCGTTGTTCCAGAAGGCGCGCTGGAGGGCGAACTCCCAGTCGAGATAGAGGCGGTCCTCCAGCTGCAGCAGGGCACGCGAGTTGTAGAGAGGCTCGAAGCCCGACTCCCGCACAAGCAGGCGAACTGCGTAGTAGACGCCGAACGCGATCCCGAGCACCAGGAGTTCCTTGAGGAGACCTCTTGCGGTGATCCCGCCGTCCATCAGTTTTCTCTCGCCATACATCCCCCTGATAATCAATTGTAGTCTCCCGGCCTCGGCGGTCAACGGGGAGTCACACTCCGGTCTGCCGGCGGACGTAGTGTCGGGCACCTACAGGTAGCCTCCCGTCATGGGCGGCAGCGCCTGCCACTCCGGCGAGAGCTCGATGATCGCCTGCAGCTTCCCGAACCACTTACGAAGCGCGACGGCCTCCGGGGCCTGGCTGAGGGTGGAGTCCTCCCACTCGAGAGGCTGGGCCTCAAAGCCTCCCGCGCTCCATTTCAGGCGGTAGGTCCCGTGAGGCGTGACGAATATGCTCGTTCCGGTGTTCTCCGGATCGGCGTCGGGCGCGAATCCGTCTGAGAACGTGTGCCACTGGGTCTCGATCATCACCAGGTCGTGGTAGAGGCTCTCGAGGACGTCCTCGGACAGTCTGAGTCCGGTGGTCACGCGATCCTCCCGCAGGCCGAGATCCTTGGTGAACGTGCCCGCGAGCGTGTCGATCTCGTTGCGGCCCATCACCCCGTAGGCGGCGACGAACCCGAAATCGTCCGGCATCTGCTCGGGCGGGTACACCTCTCCGGTGGATACCGAGACCGGATCCAGGCCGAAGTAGGCCCACACGTGCGCGGGGGCACCCATGTTGGTGAGCTCTATCGTCTGCTGGTGGGGCGGATCCGAGACCGAGACCCAGCCTGCTTGGAACCAGGCGCCGTCCTTCCTCTCGAACACCGCGGCGACCCCCCGCTCGTCCATCTGCTCGGCGAGCACAGCGGTATACAGGTCGGCCACAGCCCAGTCGCCGAGGTTCCGGCAGCTCCTGAGGCTCCAGTTCTCAGGGGCGACGTTCGAGCGCGCGGCGACGAGCTCGAGCGCCTGCTCGGGCGTGATGCCCGAGGCAAAAGCGGGCACTGAGGCCGGAGGCGCGGATGTGGTGGTGATCCCGGGGTCGCGGACGGTGACGGTTGCGCCTGAGCTTGGAGGGGCGCCCGCCGTCGTGCCATCGCCGATGACTAGGATGGATCTATCGCGGTCCAGCCATTCGACCGCGGCATAGATGCCGGAGCCCACCACTGCCGCGAGCACCAATCCGATCGCCGCGAAGGCCATCGCGCGGAGAGCCTTTGGCGAACGCCGCCTGGACCTGGTCGGAAGCCTGCCCACCAGTCCGGCCTTGAAAGCCTGCACGTCCATCGAGGGGGCGTTCTCTCGGTAGAGACGCCGAATCTGTTCGTCGAGTCTTGTGTCGTCCATCACGTGGCCTCCAGGATCTTCCTAAGAGCCATGCGCGCCCGGTGCAGATGACTGTTGACCGCGCCCTCGGAGATCTCCATCACGCGGGCGATCTCGGCCACCGAGAGGTCGGCTTCGTAGTAGAGGGCGGCGGCGGTTCGCTGACGGGTTGGGAGCTGTGAAAGCATGCTCATGAACTCCGCCCGGGGCACCCAGTCAACGCAGACCGGATCCGCCGGCGCCGTCTTCACCAGACGCTGGAAGAGTCGCGACGCCCGGGTGAGCGCCCTGCGATAGTCGCTCGCGCGATTGACGGCGACGCGGTAGAGCCAGGGATCGGGATCACCCTTGGCAGTGACCTCACCCCAGTGCTTGTAGAGCTGGATGAAGGCATCCTGCACGGCATCGGCCGCCAACTGCTCGTCGAGGAAGATGGAGGTGAGGCTACGCACCAAGCGCTGCGCCTGCCGGTCGACCACCCGCTCGAAACTCGCCATCTGGGCGGAGTCGAGGGCGGACGCGACAGGAAGACCGCGCATCACCTCGTCTGTTTGGCCTGCAATCAGCGTGTTTTCTTCTCCCTCGCTCGGAGCGCTCTCGTCATAACACGTTGGGAGCCGCCTGCGAGCGTTACAGGTCGGCGGCCGCCAGATTGACCAGCAACTGCGCCGCCTCGCCACGGGTGATCGGCGCCCACGGGTCCCACTCGGGCCCGAAGCCGACTAGGCCGGCCAGCAGGCCGTTCCGCTCCGCGATGCGCATGTTGACGCTCCCCGGCAGTGGATCGATTCGCCAGGCCGGGTCGTCAGGCTGGAGGTACTTGGCCGCGCGCACGGCCGCGGTCACCGCCTGCGCCCGGGTGAGGACGCCGAAGGGGGCGAAGCGCGTCGCGTCCAGGCCCAGCATCAGGCCGGTGTCCAGCCCCGCCTGCACGTAATAGCGGAGGTTGTGGTCGGCGCCGGCCTCCAGCCCCTGGACGTCCTTGAAGGGCGGCTGCTCGGTGGCCTCGCGCGCGTCGATGCCGGCGACGCCCAAGAGCATCTTGAGGAACTGCCAGCGCAGCGTGGGAGCATCCGGCCGGTACCGGAGCTCGTAGTAGTCGATACTGCCCGCGGGTATGGCCGTTGGTAGCGCCGTTCTGTAGCCGCGCGCGAGACCTTGCTCGGCCAGCTGCTGTATGGCGGCGGCGTAGGGGGAGCCGGCGATGTCCGCGAACTCCCGGATGGGAGGCGTGGGGGGAGTGGCGGCAGGCGGGATGTTCTCCAGAGCAGAAACATACAGCGTGTGGTCGTCTTCCAGACGGAAGCCGGGATAGCCGATCCAGACCGCTCTGCCCCCGTCCAGATCCGCTTCGAAGGCGGCTACGCCGGCCGGTTCCAGCTCTGCGTTCTCGCCGGTGGCCGGATCGTGGGCCACGTAGCTGGGACCCATGTACCAGTGGGACCAGACGAGCAATCCGCCGTCATCCTGGATGTTCACCGAAAGGCTGTTCTTGCTTGCCACGCTCGTTTGGCCGCTTGCGCGGTCGTAGAGCATGACCTTCCACGGGCTGTCGTGAGGCATGTGCATGTCGTCGGCGCGGCCCCACTGCAACCACGCGACCCTGTCACCGCCCACCACCGGAGCAACGTCCTCCACCTGGTTCTGGGTGAGCTGCTCGGTGATACCGGTGGCCGTGTCGTACAGGAACACCTCGGCCGTGTTCTCGCTGCCTTCCTGCCAGACGACGAGGCCTCCCGCCAGGTCAGGGCGGGCGGCGCCACCACCGCCCAGCTGCACCGCACTCTTGGTCTGGTGGTCGTAGAGGAGCACCTGCGAGAGTGGGTTGTAGGCGCGGGCCGGGCTCTCAGTCTGCGCTACGGGAGCCGAGGTGAAGACGACGTAGCGCCCGTCGGTCAGGGGGGAGGAGTAGTCCCGATCTTCGGTCGTGAGCTGGACGGTGACACCCGCCTCGATGTCATAGAGATGGATGGCGCTGTCGGCGTCGCCTGCTTTCCAGACGACCAACCCTCCGGCGATGGCGGCAGGCCCGGCCACTCCCTCACTGCCTGGTATGCGGGTGGTCGTGCCGGTAGCCAGATCGTGGAGTACGAGTCCGGGCTCGCTGGTGTTCGGGGACTCCGTCCACACGACGGAACCGCCGTCTAGGCGGGGGTCGCTCTCGTCGATGCCGTTGTCGGTGAGCTGGATGGTCGTGTCCCCACCCAGGTCGTAGAGCATGATCTCCCAGTCGACGCCGTCGTAGGCGCGCCAGACGACGTGATCACCGTCGATGCGCGGTTGGCCGTTAGTGGTGGAGTTGGCGGTGAGCGGGACCGTCTGCCAGGAGTCAGCGTAGGATGGCGGAGCAGCGGTTCGGGCGGCGGGCTGGGCCGCGGCCGAGGCCGGGGCGGCTCCAGCGGCACCCGGGGGAGCGATGAGTAGCACTGCCAACAGCAGTAGGGCGAACAGTGGTACGGCTGCGCGCTTCACGGAGGCGCATGAGTGGATGCTCCTGGGCATGGTGACCTCCTCGGAGTCAGTGTAGAGCGTCACAGCTCGATCTCCCGGACAGCGGAGGGTTTGACGTCTCAGACCACGCTCCGGATCCTCTCGGTGTGCTTGGGGATGCCGTTCTGCATCTGCGTCCACACGCCGTCGCTCAGGACCTCGTACTCCCGAAAGCAGCAGGGGATGCCCTGGGCCGTGAGAACGTCCAGCCGGTCCATCACGTGGAAGTGCAGGTGCGGGGCGGTGGAGTTGCCGGAGTGGCCGACGTCGGCCAGGTGGTCGCCCGGCTCGACCGTGTCGCCCTTGGACACTCGCACCGAACCGGTCCGGGCATGGGCGAAGAAGGCGTAGCCGGCGTCTGTCTCGACGATGATGTGGTTGCCCGCCAGGGGCCGCAGATCGGTCAGCCGCTTGGGATTGAAGGTGAGCCCGTTCTTGAGGGCCAAGCCCACGTCTCTCACGAAGTGGACCCGCCGGCGCTCCGGCCAGCCATCCTCGGCTTGGACCACAGTTCCCGCTACCGGGGAGTGGATGGGTTGGCCCCATCCATAGCAATCCTCCAGCCGTACGCCGGCCAGGAGGTAGTGGAGGCCTCCCGCTTTGAAGAAGTACGTCCCTTTGCGATCCGGGTCGGTGCGGACGAAGTCATAGGCGTACCGCTGGCCGAGCATGTCGGTGCCGTGGCTGGGGATCCTCCTCGCGGGGGTGGTCACGGCGACCCACTCGCCGCGCAGAGGGAACTCCACCACGATCGGCTCGGGTGACGCGGATTCTGCCGGCGTACTTGTGTCTGTCATGGGGGCAGTGTACCCGGTCGGACCGGTGCACGGGCGTTAGTTATGGGGAAAGCGGGTATACTGTTGACAGGAGTCCCAGGAGTTCAGCGCATCATTCGAGGAACTCACAAGAGGGCCCGTCGAGGAAACGTGGAGCCAAATGACCACGGATTACGCGGACGCGGGCCTCAAGTGAGGGGGCGCGGATGGAGAGCGAGTGCTCTTGGGGTTCTGTCTTTCTGGGAAAGGCAAGCCCTAGCCTTCCCACACGAACAGCTTGACCACGCCATCGACGATGAAGGCCACGTGGTGGTCGGAAACAGCGACGCTCGCAGCCAACCAGGGCGGCTCGCTCGCCCGGCCCAGCACCTGCTCGTAGTTGCCGGTGAGACCTCGGGCCACGATCTCGTATCCGCCGTCGTCCGCGGTGCGGAAGTAGGCGGCGAAGGTGGGGGCGGCCGCGGCGAAGTCGCCGAGAGGATCGAGCTCCTGCGCCTCGCCACCGGCGGCCACGCTCTTCAGACCGTCTTCCGAGTACACCAGCACTTTCTCGCTCAACGAGGGACGCCAACTCTCTGTGCCGATCCGCGTCTTCTCGCGCGTGGTCAGATCCAGGAGATAGCTCCCGGCGCCGATGCCATCCGCCGTCAGATGCTGTTCCCAAGCCAGTTTCGTGCTCGAAAGACTGTAGGTCCAGACGGAGTCACCGAGCACCGACGCGATAGCCGACGGCACGAGCTCGGCCGCTTGGCCCACCGACTTTCCGGAAGCATCGATCTCGACGCCCGAGATGCTCATCCGCCGATACTCCTCGTACGGACCCTCAGGGGCCGACATCTCCACCCAGGTGATCCACCCCCCGGCAACCTGGGGGCTGGCCGGGGCGTCCGGCGCCCCGGCCACTTCCAGTCTGGGCCCATCCGGCAGGCGATAGGCGAAAACGCGCTGGTCTTGGAACGCAGCCGCCGCCTCGTCGTATCTCCCCTCGGACCAGACGGCGAGCGTGCCATCGATATCAGCCCACGTCACCTGGGGAGACTCCGTGGGCAACTTGATCGACTCCTGAGAGCCGAACAGATAGGCTGACAGCACTACTCCTCCACCGGTCTCGGACTGCATCAGGAGCGCGTCGTCCGAGACGCCGACCCAGAGGGCCCGTCCCTCGATCTCAGGGACGTCCACATCCGTCCACATTCCCGGCGAATCCCCGGCAGGTCCGGCCTGGACTGTCGTCGAGGTCGAGCTGGTGGTGGGAGCGGAGGTGGACGAAGACGACTGGGGAGTCCCGGTGGTCGAGGTGGAGCTCGCTGCCGGCACCGTGGTGGTGCTACCGACGGGCCCCGTTGTCGTGGGCGCATCGGCATCTGAACACCCGGCGAATGCCGCCGCTACGGCCATCGCCACGCAGAGTGCTGCGACAAGGACCAGCTTGCTGTGTGTGCCGACGCGCTGAAGCCGCTTCACCGACGGCGAAGACGATCGACGAGCAGGGTGACGACCCATATCAGGAACAGGGCGAGCGCGATCCAGAACAGCCACTTGACCACGAACCCAAGTCCGAACACCACGACTACCACAATGATCAACAGGATCAGCATCCAGTTCATGCGACTCTCCTTTGTCTCCCAACGGGCCTGCCGCTGGTTGCCCTGTTGCACTGTGTACCTGCAATCACCGAGGGCCAAACCCCGGGGCGCATCTGCCGTTCCGCTCATCGCACCGGCGTCAGCGCCTCCAGCACCAGGAGCGGATCGACCGGCGCCCATACGTTGATGTCCATCCACGCGTCCGGCAGGTAGACGCAGACGGAATCGATGCGGTCGTCGGCAGCGTTGTGCCGCGAGCCCAGGATGAACATATTCCTGGGGCTCGCCAGGGCCCTTAGATTTAAACGATAACGGATAAGCCCGCCTCGCTCACAACGTCGCCCAGAACGTCGCCCACAGCGTCGCGCGGAACGCCGTCCACGAAGCTCTGCGATGTGCGCACATTGTGATCACAACACAGAGGTGTCGAGGGTGGTGACTGACGGCACCTGGGGGGAGCGGTCGGCACGATCACCGGCAGAGATGAGAGTATGGATTCTTGACAACAGTGCTCTACGCGTCTATCAATGAGCCGAGTTCCCAAGCGACGGAGGCAACAGTGGCCGATAACAAGTACGAGAAGCTCATCCAGAGGCAACCCTGGGGCGTCCCCAACCCGGCGAATCCGGATCCCGATGCCCCGGTCTACATCGGCGTCAATCAGAAGGGCATGGTCGAGGGCTGGGACGAGCCCTTCACTCAAGTGCTGCGTCCCATCTACAAGCCGTTTCGCATGATCAAGGAGCCGCACGCCCACGACTGCGCCGAGTACCTGTACTTCATCGGCGGCAACCCCATGGATTTCACCGACTTTGGGGCCGAGGTCGAGCTGACCATCGGCTTGGGTGACGATGCCGAGGTCTACACGATCAACAGCACCACGTGGGTGTATCTCCCCGCGAACCTGCCCCACTGCCCGCTCGACTTCAAGAGGGTGGACAAGCCCATCATGTTCGGCCACATCATGTTCGCGCCCGGGTTCGCCACGACGACCGGATTCGACCCCGACAAGGGGTGATGGGAGCCGATCTGCCTCTTTTCCACGAGGTGCAGCGGTTCCGGCAGTGGTGGCTGGGAACGGTCGTCTTGGGGATCGCTGCGCTGTCTTGGTGGCTCTTCATCCGCCAGATCGTGCGTGGACAGGTGATCGGCGATCACCCGGCTCCCGACTGGGCTCTGTGGATCCTGTGGTTGGTGGCCGGGATCGCTCTCCCGGCGGCCTTCATCCTGGTGAGGCTCGTATTGGAGGTCACCGATGGGGAGGTGATCATCCGCTTTGTTCCGTTGGCGAAGCGCGTCATCCGGGTGGACGAGATCGAGAAGCTGGAGGTCCGCACGTACAATGCCGTCACGGAGTATGGCGGGTACGGGATGAAGGGGTGGTCGAACGACAAGATGGCCTACAACGTCGGTGGCAACAGGGGAGTGGAGCTCACGCTGCGCGACGGCCGGCGGGTCATGCTGGGCTCGCAGCGGGCGGACGAACTGGCGGCGGCCATCGAATCGCAGATGGGGCCCGCCGGAAGGCTTGCGCTGCCGGCGGAGCCGCCCGAGGAGTAGAGCGCTCCCTTGACAAGCGGACTCGGTGCGCATATCAATGGGCAGAGTTCCCAATAGATGGAGGCGACAATGGTCGGCAGGAAGTACGAGAAGCTTATCCAGAGGCAACCCTGGGGGACCCCCGACCCGGACAATCCAGACCCGAACGCCCCGGCATACATCGCAGTCAACCATGATGGCATGGCGGAGGGGTGGGACGACCCCTTCGTACAGGTGCTGCGCCCCGTCTTGAAGCCGCTGCTCATGATCGAGGAGCCGCACACCCACGACTGCGCCGAGTATCTGTACTTCATCGGCGGGAATCCCATGGACTTCACCGATTTTGGGGCGGAGATCGAGCTGACCATCGGCGTGGGCGACGATGCCGAGACCTACACCATCGACAGCACCACCTGGGTCTACATTCCCAAGGGAGTGCCTCACTGCCCGCTCAATTTCAAGAGGGTGGACAAGCCGATCATGTTCGGGATGGTCATGTTCGCGCGAGGGTTCTCTCCCGGTAGCCACGACTGACCAAGACCGCTCCCGACGACCGCTCCCGACGACCCGTCGGACCTCATCGCGGTCGTCGGGAGCGCGTGTGTTATGCGGCCGCGGTGGCCTCGATCTCGATCATCGCTTCGGGCATCGCCAGCCGTGCTATGCCCAGTAGAGTGCACGCGGGCTTGCATCCGGCAGCCCGTAACCTTGCATCGACCTTGGGCGCCGCCTCGCCAAAGGCGTCTATGTCGGTGACGTAGTAGTTGAGGCGCACCACGTCGGCCAGTGTCAGACCGGCCTGGCTGAGCACCTTCTCGAGGTTGTCGAGCGCGCAGTTGAACTGAGCCTCCATGCCCCCCGGATAGAGCGGCATTCCGTCCGCGTCCCGTGAAACGCCCCGGCCCTGTACTTCATGGTACCTCGCGCCTTGCCGACCCCTTGACAGATTTCTTCGGCCGACCTATGCTGTACTCATGTACTATAAGCGTACATGCGTACATACCGAGAGGACACGCGGATGCCCGCCACCAGAGACCAGATAGCAGCCACGTTCGGCGAACTGGCCATGCGGTACGGCTACCGGCGCGCCTCGGTCGACGACGTGGCGCGCAGCCTGCACATCTCCAAGCAGACCATCTACGAGCATTTCCCCACCAAAGAGGACCTCTACCGCGCCTCGGTGGAGCTGTGGGCCACCCAGCAGCGGCAGAGGGTGGAAGCGCGACTGACCGAGACCAGTGCGCTGGGCCGCATCGTGGAGGTGACCAAGATCGCCTTCGACGACGCCCGTCGCGGATTCGAAGCCAACCCCTACCAAGAGGCCACCGAGCCGCCCGAGATCGTGAACGAGGTCAATGCGCGGGTGTTCGGGCCGATGGTGCAGGCGCTCATCGAGCAGGGGAATGAATCCGGCGAATTCCACGTTGAAGACCCCGCGACGACGACGGTCTTCGCCATGGCCATCGGCACGGAGGCCATCCGCTTGCTGCGCAACGATCCATCCAGCCGTGCCCCGGAGGCCGCGCTCGACGCGATCCGGCGGCTCATTGCCGGAGGGTCGAAATGAAGAAAGCCTCGCGTATCGTCACGATAGTCTTTGGAGCACTTTCCGCGATGGCCGGACTGGAGCACGGTATCCGGCATAGGGGGGCAGGCCTGGTTATGGTCACGATAATGTGTGCGTTCGCCACGCTTGCCCCGTCGATCATCACCGGGTTCGCCCGGGACGCACGTCCGATTATTCCTGTGTCGCCGGCTGCGTGATCGCGAAGAAGGGAGTGAGGCTGATGACCTCCATGAAGATTCTCGTCGTCTACGCAACGCGCTACGGTTCCACGCGCGAGGTGGCGGATCGGGTGGGCGCCACCCTACGCGATGACGGGTTGACCGTCGACGTACTGCCCGTCGAGAGCGTGCGCGACCTCTCGCAGTATGCCGGAGTGGTGTTCGGCACTGCGTACTACTTCGGCAAGATGCTGAAGACCGGCACCGCCTTTCTGGAACGGCACCGCGGGGCTCTCGAGAAGATGCCGGTGGCGTTCTTCGCGCTGGGTCCCACCACCACCGCCGACGACCTCGCGGAAGCGCGCGGGCAGATGGACAAGACCCTCGCGGAACTCAGCTGGCTGAAACCTGTGGCCTCCGAGATGTTCGTGGGCAAGTACGACCCGGCGGTCCTACACGGTCTCGACAAGTTGGTCACGAAACTGAAAGCAAGCCCGTTGTACGGACTGGGCGCGCACGACGACCGCGACTGGCAGGCAATCGAGAGTTGGGCGCGGTCGGTCGGCGCCGTCATTCAGGTGATCGAGTGATGGTGCGGGCCGCGGAGCCACCGGGACTGGCCGCCCCCGCCGGGCTCACGCGCAACGGGCTGCCTTACAACCGCATGGGAGACGGTCTCCGGCCGGTCGTGGTGTTCGCCGGTCTGAGCTTCGAGAACAAGGCGATCGGCGCACTCAGCGCCCGCTTCATGATGGGGATCTACCGGCCGCTCCTGCCCGAGTGTACGGTCTACCTGGTCAACCGGCGCAAGGGTCTTTCGCAAGGATGCACCATGGCCGATCTGGCCGCCGACTACGCCGAGATGATCGTCCAGGAGTTCTCGGGACCCGTGGACATCCTGGGGACCTCCACGGGGGGATCGATCGCCCTGCAGTTCGCGGCCGACCACGGAGAAATGGTGCGCAGTCTGGTGATCCACTCCGCCGCCTACAAGCTGGGACCGGCGGGGAGAGACGTGCAACTGCAGCTCCGGGACTTCGCGCGCGCGAGGAAGTGGCGACAGGCGAACGCCATCCTGACCGAGTTCGTCATGCATCGTCGCTGGTATGGCGGCGCCCTCAGCGCCATGGTGGGGTGTCTGAGACCTCTGGGCGCTCCGGAAGATCCCTCCGACTTGGTGGCGACCATCGAGGCCGAGGATGCTTTCGATCTGCGGGACCGCTTGGCCGAGATCAGTGCACCGACCCTGGTGATCGCCGGCGCCGCAGACCCCTTCTACACCGAAGAGCTCTTCCGCGAGACCGCTCGGGGGATACCGGGGGCGAAGCTGGTACTCTATCCGGGGATGGGCCATCCGGCCCAAGGAAAGCCGTTCGGACGCGAAGTGCGCCAGTTCCTATTGGGGGGATCATGACAGGCAAGAGGGTGCTGTCGGTCGTCGGCATGGTTGTCGTGTTCGCCGCGGCCTACGGTTTCGAAAGACTGATGACGCACATGAAGATCCAGCTGGGGGTGACCGTTAGTGCTGCGCTTGGCAAGGGGATGTTCTGGGTGGATGCTGTCGCCGTCCTCGTTCTGGCGGCCCTGCTCTTGCTTCTGGGATGGTATGCGGTCACCCGCCTGAACAGAGACAAGTACGTCGGCGTGTTGTTCACCGTGGTGGGGCTGGTGTTCACCATCATCGTTGCGGTGGAGTGGTCTCTGGAGAGGCCGGCGCTTCCCTGGTGGATGGTCGAGCTCTTCGGCCCCGATTCTTACGGGCATTTTGTGGCGGCTTTCATCGCGGTCATCGGGATCGCGTGCCTGCTGGCTCCCAGGCGGCTGAGGCGGTAGAGCCAGCCGCACTGGGTCGGCCTGTGGCATGAGCTGCAGCGCTCCGGTCTGTTGCGGGGGGCGCCGTGGCTGCGGAGGCCGCCGCCGCCCCGCTCAGCCGATGCCCGCGTCGCGGAATGCCCTCTTGACCAAGGAGAGAGAGCCGTTCACCCGCAGCTTGTGCTTGCCCGCCGAGGTCTTGATGATGACGTATTCCATCATCGGGCTGCTGTCGTCGCCGCTTGTGCTGCTGTGGAACTTCACCTTCTTGATGGCCGCGCGGTCGATGGCGAAGTTGCCCGGCGTCTCGGCCAGCGCCGCTTCGGGCGACATCTGCCAGTAGACCTGGTGATACTTGCCCGACGCCCCGATTTGCGCGCCCCACTGCCCGAAAAAGCCCTTGCCTTGCGACTTGGCGCCGTCGCGGGCCTGGCCGATCAGCTCGGTCATCTTTTCCTTCGTGAGCTGGGCGAAGATGATGCGATAGTCAGTGAGGATGAGCGAGTATGTCTGCTGTTTCACACCCATGAAGCCGCTGGACTGCACTAGGCCGCCCACCACCTCGAGGATGCGTTCGCCTCCCTGCGCCACGGCGGGCGCGTTGGCGGGCATGGGCGCGTAGCTGGCCATGGGCGCGGCCGCCGCCGGCGGCGCCACCGGCGGCGTGGTGGGGACCAGCCCGGATATCTCAGCGGCCGCGGTCCATTGCGGCAGGGCCGGATGCCAGACCAGGTCGCCGGGCTGAAGAGTCCCGGCGGCAGTGAGCGAGTAGAGCTGCTCCCAGGTCAGCGGACCGACCTGCTGGTCAACGCCTGTCGTTCTGTCGAGGTAATACCAGCCGGTGGCCATGGACTCGGACATACTTTGCTCCCTTTCGGACTCACTCGATGCGGCTCGGCGCCTTGTCTTGCCCGAGGATTATGCCCTCCAGTTCGGACAGCGGAAAGTCATGTCCGCTTTCGGGATCCAGCTCCTGGCCGGTCATCCGGGTACAGAGCCCGTCCTCGTGCACCTCATACACCGCCACGTTCGACTGCACCCAGTATTCGTCGGGCTCGAGCTCCGGCGTGCCGAAATACGAGATCTTCACGAGAGGGACGAGCAACCTGTCTCCGGTGTTCACGTCCAGCGGGAAATTTTCCTGCACTTCCTGGGTTCCGTCTTCGAGCGCGGTGCTCGCGTCCCTCAGAGCGTAGACCGTGACTTGCCTGGGAATGCTGCTTGGCCCGAACGCCTTCTCCACCTCGATGACATATCCCAGCGGCAGTGCTTCGACCACCGTGCCGAAGACGACCGCTTCGGCGTGATAGAAGGAGTAGAAGGGGCTGAGGTAGGGGAGGTCAGGATGGAGCACGAACCGCGAGGACGTAGGAGCGATCGCCGTGATGGTCGCCTCATCCTCGTCTATGACTACCGTGAGTGTGAAATCGGGGGATTCACTTCGACCGTCGGCGAACCACACGTCGACCTCGACCACGTTGCTGCCTCCCTCGTAGACAGTACAGTTGACCACGCAGTCGGTGGGCGTTTTGAGCAACCGGAGCATCTCGGCGAGGTCCTCCTGCGCCGACGGTGCAACCAGGTTCTGGACCGTCGTAAGGTCGACACGGCCGTCCAGGTAGGAGATGACGGCAGCGCCAAGCCGCAGCGTCTCCGTCATGGCCGCCTGCGAGAACGCCCATGACTCCGCAGAGGTGGTCGACACCCAGGAATCGGGATCGGTCGCCTCCGTTGCGGCTACGGTCGATGGTGGTGAGCCTGAGGTGGTGGGGGTTACTTGGGTGGTCAGGGCTGGAGCCGGGGCCGACGTGACCGGAGGCGCCGTGCTCGCGGTCTCGGCCTGCTTATCGCCACAGCCCAAGCCGACAAGCGCGGCTGCGGCCACGATAGTCAGGAATAGTAGCGCTCTCACAAATGTCATGACGCCACCTCGGTTGTTCGCCAGGATAGGCTCCGAACAAATGTGACGTTGCCGGCAAGCAGAAGGCTCCCGCTCGGACCGATCCTCTGGCGGGACGGCGGGTCCGCGGGCCCGCGAGTGGGCGTACTGTTCCGCGCGGGCACAGGAAAGGGGCGGAGGCTCCTCAAGCGCTCCGCCCCGGTGTGGCCGGATGGCGGGCCGGCGTGTCAGGTCCGATACTCTTCCCCCGCGACCATGAGCGGGAGCGCGTAGACTCCCTCGAGAGGGAAGGGGATCCCCGCCTGTGTCAACGCAACGTCGATGACCTTGCGGATCGAGTCAGCATCTTTGGCATCCCATTCGCAGTAGAACTTGCCCTCTTCGGGGGCGTACCAACTGCGGATCCAGTAGGCATCAGTAGTCGAATTGGCTTTGATAGCCTGTGCCAGGGGCGTTGCCGCCTCTGGGTCCATATTGCCGCCCACCGGATGAACGCACATGAACTTGCCCATCACGCAACCTCCTTTGGCCGGGTCGACCGAAGGAAGGGCCCAAACGCGGGAAAGGACTCGTGCAGGACCGCCTTCCTATGGCCGCCCGAGCAGTAGACGGGGAGCATCCCTCACTCTCCGCACTCCTCCAGTATAGGCCGCCGTTTCCGCAGGTCAATTCCGCACATAAGAGCTTTCTCATCGCCGGCTTACATTCTTCTCATCCAGCCTGGGAAATCTCACTGTACGGATGACAAGCGTGTTGATTGGAATACACGAGGCGAGCTGAGAGGACAAAAAATGCAGAACCAATGGAAGATGAGCCTAGTAGCCACAGCCGCGATCGGTCTTATGATGGCCGCCGGTCTGGTCGCAGGTTGCAGCGACGGCTCCGAAGGCACCACAACGACAGTCGCCGCCACGGCGGCAGCCCCCACGACCGCCACAACCGCTGAAGCCAGCGTCACGACCGCACCGCCGGCAGACACGAGCAGCGGCAGACCGGCGGCGGGTGACGACGCCGGCCACCCGGCGGCGGACGTCGAGGCGGGCCCCCTGAGCCAGGAAGAGCAGGAAGCGCTCCTCTTTCTTCGCGAGGAGGAGAAGCTTGCTCACGACGTGTACGTCACTCTGTACGAGAAGTGGGGGACGCGGGTCTTCGACAACATCAGCCGCTCTGAGCTCCGGCACATGGACAGCATGAAGAGCCTGCTCGACAACTACGGCCTGGCCGACCCCATCGGCAGCAACGAAGTCGGAGTCTTCACCGACCCGGAACTCCAAACGCTCTTCGACGCGTTGGTGGCTCAGGGCAGCGCTTCGGAGGCCGAGGCCCTCAAGGCCGGAGTCGCCGTTGAGACCAAGGACATCGCCGACCTCGAAGCGCTCATCGCCCTGACGACTCACAGCGACATCAAAGAGGTGGCGCAGAACCTCCTGGACGGTTCACGCAAGCATCTCGCGGCCTTCAGCAGGGGTCGCTGACGGATCCGGCCCCTCTCCAGGGGCTGGCGCACGGGGACGTGGTGGGTGCGGGGATGTTCGTGATGCTGCTATAGTCTGACACCGGCGATGGAGTCCGCCTTGAGCGCGGCCTTGCGGCCGCTGATGACGCCTACTACCGATGGATGAGACCCGGGTAAGCACGACGGGAGCATGGGTATGGCGTCACACGATCGGCAGACATCCCAGGCAGGTGTGTCCTCCCTTCAGAAAAGCCTTGCACTGATAAGCGAGATCCAGAGCGAATTCCACCTCGAATCGTTACTCCCCCAGATTTCCGCCCTCTCGCGGGCTCTGCCCGAGAGGCAGGTGGTGAACGTAGCCGTTGTCGGGCGGTTCAAGGCGGGGAAGAGTTCGTTTCTCAACCAGATCGTCGGACGCGAGGTACTGCCGGTGGACGTCTTGCCGGCAACGTCGGTCATCACCCAGATCTCCTACGGCCCCATCGATCGGGCGTTGGTCCGCTTTCTCGACGGCCGGGTGGAGGAGGTATCAATCGGCCGGCTGCCTGAGTTCGTTACCGAGACGGACAATCCGGAGAATGTGAAGAAGGTGGCTGTGGTCGATGTCGAATTGGCATCGCTCGCGGCCTTCAGCACCGTCCGGTTTGTCGACACACCCGGGCTGGGCAGCGTCTTCTCCGAAACGACCAAGACATCTCTGGAGTGGCTTCCGGATATCGGAGCGGCCGTGGTGGCGCTCACCGTAGATCCTCCTCTGGCGGAGAGTGATCTCCGTCTGCTGCGCGACGTGATGCGTTTCACTCCCGAGATCATCATCCTACTCACCAAAGTCGACCAGGTGGAGATCGAGCACGCGCAGGTCGTCGAGAGCTTCATAGCCGGTGAGATCCGCAAACGCCTGGGCCGCGATATCCCCATCTATCCCTACTCCACCAAGCCGGGCTACGAGCATCTGAGAACCAGCCTTCTTGCCTACCTGGTGGACCGCGTGGTCAGCCATCACGAAGAGCGCACGGAGGAGATACTTGCGCACAAGCTGGACACGCTGGTGGCGGAGTGCAGGGATTATCTGGCTCTGGCGGAGACCGCCGCCGAGGTGGACGAGAGTGCCCGGGCCGAGCTCATCCAGCTCACGCGGCGGGAGCAGGGGAATCTCGACCAGGTGCGGCGGGCGATGCGTGTTCTGGCCAGGGACTTGGAGCGACGGGCGCACGACAAGTTGGCCGAAGACTACTCCCAGTCGTTCCGGGCTGCCCTCGGGTCTGTCACATCCAGCTTCGACCGCGAGTCATCCACCTGGCGGGGGCATCTTGGCAAGACCTCGGAGGCCTTCCAGCAGTGGGCCGACGGCGCTCTGCGCCGCGCGATGGGGGAGGTGCTGCCGAGCGGGGAGGAGTTCCTGGCGCCGGTGCTCACCGAAGCGGAGGGCCATTTCCGGCGGGCGGTTAGGGGGTTTCAGGATCGCCTGGCCGTGGCCATCGAGACGGCTCTCGGCACCCGCTTCTCGGGAGCGACGTTCCGGGCTGAGATCGAGCCGCCGTCTTTTCCCGATATCCGGATAGACAAGACTTTCGACATCCCGCTCGACATGGCGTGGTTCCTGGTACCCATGCCGATCTTTCGGCGGCTCATCTATCGGCGCCTGCGGTCGCAGCTTCCTTGGGAGGTCGAGAAGAACCTCATTCGTCTGTCAGGTCAATGGAGCGAAGCCGCGGCGCGCTCGATCGCGGGCATGGCGCGCCAAGCCGAGGAGTTCATGGACCATGAGGTGGCCACGGTCATCGACCTGGCCACGGCGACCGAGGACAAAAGGGCGCGGGTGAAAGCGGCACTGGAGAAGTTGGATACCGCTAAATTTGTATCAGATACTTGATACAAGGGAAACGCGGTACTACCGTGGCCGAGACTCCTCGCGCCCTATCCCCGGACGAACGCCGACGATCGCTCGACTCGCAGGCCGCCACGTTCGTGGCGCAGGCACGTCTGCTGGGCGTCACCGATGAGGTGATCGCTGAGGCCGTGCAGCGCGCGCTCAGCCCGGAGCCGGGCGGCCGGGAGCCGTCGATGTAGCCGAGCGGCTGCTCCTACATACCGGGCGCCCTCAGGCTGACCACCGAGGCTTCCTTCATGGCCATGACCGTCTGCTCGCCGGTCAGCAGCACGGTGGTCTTGACCTTCTGGAGATGACCCGGCACGACGACCGCCATGTCGAACGCCAGCGCCGCGGTATCGTTGGGCAGTTCCGCAATGAGGACGACGTCGTAGTCTCCCAGGCAGAAGTAGAAGTCGATCAACCGTCCACCCAGCTGTTCTATCAGCGGCCGAACGACCTCTGAGCGGTCTTCGGGCTGCCCCACCAGTGACGCGACCGCTTCCTTCGTGTACGAGGCCTGAATCATGAATCGGTTCATAGCTCTCACCCCTCTTCAACTTGGCAGATTCATCATGCTGCCGGTATCAGGCGTCCATAACACATATACCCACATAGCGCTCGCGGCAAAAACGGTTGTGGACTACGAAGCGAGACGCTCGATCCGGGGATGCGTCTCTCCGGACGCCCTCCGGAAGAAGAGGGCCATCCCGGCCAGGATAAGGAAGGGGATGGCGCAGAACGATATCGCCGCCCTGAAGCTGACGCCGTCCGCCAAGGGGCCGATCATGTACGGCATCAGCATGCTCCCGACTCCTCCTGCCACCTGGTAGGCCGAGTACACCACTCCCGCGTACCAAAGCGGGAACTTGGCGGAGTAGCTGCCGAGCAGTGAGAAGGTGGACGATGAGCCGAGTCCGGCCAGGAAGACCAGCACCATCGACAAGGTCTGTGTGGGCGCCATGCCCACGATGGCGGTGAACACCGCCAGGACCGTGCAGGCGCCCAGCAGCAGCGTCGAGGGCAAGAAGCGGCGCGTCAGAGGGATGCTCACCAGCCGTCCCACCACCTGTCCGACGAAGTAGAAGGTCACCGACAGGCCGGCCCACACTTCGGTCGAGAAGTACACATCCACCTGGAACTTGGGTAGCCACGTCACGAGCGCCATCTCGGCGCCCATGTAGAGAAACGAGGCCAGGGCGAGACCGGCCAAGAGCTTCGGGTTGAAGCCGGCGAGGGCCTTGAGTTGGCGCAGGCGCAGGTTCTCGCGGTCGGGGATGTCCGCCAGGGGCACCAGTGCGAGCACCAGGGCGAACGCCAGGCTCACGGCCGCCTCGCCCAGGAAGATGGCCCTCCAGCCGGCGCCGTGGTCGAGGAGCACCCCCAGGATGAGGGGGGTGACCGTCATGCCCACCACGGAGGCGAGCATCATGATGTTCAGCGCCCAGGCGGTCCTCTCGCGGACGTGGGCGCTGACCCACATCCCGGGGACACCGGCGAGCACCCAGCACGGCAGCCCCACGATGAAGTACAGCGCCGCGAACGACCACAGGCCGCGCGCCAGAAGGGCGGTGGCGGCCAGCCCCACGGCCTCGACGAAGGCGCAGCCGCACAGGCACCATCTCACCGGCACTCTGGCCATCAGGAAGTTGAGCGACAGGAGGCCGATCATGGTGGCGAAGAAGTAGGTCAGCGCCGGGGTGCCGCCTTTGGCAAGCGGGATGCCGAGATCGTTGAGCACGGTGTTCAGCACCGGGCCCAAGGTCATGGCGACCATACCGCTGAGCAGCTGGCTTAAGTACAGGGAGAGGCGGGACATCGTCGCCCCACTATACAAGAGCGGGCGAGGTCGATACGCGGGTGTCCTTCACCCGCCCATCCTTGGTTGTATTCCCAGACGTCTGAGGCGCGGCTACTCTCGATCCCGGCCGTCAGGTTGCGCGTGCTTGTATTGTCGTAACGTATAGCATTAAGTCTTTACATAGCAGGGAGGTCGAGGTATGGTAGATGCACCCTGCGGGGAGAAGGCAGGGCAGATCCTAGGGCTCTGCAACCAAGGAGGATTGCTGGTGGCCGGATATCCGCGGGCGGCGAAGCCTTTCAACGTCCGGTTACCGATGTGGGCGATCGAGTACTTGGAGGAGCGCTCAGCCGAGACCGGAGAGACCAAGACCCAACTGGTGATCGATGCCATCTCATGTCTACGCGCGGAGCACGTTCGGGCGTTGATGCGGGAGGGTTACGAGGAGATGCGCGAGATCGACCGCCGGATGGCCGAGGACGACCTGGCCGCGGGCGCCGAGTGTCTGCCCGAATGGTGACGCAGGTGACTGTGCGGCGCGGCTGCATCCACATCGTGGACTTCGATCCCGTCAGGGGTTCGGAGCAGGGGAAGAGGCGTCCCGCTCTCGTCATCCAGAACAACCTGGGCAACGAGAGCTCGGGCACGACCATCGTCATAGCGATCAGCTCCCGGATCCCCTCGAAGAGGTACCCGATGCACGTGCCCCTGCCACCGGAGATGCTCGGTAAGCCGGGCACCATCATGTGCGAGCAGATCAGGACGGTCAGCCTTGAGCGTGTGGCCCCGAGGCTCCTGGCCGAGCTGCCGCGGGAGGTCATGGCCCAGGTGGAGGAGGCGGTTCGCCACTCACTGGGCCTCTCCGAGGAGCTCAGTCGTCCCGTAGGTATCGTTTGAGGTGGTTGGTCATCATCTGCCATGACTCGTCCGCTCCCGGATCGCCCGTGAGGTTGAACCCATGGCGCGCGCCCTCGAAGCGCTTGAAGGTGACATCCACTCCCGCCTCGATGAGCTTGTCCTTGAAGGCCTCAGTCTCGGGCGCCAGCGAATCGAGCCCCGCGGTGATCACCAGCGTGGGCGGGAACGACTTGACCTGATCCAAGGTGGCGTAGTAAGGGGAGATGAGGGGATTCTTGGCCGCCTCCCGGGTGCCTGCGTAGGCCTGGTCGTACACGCGTGACATCTTGGGGGAGAGCGCTCCCTTGGGCCGTGGCTTCAGAAAGGGGTCGGTGTGGATGTCCAGCGGCGGGTAGTCGAGGATGAGGGCGTTGAGTGACAATTCCTTGCGCTCAGCGTCGAGCAGGCAGATCGCCGCGCTCAGATTGCCCCCTGCGCTGTGCCCGCCCACCGCGATACGCTCGGAATCGACTCCCAACTCCGCGGCGTGTTCTTTGGCGTACTTCACCACCGCGTAGCACTCGTTCAACGCCACCGGGAAGGGAGCTTCGGGCGCCAGGCTGTAGTCGACGCTGATGAGCTTGACGTTCGCCTTGGCGGCGATGCCGGGCATGAAGCGGTCGTCCATCTCGGGACTCCCCATGACGAAGCCACCTCCATGGATGTTCACGAACAGCGGCAGCGTCTCGGTTCGCTCGAGACCATACGCGAGGACGCGTACCCTCCCCGCCTCGGTGTCGAAAAACATCTCCGCGCCCGCCGGCTTCTTGCCGATGCCCATCATCCTTCGGCCGAAGATGTTGATGAGCCAGCGATGCCGATTCACTTTGCGCTGGATCTGCTCTTTGGCAAAGGTCTTCTCTGAGGGCACTCTTTTCATGCGAGTCATCCCTGTCTGAAGATGATGTTGCGGGGCTCATTCTACCCCGCGCCGCGCCGCTGCTGGGCCGTCGCTAGGCCGTCGCTAGGTCGTCGCCTTGGCGTCCATCAACCGTCGCAGACCCGCGGCCAGGTCTTGCAGCTGCTTGACCTCCTGCTCCACCTGGCGCGTGCCGGCCGCCGACTGGCTGCCGGCCTGATTGATGCTTTCGACCGCCTGGCTGATCTGCTCCATGCCGGCCAGTTGCTGGCGGCTCGATGCGGAGATCTGCAACGCGGACTCAGCGGCTTCGTTGGCCGAGTCGGCGAGTGCGACGACTCCCTGCCCGGCGTCCTCTATCTGCTGCCGTCCGGCCTCGATGGCTCCTTGTCCTTCTTCGGCAGCCCGCACCGCGAGTGTGCTGGCCTTCTGGATCTCAGAGAGGATGGTCCGCACCTGGGTGACGGCCTGCTTGGACTGCTCCGCGAGATCGTTGACCGTGGTGATGATGTCGCCGACGGCCTGGGTCTGCTGCCCCAGCCGGTTGATCGCTTCGGTGACCATGCTCATCTGGTTCAGGATGCGTTCGAAGGCGGTGACCGTCTCCTCGTTAGTGGAGACCGCCGTCTGCGATGCGCTTGCCGAGACCTGGGACGCTACGGCGAGGAGTTCGGCTGCAGAGCTGCTGATGCCATTGATGGCCACCCCGGGTTGCCGGCGCATTCTCCGAACGAGCGTGAATGCGAGGACGATGCCGATGACGACATCCGCCACCAGCAGGGCGATCATCAAGAACATGGCTACACGCGACCACTTGCACAGAGAGTCGGCCTCGGCCTGCTGCCGGGCCTGCTCGTTCACCAGATACGAGCTCGCCATCTCACCCAGCTGGATGGCCAGTGGTTGCACCTTCGTGCTCACATCGATGAGGGCCTGTTCCGATCCCACCTTGGACAGGGTCAACGCGGCATTCATGGCGACGGTGCACTCATTGAAGTTGCTTCTCATGACTTCGAGCGTGGCGGCGTCTTCCATGTCGCTAGTCGCGAGGACGTGCAGAGCTTCGGCTGCTCTAGCCTGCCTCTCTCGACTGGCAGATTCGAACTGGGCCCGCGTCTCCTCATCCTGTGCGTTGACCGCGGCGGCGCCATAGATGAACATGTGGGACGAAGCCTCCGAGATCGTGGCAGCCGCTTTGGTCTGAGCCAGCGTCTCGTCGTATCCGGAGGACCAAGAATCGACCCACAGCATTATTGTCAATCCTACGGCGCCTATTACGATCAACATGCACAGAAGACCGGCGATCGTGAACTTGATCCGTCCAGTTCGGCAGGCTTGACTCTCCGCTTTATCTCACGGTGCCGGTAGAATAGAGGTCCGGTTGCGGTGGCTCGCGAGGATGCGGCGCCGGCGCCGGCAACAGCAGTAGTCGAGGGATAGGGGAGGCACGTGAGTTCGATACCTACACAGGTCGATGTGGTGGTGGCCGGCTCCGGCGCCGCCGGACTGGCCGCGGCTGTGACGCTCTGCGAGGGCGGCGCGACGGTGGCCGTCTTCGAGAAGCAGCGCTCCTTGGGAGGGACTTCCAACTTCTTCCACGGCACGTTCGCCGTCGAAAGCAGGATGCAGAGGGAGCGGTACATCGACTACAGCCGCGACGAAGCGTTTCGCAACATCATGGAATACAGCCACTGGAAGGCGAATGCCCTGCTGGTCCGCGCGGTGGTGGACGAATCGGCGGCGACGTTGGAATGGCTGATGCAACGGGGCGTGGAGTTCACCGGACAGATGATCAACATGCCGCGGGTGCCGCAGACCTATCACGTGCTCAAGGGTGACGGCGAGGCCGTGGTGAAGGCGCTGGCCACACGAGCGAAAGACAAGGGAGCCCACATCGTGCCCGCGACCCCGGTCACGGCTATCGAGAGGGAGGGCGGCCGGCTGAGCGGGGTGGTTGTGGAGTCCGACGGCGAAGAGGTCTCCGTGGTGTGCAAGGCTGTGATCATCGCCACCGGTGGCTACGCCAACAACAAGGAGTGGATCAAGAGATACACAGGCCGCGAATTGGGAGTGGACCTCATCGCCGTGGGTAACACCGGCAAGATGGGCGACGGCATCAGGATGGCCTGGGAACTCGGTGCGGCCTCCGACGGGGTGGATTCCCTCGAGGTGCTGCGCGTGGGTCCGGTGGGCGATGAGTTCGCCATGGGGAGCGACGTCGAGGTCGTGGCCATGCAGCCCGACCTGTGGGTGACCGCGCGGGGCGAGCGGTTCTGCGACGAAAGTCTTGCCTTTCACGACACCCACTCCGGCAACGCCAACCTGCGAGCTGCCGCCGGCGGGCACACGTTCAGCCTTTTCGACGATTCCATCGTGGAACACGTACTCGTTCACGGCGTCGACCGGTCGCTCACCCCGGAAAAGCCTCCGGGATACAGACCCGTGGAGTTCCGCAAGGAAATGGAGGCCATCATGACCGCCGGCACCACCGAGATCTTCAGGGCCGGGTCGGTGGAAGATCTTGCCCTTGCGGCCGGGATGGATCCCGAGACGCTCTGCCGGACCATCGACGAATACAACGGCTTCTGCGCCAAGGGTCGTGACGGCATCATGGCGAAGGCTCCCCGTTACCTGCGGCCGTTGCAGGGCCCCATGTTCTACGCGGTCAGGGCCCGCACCGTCATGTTGGGGACCAAGGGCGGCATCAGGATCAACGAGCGCATGGAAGCACTCGATACCAAGGGTGAGGTCATCCCGGGGCTCTACGCCGGCGGTTTCGACGCGGGCGGTATGTACGGCGATAGCTATCCCATCCATGTGGCGTCCGGTTTGTCTTCGGCCTTCGCGCTCAACTCCGGGCGCATCGCCGGCCAGAGCGCTCTGGAGTTCATGGAGTAGGCCGCCGGCAGGCGCTCGGTGCGCTAACGGCAGAATCGCGATAGGGACGACAGGAGGCCTGAGATGAGCCTACAAGATCTGCTTGCAAGCGATAAGAAGACCATCTTTCTCGACGGTGCTATGGGCACACAATTGGGCGCGGCCGGCCTGGAGATGGGCGGCCAGAACAACGTTCTCAATCCCGACGCCGTGCTGGCCGTTCACACGGACTACGCCGCCTGCGGTATCGACCTCATCATCACAAACACTCTCACCATGAACCGCGTCAGCATCGAGGCGCATCACATAGGAGTCGACGTGCGCGAGGTGAACCTGGCCGGCGCCGGTCTGGCGAGGGCCGCCGTGGGCGAGGGTCAGTACGTGCTCGGCGACATCAGCTCCACCGGTAAGATGCTCAAACCATACGGACAGCTGCCCGAAGAAGAAGCCCGCGCTACCTTCGCAGAGCAGGCCTCCATCCTCGCCGAGGGCGGGGTGGACGGTTTCATAGTCGAGACCATGTTCGATCTTGCCGAGGCGCTGTGTGCAGTGCGCGCCGTCAAGAGTGTGAGCGGCCTCCCCATCTTTGCTTCGATCGCCTTCACCACCTGCAACAATGGAGGGCGGACGGTCATGGGCAACAGCGCGCGCGATTGCGCCGAGGCGCTTGCGGAGGCCGGCGCATCGGTGGTGGGAGCAAACTGTGGCAGTGTCGATCCGCTGGAGATGGCTCAGATCGTCTCGATGATGCAGGAAGTCACGCAGGTACCTATCCTGGCGCAGCCCAACGCGGGCAAGGCGCGTATGGTAGAGGGTGAACACTCGGTCTACGAAATGACGCCCGCTGACTTCGCGGCGGGGGTGCTTGAGTGTGCGCGCGCCGGCGCGCGCCTCATCGGCGGCTGCTGCGGCACCTCGCCGGCCCACATCAAGGCCATGGTGGAGTTGGTGGGG
>ENA-UOUL01001634-UOUL01001634.1-bioreactor-metagenome-genome-assembly--contig:-NODE-1634-length-30027-cov-4.745743_pt1 | contig 30027 bp, 29 predicted proteins | sample MGYA00249838_ERZ747220 | MGnify/ENA primary metagenome ERZ747220 (study PRJEB28778, sample SAMN05720191) | bioreactor metagenome | isolation source: Anaerobic biogas reactor | place: USA:Washington... | reverse complement strand
GGGGGGGGGGGGGGGGGGGGGGGGGGCGGGTGCGCCCCTCTCCCTGTACCCGGGGAGAGGGAAGGGTGAGGGGGCCGCCGCCGCGGGGCGACGCGCCTCAGCCAGACAGGATCCCTCGCTCCGCTCGGGATGACGGAGGGAGACCGGGATGACGGAGGGAGGCCGGGATGACGGAGAGAGGCGTCGGAATGACAGAGGGCAAGACGGGGACGGGGGCCAGCGTTTGGACTGCCCTTCTCGCCGTGCTATACTCGGCGCCGCAGCATCCTGCACGAGGCACCAACTCCAGCCTTGGAAGGCGGATCCCATGTTGACAATATCCAGGGGGCGATCGCCCCTCGCGACGCGCATCGGTTTCGTGTGCTTGGCGCTGGCCATGGTCGTGCTGGCCGGCGTGCTCGCCTCGTGCGGCGGCGACGACGCCACGCCTCCGCCGCCCACCGTCATCCGCGCCGACGAGACGCCGTCGACCGATGCCGCCACCGCTACGCCCACCCTCACCCCTACACCTACGCCCGAGGAGGGCTACCCGGCGCCACCGCCCACGCAACCCCCGGCGGAGGAGGGCTATCCGCCAGCCACGCCCATGCCGACGCCGGACGCCTATCCCGCGGAGTAGCGGCCCGACGGCAACGGACATACGCAAACAAGAGCGGGGGAGGAGATGGTCTCCTCCCCCGCTCTATACTTCGGTCGCTGGCCCCACCTCCCGAAGGCGCCCCCGCGGCAGTCCGCCTACATGCAGGCTCTCGTGGGGGCACCTTCGGGAGGTGGGAGCTATGATGCTCTCACGGACGTGTACGTCGGCGCGGTGAGCAGGATGCCCAGCGCCATGGAGACGAGCTTGGTCACGTGCGAGTCAGACCGTGACGTGACGACGATGGGGGCGCATCCCCCCACCACCACGCCGGCCATCTCGCCGTGCCCGAAATAGGTGATCGCCTTGGCCAGCAGGTTGCCGGCCTCGACGCTCGGCACGACGAGGATGTCGGCCTTCCCCGCCACCGGGCTGCGGATCCCCTTGATCTCGGCGGATGCCATCGAGATGGCGTTGTCCAGCCCCAGGGGCCCGTCCACGATCCCGCCGCGGATCTGGCCGCGTTCGGCCATCTTGGAGAGGTTGGCCGCATCCACCGTGGTCTGCATCTTGGGGTTGACGAGTTCGGCCGCCGCCAGCACGGCCACTCGCGGCTGATCGATCCCCAACTTGGTCGCCACGTCGATGGCGTTCTGGACGATCTCGACCTTCTCATGGATGTCGGGGGCGACCACCACGCCGGCATCGGTGATCAGCAAGAGGCGGTTGAACCCGGGGATCTCGAACACTGCCACGTGGGTGAAGAGCCGCCCGGTGCGCAGGCCGTTGTCGCGATCCAGCGCCGCCCGCATGAACTCGGCCGTCTCCAGGGAGCCCTTCATCACCACGTCACCATCGCCGGCGCGCACCATGGCGCAGGCGCGGTGGGCGGCCGCATCGCGATCCGCCTCGGCGATCACCGTCATGTCGGCGATGTCGATGTCGTGTTCCCCCGCGACGCGCGCCAGGCGCTCCGGGTCGTCCACGAGCAGGCAGTGCGCCATATGGAGGGACTGGGCCTCGCGCGCGGCGGCCAACACCTCGGCGTTCGCCGCCGCCGCGATCACCACACGCTTGGGCCCGAGCCACGTGGCCTCGTGCTTGAGCTGCTGGAAGGTGCGGATCGGCATCGGTCCCTCGGTTTCGAGTGAGTGATGTGCGGCGGGTTGTGGGTTGTGCGTTGGGGCTACATGCGGGTCACAGGTTACAGGTTGCAGGTTACAGGCTCTGTTGGCTGGTTGCTCTAGAGTCTGTAACCTGCAACCTGTGTCTTGCTACCCATTACCGAGTGTCAACGCACAACCCGCCATCATGGCGCTTACGCGCGTCGTGCGGCGGCTGCTTCGGGGCTGAGGCCCTCGCGCAGGCAGCAGTTCTTGTACTTTTTCCCGCTGCCGCAGGGGCAGGGGTCGTTGCGACCCACCTTGCTCGCGCGGCGCTGCGCCGGCGCGGCGGTGCTCCCCGCGCTGCCGCCCGTGGCGCCCGAGAGGCGCGTCGGGCGCGGCATGGTCGGCTGCGCCTGTATCCGGGCGTTGAGCACCAGGGCGCTGACGTCGCCCTTGATGGCGTCCAGCAGGCTCGCAAAGGCGTCGAACGCCTCGCGCTTGTACTCCACCAGCGGGTTGCGCTGCCCGTAGGCGCGCAGCCCGATCCCCTCGCGCAGTTCATCCAGCGCCGTCAGGTGGCGCACCCAGCGCTGATCGATGGAGCGCAGCATGACAAAGCGCTCCACCTGCCGCAGCACTTCGGGCCCGAGGCTCTCCTCCTGGGCGTCATAGCTCTGCTCCAGGAGGTCGTGCAGCTCGGTGACGATCTCCTGGCGCGACATGTCGGCCCAGGGGGCGGGCGAGTGCCCGGGGGGCAGATGGATCATGCGGTCCACGGCCGCGTGGAGCCCCCGCAGGTCCCACTCTTCCTCGTCGTCCGAGGCGGTGTATGCCTGCACGAGGTCGCCCAGCTCCTCCCGCATGATCTCGGTGATCGTCGAGCGGAGGTTGGCCTCCGAGAGCACCAGGCGTCGCTGGTCATAGATTACCTGGCGCTGCTGGTTGACGACGTCGTCGTACTCGAGGATGTGCTTGCGGAGGTCAAAGTTGTGCCCCTCGACGCGGATCTGGGCGTTGGCGATCGCCTTGGTCACCAGGTTGTGCTCGATGGGGATGTCCTCGTCTACCCCCAGCCGATCCATGATGTTGGCGACCGACGCGCCGCCAAAGCGCCGCATGAGGTCGTCCTCCAGCGACACATAGAACCGCGACGAGCCCGGGTCGCCCTGGCGGCCGGCGCGCCCGCGCAGCTGGTTGTCGATGCGTCGCGCCTCATAGCGCTCTGTGCCCAACACGTGCAATCCACCCGCCGCGAGAACCACCTCGCGTGACGCGGCGCATTCTTGCTCCGCCTTGGCCAGCGCTTCCTCCCAGACGGCGGGATCCAGGGTCGCGAGGTCTTGCCCCTGGCGGCGCAGGGTATCGCGCGCCAGCCCCTCGGGGTTGCCGCCCAGCAGGATGTCGACGCCGCGCCCCGCCATGTTCGTGGCGATGGTCACCGCACCCGGCTGCCCCGCCTGGGCGATGATGTGCGCCTCACGCTCGTGGTTCTTGGCGTTCAAGACCTCGTGGGGAATTCCCATGCGCCTGAGGCGGTCGGAGATCATCTCGGAGGTCTCGATGGCCAGCGTGCCCACCAGCACCGGCTGCTGCGCCGTGTGCCGCTCCTCGATCTCTTGCAGGGCGGCGCGGTACTTGGCCTCGGCGGTCTTGTACACCAGGTCCGGATGGTCATCACGGATCATCGGCTTGTGGGTGGGGATCACCATGACTTCGAGATTGTAGATCTGGGCGAACTCTTCCGCCTCGGTCTCGGCGGTGCCCGTCATGCCGGCCAGGCGGCGGTACATGCGAAAGTAGTTCTGGAACGTGATGGTGGCCAGCGTGAGACTCTCGCGGCGCACCTGCACGTTCTCCTTGGCCTCGATCGCCTGGTGCAGTCCCTCGGAGTAGCGCCGGCCGTACATCAACCGCCCGGTGAACTCGTCGACGATGATCACCTGGCCGTCGGCCACGATATAGTCGCGGTCGCGATGGAACAGCACCTGCGCCTTGAGGGCGTTCTCCAGGTAGGGCGTCAGCTCGAAATGCTCGGGCGCGTACAGGTTGTCGATCCCGAGGGACCGCTCCACCTTGGTGATGCCGTCCTCGGTCAGGGTGGCGATGCGCTGCTTCTCGTCCACCGTATAGTCGGCCTCGAGGCGCAGCGTGCGGGCGATGCGGGCAAAGCGCTGATAGTTGCTGGTGGCATCCTCTGCCTCACCCGAGATGATGAGGGGCGTGCGCGCCTCGTCGATGAGGATGTTGTCCACCTCGTCGACGATGGCATAGTGCAACTCGCGCTGCACGCACTGGTTCAGTTCCCACACCATGTTGTCGCGCAGATAGTCGAACCCGAACTCGTTGTTCGTCCCGTAGGTGATATCGGCGGCGTAGGCCTCCGCCCGGCTGCACGGCCGCAGGTGCTGGTAGCGGTCATCGGCGGTGGGATAGTGCGGGTCGAACACGAACGAACTCATGGCCGGGTCCTGGCCCATGGACTGGACCACGCCGACGCTGAGCCCCAGCAGGTAGTACACCTGGCCCATCCACTGGGCGCCAACCTTGGACAGATAGTCGTTGGGCGTCACCAGGTGTACCCCGCGCCCCGTGAGGGCGTTCAGGTACAGGGGCAGTGTGGCGACGAGCGTCTTGCCCTCGCCGGTTTTCATTTCAGCGATCTTGCCCTGGTGCAGCACGATCCCGCCGATGAGCTGCTCGTCGAAATGGCGCAGGCCGATGGCGCGCACGGCGGCCTCGCGCACGGCGGCGAACGCCTCGGGGAGGATCTCGTCGAGGATGGCGCGTTCCTCTTTGTCCAACCGGGCCTGCAGGTTCTCGATCTCCAGCCGGAGGGAGCGACGCTCGTCGTCGTCCGGCTCGCGGTCAAGCTCCTCCTGCAGCTCGCGCAGCTCGGCGCGACCCTGCTCGGTGGCCTGTTGCAGGCGGTCTTGAAAGCCGCGCGTCAACTCTTGCAGCTCGGCCTCGCTGCGCCGCTGCATCTCGGGCTCGAGCGTATTGATCGCGTCCACCAGCGGCTGCAGCCGCTGCAGCTCGCGCTTGTTGGGATCGCCGAGTATGGTGCGTAGCACGTTCTTGAGCATGCCGTTTGAGATCTCCAGGTACATTGCTACACGCCGCAGCCGACGCGGCGCTCGGTTCGGCGCACGGTCGGATACGACGCTACAGACACCCGTTCATTATACCATAGGGGGCCAAGCCGGGCGGTATTTCTAATGTGGTGGGATCCTTTTTGGGGAACACCTCCCAAAGGCCGCCGGTTAATCCTCACGCATGCGAGGTTGACGCTGGCTGATCTTTGGGAGGTGTTCGCGCCTCACGACTCGAACTCGGGCAGGTATTCCCCGATGGTCTTGCCCACCGACAGGCCGCGGTGCACGGCGTCGATGATGCTGGCGATCCACGGGCCGAGGTGGATGATGTGCATGTTGGGGAGGCGCTTCTCGGGCGGGATCGGCTCCGTGTTGGTGCACACGATCTGCTTGAGGTTCGCCTTGGCGAGGCACTCGACGGCGCCGGCTGAAAAGGTGGCGTGCACAAAGGAGGCGTACACGTCGCGAGCTCCCGCCTCGCGCAGGATGTGCGCCGCGCCCGCGGTGGTCGTCCCCCGATCCACCTCGTCATCCACGATGAGGGCGTTGCGCCCGCGCACGTCGCCGATGACGGTGAGCGAGTGCGTGTCCGTCCCCTCGCGACGCTTTTCCACGAACGCCACCGGCGCGTCGAGCGCCTCGGCAAAGTTGCGCGCCTTCTTGGCGAACCCCAGATCGGCGGCCACTACCACTAGGTTGGGGATTGCCAAGCGGCGAAAGTAGTCGGTGAGCAAGGGGAACGCCGAGAGTTCGTCTCCCGGCATGTTAAAGAACCCCTGAATCTGCCCGGCGTGCAGGTCGACGGTCATAAAGCGATCGGCGCCCGCCGCGCCCACCATGTCGGCGACGAGACGCGCCGTGATCGGCACGCGGGGCATGTCCTTCTTGTCGCTGCGGGCATAGGAAAAGAAGGGCATGACCGCCGTGATGCGCCCCGCCGAGGCGCGCCGCACGGTGTCGATCATGATGAGCAGCTCCATCAGGTTATAGTGCACGGGCGAGCAGGTCGGCTGGATGATGAACACATCCTTGGACCGCACCGACTGCAAGAGCTGGATAAAGATGTTCTCGTTGGGGAATACCTCGATCTTGACGTCGACCAGCGGCACCCCGAGTGTCGTGCTGATTTCGCGCGCCAATTCTGGGTTGCCGCCCCCCGCCACGAGAGCCAGCTCTCCATAGATCCTGACACCATGCTCCATCGCCCCGTGCCTCCCCTTGCTGCGTTGCCGGATTGCCTTGCGCTCACCCATTCGCCCGATCACCCCGCCGCTGAGGCTCGCCGGTCACGCCCGCGCGCCTCCCCGAGGCGGGGTCCATCCCAGCCGCGGCCAACAGCTCGTCGACCGCCCCGTACAGATCGATCTCGCGCGCTGCCAAGCGCGCGACCAACCCCTCGATGGCCGCCGGACCGGCGTTTGCCAGCACCAGCCGCAGCAGGCGCTCGCGCGCGACGCCCCGCAGGCGCTCGGCCATGCGCGCCTGCTCGCGCTCCTCCATCGCGCCGCTGGAGCGCAGGAACGCCAGGTGGCGCGCCGCCGCGTCGGCCAACTCCGCCACGCCCACGCCGGTGGTGGCCACCGTCTTGAGGATAGGTGGCCGCCAAGCGGCACCGTCGCCATCCGCCGGGGTGTTGGCCAGTTCGAGGGAAGCAGCCAGCGCCGCGGCCACCCGCTCCGCGCCCTGCCGATCGGCCTTGTTCACCACCAGGATGTCGGCGATCTCTAGGATGCCGGCCTTGAGCATCTGCACCTCGTCGCCCAATCCCGGCACCTGGATGACGACCGTCGTGTGGGCGGTGCGGGCGATGTCGACCTCCGTCTGGCCCGCGCCCACCGTCTCGATGAGGATGGTGTCATAGCCACAGGCGTCGAGCACCTGCACCACGTCCCAGGTGCTGCGCGCCAGGCCCCCGAGGCTTCCTCTGCTCGCCATACTACGCACGTACACGCCCGGATCGGCGCTGACGCCGTGCATGCGGATGCGGTCGCCCAGCAGCGCCCCGCCGGAGAAGGGGCTGGAGGGGTCCACCGCGACGATCGCCACGGTGCGTTCGCGGCGGCGATACGCGGCGGCCAGTTGCGCCACGAGGGTGCTCTTGCCCGAGCCCGGCGCTCCCGTGACGCCGATCACGTGGGCCCGGCCGGTGCGCGAGCAGAGGCGCGCCAACGCCTCCCGCGCCTCGGCGCCGTCGTCCTCCACGAGGCTCAGCAGCCGGGCGAGGGCGCGCCGGCGGCCAGCCAGCGCCTCGGCGACCAGGTCCGTCATGTCGCGGCAGCCTGCGCGCGCACGAACGCCACCACGTCGTCCGTATTGGTGCCCGGCCCGAAAACCCCCCGCACGCCCAGGGCCAGCAGCTCGGCGGCGTCCGCCTCGGGGATGATGCCGCCGAGGAACAGGGGCACGTCGGCCATCCCCTCGGCTCGGAGGAGTTCCAGCACGCGCGGCACGAGGGTCATGTGCGCCCCGGAGAGGATGCTCAACCCGATGGCGTCGACGTCCTCCTGGAGCGCCGCCGCCACGATCATCTCCGGCGTCTGGCGCAGACCGGTATAGATGACCTCCATGCCGGCATCGCGCAGCGCTCGCGCGATCACCTTGGCGCCGCGATCGTGTCCATCCAGGCCGGGCTTGGCGATGAGAATGCGGATCATGGCGATACTCCACAATGACGGTTGTGCGTTATGGGTTGTGCGTTGCGGGTTGTACGTCGCGCGCAGCGAATCGGTTACAGGCTCCAGGTGAGGCATTGGGTACAACGCGGTTGCAGGCCATAGACAGACCGTTTGCAGTAGCCTGTCACCTGTCACCTGGAACCTGCAACGCCCCAATGCCAAGGAACTCACAACCCATAACGCACAACCCGCACCTACTGCTTCTGCGTGATCTCGAGCAGCACGCCGTTGGCGCTGGCGGGATGCACGAATGCGACCAGGGCGCCGCCGGCGCCGGTCTGGGGGGTGTCGCTCAGCAGGCGCAGCCCCTGCGCCTTGAGCTGTTCCATGGCGGCGCCGATATCATCCACTGTAATGCAGATGTGGTGGATCCCCTCCCCGCGCCGCTCCAAGAAGCGCGCCACGGGGCTCTCGGCGCTCAGCGGCTCTAGCAGCTCGATCTCGGACTCGCCGATCGGGATGAACCCCACCCTGACGCCCTGCGCCTCCACCGTCTCGATACTGGTGCAGGGCAGCCCCAGCCCCTCGGCATAGACCCTCGCGGCGTCCTCGATGCTCTTTACCGCGATTCCCACGTGATCGATACGCGTCATCGGTCGTACCTCGGCGTTATTCTGTTGTGGGTTGTGAGTTGTGCGTTGTGCGTTCGCTAGCATGGCGGCGTGGCAGGTTACAGGCAACAGGTTACAGACTACAGCGTACGATCTCTCTATAGCCTGTAACCTGTCACTTGAAACCTGCAACCTTTCCGATAAGCAACCCGGAACCCGCAACTCAAAACTCACAACGCACAACCCGTAACCCGGCTAGACGGTCGTCACCTGTTCATATTCGCCAAACGCCTCGCGCAGCGTGTCGCACATCTCGCCGAGGGTGGCGTAGGCGTTGGCGGCGTCCAGGATCGGCGGCATGAGCGCGTCGGCGCCCCGGGCTGCGTTGGCGAGGGCGTCCAGCGCGCGCCGCACGGCGGCGCCGTCGCGGCGCGCCTTGAGCGCCGCCAGCCGCGCCACCTGGTCGCGCTCGATGGCGGGGTCCACCTCCAGGCGGGGGAGGTCCGTCTTTTTGTCGTCGGTGAAGCGGTTCACCCCCACCACCACGGTGGCGCCGCTGTCCATGGCGCGCTGCTGGCGGTAGGCGCTCTCCTGAATCTGGCGCTGGATGTAGCCCGTCTCGATGGCGGCCATGGCGCCGCCCAGCGCGTCGATGCGCGCGATATACTCCCGCGCCCTGGCCTCTAGCGCGTCGGTGAGGTGCTCGACATAGTAGCTGCCGCCCAGGGGGTCGATGGTCTCGGCGACGCCGCTCTCGTGGGCGATGATCTGCTGGGTGCGCAGGGCGATCTGCACCGACTCTTCGGTGGGCAGCCAGAGCGCCTCGTCGCGTGAGTTGGTGTGGAGGCTTTGGGTGCCGCCCAGCACCGCCGCCAGTGCCTGCAGCGCCACCCGCACGACGTTGTTCTCCGGCTGCTGCGCCGTCAGCGTCACCCCCGAGGTCTGGGTGTGGAAGCGCAGTCGCGCCGAGTCGGGTTTTGTAGCGCCAAAGCGCTCCATGACGAGGCGCGCCCACAGGCGGCGGGCGGCGCGGAACTTGCTCACCTCCTCAAAGAGGTTGTTGTGGCAGGCGAAAAAGAAGGAGAGTTGGCCGGCGAAATCGTCCACGTCCTGTCCGGCCGCCACCGCCGCCTCGACGTAGGCGATGGCGTTGGCCAGGGTGAAGGCGATCTCTTGGGCGGCATCGCAGCCCGCCTCGCGCATGTGGTAGCCGCTGATGCTGATGGGGTTCCACTGGGGGAGGTTGGCGGTGCAATAGCCGATGGTGTCGGTGATGAGCCGCATGGAGGGGCGCGGCGGATAGATGTAGGTCCCCCGCGCCACGTACTCTTTGAGGATGTCGTTCTGGATGGTGCCCCGCAACGCGCGGGGCGCGACCCCCTGCTTTTGCGCCACGGCGATGTACATCGCCAGCAGCACGGCCGCCGGCGCATTGATGGTCATGGAGGTGCTGACCTTGTCGAGCGGGATCGCCTCGAACAGCGCCTCCATGTCCTCCAGGGAGCAGATGGATACCCCTACCTTGCCGACCTCGCCCGCCGCCAGGGGATGGTCGGCGTCGTAACCCACCTGCGTCGGCAGGTCAAAGGCCACCGACAGGCCGGTCTGCCCTTGCTCTAGCAGGTAGCGGTAGCGGCGATTGGACTCGCGTGCCGAGGCATAGCCCGCGTATTGGCGCATCGTCCACAGACGCCCGCGGTACATGGTCGGCTGCACGCCACGAGTGTAGGGATACTCCCCGGGGAAGCCGAGCTGTTCGAGGTATCCCTCGTCGTCGCAGGTGCGGGTGTCGTCGGGGGTGTTGATCCGCTCCACGGGGTCGCCCCACGTATGGCCGAAGGACTGGCGCTCGGGGTAGCGCTTGAGCACGGGGTCGAGCGTGGATTCCTCCCACGCCCGCTTGCGCTTGGCGATGGTCGTCACGGTGTGTCTCCTGGAGGGTGCCGGCGCATGGATGAGGCCGGGCGGCAGCGGGCACAGGCCGCCAACACCGCGCCATTATACCCCGAAAGGGGAGGGGGGCGGCAAGTGGTGGGCGCCTCGGGCGATCGCCCCGTCGGCAAGAGCCCGCGGCCCAGGCCGGCGGCTGGGACTCTCCAAGCGCGCCGAGGAGCGCTCCCCCCTTCCCGAGCGGCTCGCCCCGCCATGGCCCGCCCGGCGCTCGCACCCCGTCCCACGGGGCAGGCTCCCGAGGCCACGCCGCAGCGCGCCTCGGCGCGCTTGGTCCATCAGCCGCCGGCCTGGGCCGCGGAGGGCGCCCCCGCGAGGCGAGTGCGCGCCCCTATCCCTGCGCTTGGGCGGGGACGATCTCCGCCTGCGTGACCCTCTCCTCCAGGAGCGCGCGCAGCTGTCGGGCGTTGCGCACCGGATAGTCCTGGGCGTTGTTGTTGAACAGGGCGTGGATCTCGCGTGCCTCCTGGGCCAACTGCTCCACCTTGGGCACCCACTCCTCCAGTTCCTCTTGGGAGTACAGGTAGTCAAAGCGCTCGGAGGTGGACTCGACCTTGGCGTACCACTTTTTATAGTTGCGCCCATGGAAGCGGATGATGACCAGGTCGGGGTTGGTGACCTCCAGCACCGTCGGGACGCTGCCGCTGCCCAACTGCGGCTCGTCCACCACCGTCAACGAAATCCCCTCATCTCGCAGCACCTCCAACACCTCGGGGAGGCCCTCCCCCTCGAGCCAACTGCGGTGCCGGAACTCGACGCTCAGCCTGTCATCGGGAAAGCCGTCGCGCAGGTGGCGGAGGTAGCCGAGGGTGTCCTCCTCGTGCTTGAACCAGGGCGGGAACTGAAAGTGAACCGCCCCGAGCTTGTCGGCGTCGCGCAGCGGCTGCAACAGCTCGCGGAACGCGGCGGTCACCTCGTCATCGGGAGGATGCTTGCGATCGTGCCACGTCAGCTGCCGGTACGGCTTGACGTCGAACTGGAACCCCTGTGGCGTCCGCTCGGCCCACAGCTCGAAATTGCGCCGGGGCATCATGCGATAGAACGTCGCGTCGAGTTCCACCACCGGGAATTCGCGCGCATAGAAGCTGATCTGCTCGTTGGAGGGGAGCCCCTCGGGGTAATACCCCTCATGCTGCGACCAGCTGCACGTGCCTACCATGATCTCGGCCATCATGTACACTCCGGTATCGCTCCATCCGGCGACGTCGCCGGAGAAGGTGAACATAACCTACAACCATTGTACGGTCACTGCGCCGAAGCGTCAATGCCTGCTTGGGTGCGAGGTGTGCCCAGGGTGTGGGGATCTGTACGCTAGAGGCAGTAACGGGTTCCAGGTGACAGGGTATAGGCTAGAGAGAGACCGTTCGGCAATGGCCTGTACCCGCGTTGTGCCCAACGCATCACCTGGAACCTGCAACCGTCTCGCGAGTGGCCCACGGCCACTCAAGCCACGAGGGCCGCGATAACCAACTGTACTACTCAGGAATTATGGTGTATAATGGGCGGAAGGGCCGGGCGTCGCGCCCTGGTGTGGTGCTGCGCCACTTTCGCCGCGGGAGCTGCTGTGGAGGACCTTCGGGAGGTGTTCCCGTGCGCCCCTCCGCCCGCGGTCGTTTGAGCCCTGCTGGCGAACGTGGTAGAATAGGGTTGACAATGTCCGGCCTGTACGGTTTTTGCGAATACAAGAGGAACAGCGCGGATGTCCCCCACAGAGGATCGTGAGCGGCTGAGCGGCGTTGAGAGCAACCAATCATCCGATTGGCGCCCTCGTCCCAGCAATGACTGGTACCTGGTGCGCCAGCGGCGGGTGTGGCGGCCGCCCACCGATGTATACGAGACGGACGAGAACATCGTCGTCAAGGTCGAGTTGGCCGGGATGGCCGTGGAGGACTTTGACATCTCGTTCGCCGATCGGCGTCTCACCATCGCGGGGGTGCGCCCCGATCCCGAGGGCAAGCGCATCTACCAGAACATGGAAATCCGCTACGGCCCCTTCCGGACGGAGGTCATCGTGGGCTGGGCCCTCGACCAGGCGGCCATTGCGGCCAGCTATGAGGGGGGCTTTCTCTATGTCATGCTGCCCAAGGAAACGAAAGAACATCGCGTGCGCGTGCAGGTTCGGGATACTGAGCAGAACGACCAAGCCTGAGCCGCCGCCCGCTGCATTCGAATGGACGGGATAACGATGGAACTATCGGAGCGCGTGCTTCACGCTGCCGACGAGACGATGCGCGATCGCACGCAGGATGATGGCCTGAACATCCCCGAGGAGCTGCCAATTCTTCCCCTGAAGAACACGGTGGCGTTTCCTCTGACGGTGTTGCCCCTGGTGGTCCAAAAACCTCGCTCGGTGCGGCTGGTGGATGACGCCGTGGTCGCCGACCGCATGGTGGCCCTCGTGGCCCTGAAGGACCCGGAGATCGACGAGCCGGAGCCTTCCAACGTCTACTCCATCGGCACGTTGGCCGTCATCCATCGCCTCGCCCGCGCCCCCGATGGCACGCTGCACATCATCGTGCAGGGCCTGGAGCGCGTGCGCCTCGAAGAGTTCACCCAACGCGAGCCCTATCTGCGGGCCAGGGTGGCGGCGCACCCCGATGTGGTGGAGGAGGGCGTCGAGATCGAGGCGCTCGTGCGCAGCACCGCCGACCTCTTTCGCCGGCTCGTGGCCCTCGCCGCCTACCTCCCCGAGGACGTGGTCTCGAACGTGCTGGATACCGAGGACCCGCGCCAGCTCGCCTACATGGTATCCACCAGCACGCGCATGGATGTGCAGACGCGCCAGGAGATCCTGGAACTCGACAACGTCTCGGAAAAGTTGCGCCGCCTGCTCGGTGTCCTCGGTCGCGAGGTCGAGGTGCTGGAACTGGGCAAAAAGATCCAGTCGGACGCGCAGTCGGGGATGGAAAAGGTCCAGCGCGAGTACTATTTGCGCGAGCAGATGAAGGCCATCCAGCGCGAACTGGGAGAGGAGGATGCCCAGGCGGCGGAGGTGCGGGAGCTGCGTGAACTCGTCGAGAAATCGGGCATGCCCGAGGAGGCGCTCAGCGAGGCGACGCGCGAACTCGAGCGCATGGAGGCGCTGCCGCCCGCCTCCGCTGAGTACGGTGTCATCCGCTCCTACCTGGGGTGGCTCACCGAGATGCCCTGGCAAAAGACGACGGAGGACAATCTCGACATCGTATCCGCCCGCCGCGTGCTCGATGAGGACCATTATGACCTGGAGCGCATCAAAGACCGCATCATCGAGTACCTGGCGGTGCGCAAGCTGCGGCAGGAGCGTCGCCGCGACACATCAGAGGAGGATGGCCGAGGGGACTATATTCGGCGTGAACGTGAGGGAGTGATCTTGTGTTTCGTGGGGCCGCCGGGCGTGGGCAAGACCTCGCTGGGGCGGTCCATCGCGCGCGCGCTGGGGCGCGAGTTCATCCGGCAGTCCCTGGGTGGGGTGCACGACGAGGCCGAGATTCGCGGCCATCGTCGGACCTACATCGGCGCCATGCCCGGCCGCATTATCCAGGCCATTCGCCGAGCCGGCACCCGCAACCCCGTCTTTATGCTCGACGAGGTTGATAAACTGGGGGCAGATTTCCGCGGTGACCCCTCCTCGGCGCTCCTCGAGGTGTTGGATCCGGAGCAGAACCGTGAATTCCGCGACAACTATCTGGATGTCCCCTTTGATCTCTCACAGGTGATGTTCATTACGACCGCCAACGTACTGGACACCATCCCGGCTCCACTGAGGGATCGCATGGAGATCCTCCAACTCTCCGGCTACACCGAGGAGGAAAAGGTTGCCATTGGGCAGCAATATCTCGTGCCGCGTCAGCTTCTCGAGAACGGCCTCCGCGACGGAGAGGTGACCTTTGAGGGTGACGCCCTTCGCCGCATCATCCGCGAATACACCCGCGAGGCCGGCGTGCGAGAACTCGAGCGCCAGATCGGCGCCGTCTGCCGCAAGGTGGCAACCCGCATTGCAGAGGGCTCGGCCCAGCATGTTACTGTGCTGGCGGACGAGGTCCCGTCCTACCTGGGCAAACCTGACTATGTCTTTGAGGTCGCTGAGCGCACGCAGATTCCAGGCGTGGCTACCGGTCTGGCGTGGACGCCCTCCGGTGGCGACATTCTCTTCATTGAGGCGACCAAGATGAAGGGCTCGAAGGGCTTTACCCTCACGGGCCAGTTGGGTGACGTGATGCGCGAATCGGCCCAGGCCGCCCTCAGCTTTGTGCGCGCCAACACCCGTCTGCTCGGCATAGACGAGGACGCTTTCAGCAACCTCGACATCCACCTGCACGTCCCCGCGGGGGCGGTCCCCAAGGACGGCCCCTCGGCGGGGGTAGCCATGGCCACGGCCATCGCTTCGGTCATGAAGGAACACCCGGTGGATGGTGAGGTTGGGATGACGGGTGAGATTACCCTTCGCGGGCTGGTGCTGCCCGTTGGCGGCATTAAGGAAAAGGTCTTGGCGGCTCGCCGCGCCGGGCTGAAGAAAGTGTGTTTGCCCCGGCGCAACGAGAAGGATCTAGAAGAACTACCCGAAGACGTCAAGCAGGAGATTCAGTTCATCCTCGTAGACCGAGTGGAGCAGGTCTTTGACGTGGCCTTCGGAAACTCGGAAGGAATACAGAGTGCCCAGATCGAGAAGGAGCAGAGGAGGACAGAGTAACGGGAAGAGGGAATGGCGTCGGGTCGACCTTCACGTTCATACTCCTGGCTCCAAGGATTTCAACGACCCCGACGCATCATATCTCGACATCCTGAAAAAGGCAGAGGCCGAGGGTATTGATGTCATCGCCTTTACCGACCACAACACGGTGGCCGGCTATGGCGCCATGATGCAAGAGATCTCGGACCTGCAACGCTGGGAGGCGGCCGGACGGCTGCGCCCGGAGGAAAAGACCCGCCTCGACGAGTACCGGCGCGTGCGTGAGAACGTGCTGGTGCTGCCCGGGATGGAGGTTACGGCTACATTCGGCTTTCACATCCTCGGGATCTTTGACCCCGAGACCCCCGTGCGCGTGTTGGAGCACGTGCTCCTGCGCTTGAATGTGCCGCTGGAGGCCCTCGACATCGGCGAGACGGAGGTGGGTGCCACCACCGACGTGCTCAACGTCTACCGCGTGCTGGCCGAGGCGGGCGGCCTGGTGATCGCCGCCCACGCGAACTCGAGCAATGGCGTCGCCATGTTCGGGTTCGATTTTGGCGGCCAGACCAAGATCGCCTACACGCAGGACCCTAACCTCCACGCCCTCGAGGTCACGGACCTCGAGACCACGCGCAAGCGCACCACCGCCTCCTTCTTTAGCGGGTCGCGCCCGCAGTACCCCCGACGTATGCACTGCATCCAGGGGTCCGACGCGCACCGCATTCACGGCATCCCCGGGAACCGCCAGCACTTTGGCGTGGGCGAACGCGCCACCGAGGTGCTGATGGGCGAGGTGAGCTTCCGGGCGCTCAAGGAGGTCTTTCTCGGCCAGGATTTCGCCCGCACGCGGCCCTTCCGGCGCACGGCCGAGCCCTTTGACTATGTGGCCAGCGCCCGCAAGGAGGGGCCGACCATCGTCCAGAGCTTTCACGAGCAGATGACGCGCCAGGGCGGACGCCTGCACGCCATCATGCGCGACGTGGTGGCCTTTGCCAACACCAACGGCGGCACCATCTATGTGGGGGTCAGTCCCAACACCCGTGTTGGCGTGCGCGGCATCGACAAGCCGGACGAGGCGATCGCGGAGTTGCGCGCCGAGATCGAGCGCCTCGTGACGCCGCCTATCGAGGTGAGCTTCAACGTGGTGCACAGCGGCGGCAAGAGCGTCGTGGTCATCTCGGTGCCCAAGGGCCCGGACGTCCCGTACGCCCTGGAGGGATCGAACATCTACCTGCGCCAGGAGGCGGAGACGAGCCTGGCGATGCGCGACGAGATCGTCAGCCTCATCGCCCGCGCCGTGAGCCATCAGGAGGCGCCCGAGGCCGCGGTCGCGCAGGTGGAGGAGGCGCCGCAGGCGCAGCCCGCCCAGCCGGAGCCGCAGGCTCAGGCGCCCGAGCCGGTGGTTGAGGGCGCCGCCCCCAATGAGGCCCCGGCCGAGGAGCCGCCGGCCGAGACAGATGGCCATGCGGGCCTGACCGTCGAGCCGCCCCGCACCGGCGTCGAGATCGTCGACACCGTGCAGCGCAAGGGCGTCGCGTACCACACGATGTGTGACCTGCGCAACGGCGGCAAGGTGCAGAACGTGACGCGCGCCTCGGCGCGGCGCCTATGGCGCTATGCCATCGCGCTGAAGGAAAAGCACACCTTCCAGGAGGACAAGGTCACCTGGCACGGCGACCTGGGCCTGTGGCACAAGTACCTACGCGCCGGCCGGCCGCACTATGACCTGGTGCAAAAGGGGACCAACGGCGACGTGCACATCTACTATGGCGTGACCGAGGACGGCATCCACGGGCCCTGGAGGACCGTCGCCGGCATCGAGTAACGCGAGCGTAACCGGGGCCCTCGTGCCGAGCGCACATCGCGCTGTCGTCCCGAGCGCAGCGAGGGACCTCGCCCAGCTAGACAAGGTCCCTCGCATGCGTTCGGGACGACGCCGCAAGAGCCGTCGTCCTGAGCGGAGGGCGCCATGCATGGCGCGGAACCTTGTCTAGCAAGTCAAGGTCCCTCACATGCGTTCGGGACGACACCGCGAGAGCTGTCGTTCCGAGCGCAGCGAGGAACCTCGTTGAGCTTATCGAGGTCCCTCACATGCAGTCGGGACGACAGGGCTTGGCGCGCATCACTCCATGCATCCGAGGAGCCCGTGAACGTACGCGAATTCACCATGGACGACTATGACGCCGTCTATGCCCTGTGGCGCGATGCCGGGCCCGGCGTCTCTCTGCGGCCCTCGGATGAGCGGGACGAGGTGGCCAAGAAGCTGATGCGCGACCCTGACCTCTTTCTCGCCGCAGAGGAGGAGGGGAGGATCGTGGGCGTCATCATGGGCGCCTGGGATGGCCGTCGCGGCTGGCTCCACCATCTGGCCGTGGCGCACGACGCGCGCGGACGGGGGATCGCCTCGGCCCTCGTCACCGAGGTGGAACGCCGGCTGCGGGCAAAGGGCTGCCTGAAGGTGAACCTGCTCGTATTCGCCGGCAACGAGGCCGCCCGGCGGCTCTATTCCCGCCTGGGGTACGACGAGATGACCCGCATCGTGGCGATGGGCAAGGAGCTGTAGCCTCGCATAGGAGGCGGCGCTCCGAAGCTCCGTCGTCCCGAACGTAGTGAGGGACCTTGTGTAGCTCGACAAGGCTCCGCGCCATGCATGGCGCCCTCCGCTCGGAACGACGACTCTTGCGGTGTCGTCGCGAACGTAGTGAGGGACCTTGTGTAGCTCGACAAGGTTCCGCGCCATGCATGGCGCCCTCCGCTCGGAACGACGGCTCTTGCGGCGTCGTCCCGAACGCATGTGAGGGACCTTGTGTAGCTAGACGAGGTTCCGCACCATGCATGGCGCCCTCCACTCGGAACGACAGCATGCGCGCTCGGAGCGGCTGGCGGCGCCCCGCTCCCGCTCGCGCCGGCCCACATGATACACCCCGGCCCTCCCGCTCCGGCGTGGAGGGCCGGCCTAAGGATGGTGTGCGTGTTCGAGATCATCTTTTTGGGAACCTCTGCCTCGGCGCCGTCCGTCGACAGGGGCCTGTCGGCGGCGCTGCTCCTCTATCGCGACCAGCGTTTCCTCATCGACTGCGGCGAGGGCACCCAGCGCCAGCTGTTGCGCTCGGGGATCGGGTTCCGCAAGCTCGACAAGGTGCTGCTCACCCACGGCCATCTGGACCACATCCTCGGCCTGGGCGGCATGGTGTCCACGTTCTCGCGGTGGGAGTCGATGGACTCGCTGACGATCTATGGCGGGCAGTGGGCGCTGCAGCGCGTCGAGGATCTGATGCACGTGGTGCTGCGCGGCGGTGAGGTCGACATGAGCATCGACTTGATCCCGATCAACCCCGGGGTCGTCTGGGAGAGCGAGATCATGACGGTCACGGCGTTTCCCGTGACCCATCGTGGGCCCGGCGTCTACGGGTTCGCCTTCGAGGAGCAAAGCCGTCGGCCCTTCCTGGCCGACGAGGCGGCGCGCCTAGGCGTACCCAATGGGCCCGAGCGTCGCCTGCTCGTCCAGGGGCAACCCATCACCCTGGCAGACGGCACCGTGGTGCATCCCGAGCAGGTGCTGGGCGAGGAGGTTCGCGGCACGAAATACGTGCACGTGGGTGACGCCGGCCGCACCGATGACCTCATCGCGCCCTGCCGCGACGCCGATACCCTGGTGATCGAGGCCACCTACACCTCGGACGAGGCCGAGTTGGCGGCGCGCTTTGGCCATCTCACCGCGCGCCAGGCGGCGGAACTGGCGGTGGCCGCCAACGTCAAGCATCTGTTCCTCATCCACATCTCGCGCCGGCACGCCGCCCGCGAGATCGTCCGCGAGGCGCGCGCCGTCTTTCCGAACACCATCGTGCCCAAGGATCTGGATCATTACCGCGTTACCCGCGATGGCATCGAGAGGGTCAAGAACACCGATGGACGTTAGGGGCTTTCTGGCGGCGGCGGAGGCGCGTGGCTGGCTGCGGCGCGTCGATGTGACGGTGGATCCCCACCTCGAGTTGGCGCGCGTGGTGCACGCCATGGGCGAGGAGCCGGTGGTCTTTGGCTCGGTAAAGGGCTGGGATGGCCCGGTGGTCGCGGGGCTGTGCGCGCGTCGCCAGCACTTGAGCCTGGGCCTGGGCATCGCCACGGAAGACTTGCTGCCGGCGCTGCTGCGGGCATTGCGGGCGCCCATCGCGCCGTCGGTGGTGGACGCGGCGCCCTGTCAGGAGGTGGTGGTCGAGGGGAAGGACGTCGACCTGGCGCGCCTGCCCATCGTCACCCATTTCGAGGGGGACGGCGGCCCGTACGTTACGGCCGGCGTCGCGGTGATCAATGACCCCGACCTGGGGCGCAATCTCTCTTACCATCGGCTGATGCGCGTCGGGCGGCGCTGTTTCACGGCGCGCCTCGTAGAGGGGCGCGGCGCGCACCGCGCCTGGGGCAAGGTGGGCGGAGACCTCCCCATGGCGGTGTGCATCGGCGCGCCGCTGGCCGTACAACTGGCGGCGGCCATGTCGCCCGCCCCCGGCGTCGACGAGATGGGCATCGCCAACGCCCTGCGCCCGGTGCCCACCGTGCGGGCGGTGGGCTCGGACCTGTTCGTGCCCGCCGAGACCGAGATTGTGCTCGAGGGGCGTCTCACCCACGACCTTGGGGACGAGGGGCCCTTTGTCGACCTCACCCAGACGCGCGATATCGTGCGCCAGCAGCCCTTCTTTGTCGTGGACCGCATCACCCACCGGCGGGACCCCATCTACCAGGCGCTCTTGCCCGGCGGCGACGAGCACCGCCTCCTCATGGGGATGCCGCGGGAGCCGACGATCTATGACGCCGTGAGCCGCGTTTGTGCTTGCCGCGACGTGGTCATCACGCCGGGCGGCGGGCACTGGCTGCACGCCGTGGTGCGCATCGACAAGCGGGCGCCAGACGACGGCCGGGCCGCCATTGAGGCGGCCTTTCAGGGGCATTCCTCCCTCAAGCACGTGGTGATCGTCGATGCTGACGTGGACGCCGGCGATCCCCGCGCCGTGGAGTGGGCCATCGCCACGCGCTTTCAGGCCACGCGTGACTTGGTGGTGCTCCACGATCAACCCAGCAGCTCGCTGGACCCCTCGGCGCAGCATGTGCCCGGGCAAAAGGCGCGCACCAGCAAGATGGGCCTCGACGCCACCATCCCCTGGGACACGCCTTCGGGGCCATCGCGCCCCGACGACTATCGCTCCGTGCAGTATGGGGCAGTGGACCTGACGCGCTACCTCGGCGGTGAGGGGGAATCCTGATGCGCCTGACCCCCGACGAGGAGGCCCTCCTGGCGGGCGAGGGGGGCGAGGGCGCCCGCCGCGCCATGCAGATCGTCGTGACGCTGGGCCGCATCTATGACGCTGAGCGCCTCCTCCCCGTCGAGAGCGTGCAGGTGGCCGGGGTGAGCTATCGCAACGTGGGCGAGGCCGGACTCGCGTTCTTGCGCGAGTGGGCCACCCAGGGGGCCCGCGTCACCGTGCCCGCCACGCTGAACCCCGCCGGCATGGATATGCACGACTGGCGTCGCATGGGCATCAGTCCCGAGTTCGCCCGGCTCCAGGAAGAGACGGTGCGCGCCTACACCGACATGGGCGTGTCGGCCACGTGCACCTGCACCCCCTACCTGGTGGGCAACGTTCCCTCCTTCGGCGCACACCTCGCCTGGAGCGAGTCGTCGGCCGTGTGCTATGCAAATTCCGTGCTAGGCGCCCGCACGAACCGCGAGGGGGGGCCGGGCGCGCTGGCGGCGGCCATCTGCGGCCGCACGGCCGCTTACGGGCTGCACCTCGATGCCGGCCGCGTGCCGACCCATCGCGTGCGGGTGCGCTGCGCCGCGCGGACGCCGGACGACTACGGCGCCCTCGGTTACTGGGTGGGGCGCTGGGTGGGCGGGGGCGTGCCGTACATCGAGGGGCTCGACCTGCCGCCGGTTGGCGCTACGACGCCGCTGGCGGCCTCGGGCGACGAGGCGGACGCCGGCGACGCGCTCAAGTTGCTGGGCGCGGCGCTGGCGTCGAGCGGCGCCGTGGCCCTGTATCACATCCACGGGGTGACGCCCGAGGCGCGGGCGCTTCCGGACCTGTGCCCGTCGGACCTGCCCGTCATGGATGTGGATGATCTAGGCCCCGCCCGCGCCGCGTTGAACAGCGACGCTGGCGTCATCGACCTGGTGGTGCTGGGCTGCCCCCACGCCTCGCTGGCCGAGTTGCGTCGCATCGCCGATGGCGTGCGTGGGCGGCGGCTGCGCTCCGCCTTCTGGGTCACCACCTCACGGCCCGTGCGCGAGGCGGCCGAGCGGGAGGGGTTGGTGGCGGCGGTGGAGGAGGCCGGCGGCCTGGTGATCGCCGATAGCTGCGTGGTCATCGCGCCCATGAGCGAATTGCCCTATCGCACCGTGGCGACCAACTCGGCCAAGATGGCCACCTACGCCCTGGGGCACGCCGGCCTGAGGGCGCGTTTCGGCTCCCTAGAGCAGTGCCTGGAGGCGGCGGCCAGCGGACGGTGGCGGTTGTGAGCAGCGGGCCGGAGTGACAGGTGACAGGTTGCAGGTTACAAGACGGTTGTGGGTTGTGGCCCTCCATTGCCCTGTACTCGGGAAGGCGGGGGCCTTGTACGGCGGGCACAAAAGTGAATAGATCAGCGCAGATCAGCGTCCCATCAGCGGAATCTGCGTACCATCGGTCTATGATACGAGAGGCCGTCGTCTTATGAGCCACATCCTTCACGGCCGCGTCATCGTCGAGGGGCACGCCAGCGGCCCGGCCTTGGTGAGCGACCGCCCCATCAGCTTTCTGGGGGGCGTCGACCCCGAGACGGGCCGTATCATCGAGCCGGGACACCCCCTCGCGGGGCGCTCCGTCGCTGGATGCGTGCTCGTGTTTCCCACCGGCAAGGGGAGTACCGTCGGCTCGTACATCCTCTATCGTCTCGCCAAGGCGGGCCTGGCGCCCGCGGCCATCGTCAACGCCGAGAGCGAGCCGATCGTGGCGGTGGGCGCGCTCATCGCGGGCATCCCGATGATCGACCGCGTCGACATCGGCGCGCTGCGCACCGACATGCATCTGACGCTCCGGGGGGAGGAACTCGTCGTTGACTGAGCTGGTGTTCCTCAAGCTGGGCGGCTCCCTCATCACCGACAAGCGCACACAAGAGGCGGCGCGACACGACGTCATCGCTCGCGCGGCGGGCGACATCGCGCGCGCCCTCGCCGCCAGGCCCGACCTGCGCCTGCTCCTCGGCCACGGCAGCGGGTCCTTTGGCCACTTTGCCGCGCATCGCTACCACGTCCGCGAGGGGCATTTGGAGGACTGGCGCGGCTACGCCGAGACGGCGGCGGCCGCCCAGCGGCTGAATCGCCTCGTCGCCGATGCCCTGCTGCGTGAGGGGGTGCCGGCCGTATCGGTGCAGCCCTCCGCCTCGGCGCTGGCGCATGACGGCGCGCTGCAGTCCATGGCGGTGGCGCCGATCCGCACCCTTCTGGAGCGCGGCGTCGTCCCCCTGATCTATGGTGACGTGGCGCTCGACGACGTCAGGGGCTGCACCATCATCTCCACCGAGCAGATCATGGCGCTGCTGGCGGGCGAGTTGGGTCCCAATCGCATCCTCATGGCGGGTGAGGTCGGGGGCGTCTACACCGCCGACCCGCAGCGCGACCCGACGGCGTCGCGCATCGCCGAGATCGGCCCGCGCAACTATGCCGAGGTCGAGGCGATGCTGACGACCTCCTTTGGCGTGGACGTCACCGGCGGGATGCTGGACAAGGTGCGCACGCTGTACGCCCTCGTCGCGCGACATGCCGGCCTATCGGCACGCATCATCAGCGGCCGTGACGCCGGCGCCATCGAGCGGGCGCTGCGCGATCCCGCGGCGGGCATCGGCACCCTCATCCGGGGCGGGTCTCCCAACCGTTATGGACAGCCCGCCCGTCGAGCCGTATAATGGGATAGTGATGGTTCTCAACCCGGCGAGCACAGCAGAGCGCCGGGTGAGTTATACAGGAACGATCTATAATGGGACTGATATCGTTTGTCGCGGTGTTTAGCCTGCTGGTGTTCGCCCACGAGTTGGGGCACTTTGCTGTGGCCAAGCTCGCGGGCGTCAAGGTCGATGAGTTCGGCTTTGGTTTCCCGCCGCGCCTCCTCAAGCTGGGCACCTGGCGTGGCACCGCCATCACCATCAATCTCATCCCCATCGGCGGGTTCGTGCGCATGTCCGAGGACGATCCCAGCGTGGAGGGGAGCCTGGCGCGCAAGGGGCGCGCCGTGCGCGCGCTGGTCTATTCCTCGGGTGCCCTGATGAACGTCGTGCTGGCTGCGGTGCTGTTCAGCATCACCTTTATGATGGGCACGCTGGTGCCGGTCGAGGGCGCCGCCGGGGCCGGCATCTATTTCGTCGCCCCGGGGTCGCCGGCGGAGATGGCGGGGTTGGAGCCGGGCGATACCATCCTGAGCATCGACGGCCAGGAGGTCACCGTCGTCGAGCGCGCCATCGAGTTGACGCGCGGTAGCCTGGGCCAAGAGATCACTATCGTCGTGGAACGGGACGGCCAGGCGCTGCCGGCCATGCAGGCTACGCCACGCGAGAATCCGCCCGAGAACGAGGGGCCGCTCGGCGTGGCGCTGGACCTCCCGCTGCAGCGGCGGGCCTTCCCCGTGTGGGAGGCCGTTCCCAAGGGGATCGTCGCCACGTGGAACGGCATTCGCGGCATCGTCGGCAGCCTGGTCGCTGCTATTCGCCGTCAGCTCCCCTTCCAGGTCACCGGCGTTATCGGCATCTACACCATGACGACCCAGGTCGCCCGGAGCGGCCTGAGTCAGCTGCTAGAGTTCACCGGCCTGCTGAGCCTGAACCTGTTCCTGTTCAACCTGCTCCCGCTGCCCGCGCTGGACGGCGGACGGTTGATCTTTGTCCTACTGGAATGGGTACGTGGCGGGCGCAAGGTGCCGCCCGAAAAGGAGGGCGCCGTCCACGCCGTGGGTATGGTGCTCCTGTTGGCCCTCATGGTGGTGGTGGCCGTCATCGACTATATCCGCTACTTTGGCTGATCCCGCGCCCCAAGAGGTGCGGCATTCCGTTGGGACACACAAAGAGACAACACCCGGTCTCGTGGGCCGGTGGTGATTGAGGTGCAGTACAGACATGTCATCCGAATTCGAGCGTGCTCTCGACGCGATACGTAATGACAACAACCCCCTGGGCCGCGACGCGATCACGGGGCTCTCGGATCCCACGCGGGCCGAGACGGAGGCGTTTGCCGTCTGCGTGGCGCAGTTGAGCGACGAACGCCGACGCGAACTCTTGGCGAGCATGGTTACCTCCGCGGAGGAGAGCTTTGAACTCGAGTTCTCGACCCTCTTTAGGGCCTGCCTGGCCGATGCAGACGCGGCGGTGCGCCGTTCCGCCGTGGAGGGTCTGTGGGAGGATGAGCGCCCCGGCCTCCTGGGCAACCTCCTGACGATGCTCGAGACCGACCCCGACGCCGGGGTGCGAGCGGCCGTCGCTATGGCGCTGGGCCGCTTTGTCTACATGGCCGAGGGCGATGAGCTGGACGAGGCGCGCGCCGACAGGCTGCGCTCCGTGCTCGAGCGCGTCATCACCGACCCGTCGGAGGACGTGGAGGTCGTGCGGCGCGCCATCGAGTCGATCGCCTACATCAATGACGAGCGCGTGCGCGGCTTCATCGACCGCGCCTACGAGCACCCGGACAACCGCATGCGCGAGAGCGCCGTCTTTGCCATGGGGCGCAACGCCGATCCGTTCTGGACCGAGACGGTACTGACGGAAATGCGCGAGGGCACGCCGGCCATGCGCTATGAGGCGGCCCGAGCGAGCGGCGAGATGCAGCTTCGGCGTGCCGTGGGTACCCTCATCAACATGACGCGCGAGCCTGACGCGCAATTGCAGGTCATGGCCGTCTGGGCGTTGGGACAGATCGGCGGCGAGCGCGTCGAGCGCTTGCTCGAGCGCCTGGCCGCCGGTGACGACGAGGTGCTGCGCACCGCAGCCATCGACGCCATCGAGGAGGTCAAGTTCGCCATCCGTCCCATGGAGATGTTCGTCCAGGATGTGGACGACCTAGAGTTCATCGAGGAGCATCTCTCATCGGACGGCATGGACGACGAGTTCGGCCAGGATGAGGACGACGACGACCTCGATGACGAGGACGATTGGGACGAGGACTATATCGATATCGGCTGATGGCGACGCCGAGGGGTGGGCGACGATGACCGAAGAACGGCCCGGCACTCCCGAGCGCCGTCGGATTCGGGCCCTGGTGCAGGGGCGGGTTCAGGGAGTGAACTTTCGCCACGCAACCCTCGAAAAGGCGCGCTCCCTCGGCCTCGACGGATACGTGGCCAATCGCTGGGATGGCAGCGTCGAGGTGGTGGCCGAGGGGCGAGAGGACGCCATCGAGGCGTTGCTGCGATGGCTGCACTCCGGCCCCCCGCTCGCCCGCGTATCACGCGTGCAGACCTACTGGCAGGCACCCCATAATGATCTCAACGGCTTTATGGTGCGATACTGAATGAGCAAGAGCCCCGAACGCGTCGCCTGGGCAGTGCTCCTGTTCTCCTTCGCCGCCTTTGCGCTGCTGGTGGTGGGGGGACCCCTGGGAGTGCGCTGGTATGTCGCCTCGGCCGAGCGCGAGCAAAAGGCGGAAGTCGAGTCGCTGGTCGGCACGGTGGTCGTCGAGCCCCCGGTGGGACGCGGCGCGGTGCCCCTCGGTCGCGGGCAGAGCATGGCGATCAGCGAGGGGACCGTGGTGCGCGTCGACGAGACCTCAGAGGCCACCATCACCCTGTTCGAAGGCAGCTTTGTGCGCCTCTTCCCGGGCACCAGTGTGCGTCTGGAGCGCATGCGCGCGCCGCGGTTCGCCTCGGGGCAGCGCCCCCGCAGCGTCTGGCTGAACCTCTTTGGCGGGCGCGCCAGCATCGGCACTGCCCCCGCCCTTTCCACCGAGTTGGACTTTCGCATCGTGTCGCTACAGGGCTCTGCGCAACTCCAGGCCGACGGCAAGTACATCGTCTCGGCCACCAACGACCGCTGTGAGGTCTCGACGTACCGTGGCCTGGCCGATGTCTCCGCCGAGGGGCAGCTGGTCAGCGTCGCCGCCCGCCAGCGCACCTCCATGGAGCTGAATCAGCCGCCGGAGCCCGCCATGGACGTGGCGCGCAACCTGGTGCGCAACGGCGATTTCCAGGAGGGGTTGGACGTCGCCTGGCGCGTGTTCAACGACCAAGGCACCGACGGTGGCGACGTGGACGGCACGGCCGAGGTCATGGAGGATGAGGGGCGGAACGCGGTGCGGTTCCAGCGCGCCGGCGAGCAGGCCGACCACTGCGAGACGGTGCTGGAGCAGACCATCGATGCTCAGTTGCCGGACGCCGTCACCTCACTGACGGTGCACGCCACCGTCAAGGTGCGCCACCAGAGCCTATCGGGCGGCGGCTATCTGAGTTCCGAGTATCCCCTGATGATCCGCCTCACCTATCGCGACGTGTATGACAGTGAGACGGAGTGGATCCAGGGGTTCTACTACCAGAACACTGCCGGCAACCCCACTACCTATGGGGAAGAGATCCCGCGCGACACCTGGCACTTTTTCGAGTCGGGCAACCTCCTCGAAGAGTTGCCCGTGCGCCCCTACAAGATCATGCGCCTGCGTGTCTATGCCTCGGGCTGGGATTACGAGAGCCTCATCTCGGACGTCTCACTCATCGAGGAGTGATGCCCAACGTATCGGGTGTGAGATAGAACGCGGATGGACGCGGATCGGGCGGATGTCCGCGGATCCCAAAAGGTATTAACCGCAGAGATTGGTGTTGTACCTCTTCTCTGCGGTCTCTGGTCTCTGCGGTTAGTGATTCCGATCCGCGCCGATCCGTTGTATCCGCGTTAATCCGCGTTCTGTTCCCTCTCTTTACGTAACTGCTGTACCAGCACCGCCCTGATGTCGTGTAGAATGCGGTGGTAGGCCTCGCTGCGATAGTCGGGATAAGTCCACGGCCAGGGGCGCCAGTCGCGGTCGCGGTAGGTGAGGGTTACCTCGGCATAGATCCCCTGCCCGAGGTAAATGCGGTGGCTGTGGTCCTTGGTGGTGGCGAGGACGAACTTGGCTAGGGTCATGTACCCCGGATCGAGGTTGATGCGGCGACTGCCCGCCTCGGCCCAGGCACGCTCGAGGTCGTTCGTCAGGGTCTTGACGGCCGCCAGGCCGCCCGGGTCGACGAGTCGCTCGAACGCGACGAAGCGTCGCAGCAGCCCTTCTCCGAATTCGGGCGTATAGTAGCTCGTGAAGTCAAAGGCGAGGATGTCACTGCGATAGTCGATGGGGCCAAAGCGCTCCCGCAGCGCCCCCTCGGCGCGGTCGAACCACCCCTCGTGCGGCGCCAGCATGGCCATCACGAGCTTGGCCGGCGCCGGCTCTCTGGCGACACCCATGCGCTTCGGCTCCCGTCTGTCTTGGCGCTCAGTCGAACCCCAACCGCCCGGACTTTAGGCTGAGGTGGTCGTTGGGCCCGACGATGAGATGGTCGAGCACCTCAATGTCCAGGAGCTTGCCGGCGGCCACGATCTCGCGCGTCGCCTTGATATCCTCGGGCGAGGGGGTCAGGTCGCCGCTGGGATGGTTATGGGCCACGATCACCCGAACGGCGTTGTCGCGCACCGCCTCGCGAAAGATCTCGCCCAGGCGCATCACGGCCGAGTGCGCGCTCCCCTGATACACCATCGGCATGCGGATGATGGTGTTCTTGTTGTCGAGGTGCAGAACGCAGAACTGCTCCTGCAGCCCATCGCCCATGGCGGCGATAAAGCGGGGGGCGGCGTCGTCGGGGCAGGTGATACGCGGCCGCGTCGCCTCGCCGTACGACGCCATGCGCTTGCCCAGCTCCAGCGCCGCCCTGAGCTGCGTGGCCTTGGCGGGGCCGATCCCGGGGATCTCGCACAGCTCCGCCACGCTGGCCCGCGCCAGGCCGCCCAAGCCGTCGAACCGGCTCAGCAGGCGTTGGGCCAGGCTCACGGCGTTCTCCTTCTGCGAGCCGATGCGCAACGTGATGGCCAGCAGCTCGGCATTGGAGAGCGCCTCGGCGCCGTGGTACATGAGGCGTTCGCGCGGGCGCTCCGCTTTGGGCATCTCCTTGATGACGGTGTGATATTCCCCTTCGGCCATACGCTCACCTCGCTGTTCGACGGTGTGGCGCCGCGGCCCCCTTCCGGCGGCGCCAGTGTAGGGCCTGCCATTGGCGCTGTCAACCACCACGCTTTGACAGCCCCGCGCGCGAGGGCTAAGATGACGCCCGATATCGCCAACTCGTCGCGGCAGGTGCGCCCATCCATGTTCACCGACTGGCTTCGCAAGGTTTTTCGTGGCATCATCCAGGCCCTCGCCTCCTTCCTCTCGAGGTTGGGCCTTTCGGCCAACGCGGTGACCATCATCGGTTGCCTCATGAACGTCGCCGTGGCCGTCATCTTGGCGACCGGGCGGTTGCGGCTGGGGGGCGTTCTGCTCATCGCCGCCGCCGGCATCGACGGCCTGGACGGCTCGTTGGCACGTCTGAACGGCGGGGCCACGCGCTTTGGCGCCTTTCTCGATTCGGTGCTCGACCGCATCTCCGAGTCGGTCATCTTTCTCGGCATCGCCTGGTGGTACCTGGGCCAGCCCGGCATGGTCGAGGAGATGCTGGCATACGTCGCCATCGTTGGCTCGCTCTTGGTGAGCTATGTCCGCGCTCGCGCCGAGGGGATCGGCGTCCCCTGCAAGGTGGGCCTCTTTACGCGGGTCGAGCGCTCCATCCTCCTCATCGCAGCCCTCATCCTGGGGCTCACCGTGCCGGCCCTCTGGGTGCTGGCGGTTGGCACCTGGCTCACCACCATCCATCGCATCGTGGCGGTGTATCGCGCCACGGGCAGCGCGCCGCTGGAGGGGTGAGGAGAGCGCCTCCAGGCAACGAAATCGCCCCGTATACCTCTGAACCGAGTCAACGGTCGCGCCACGAGCGCATCGCGTGCTATAATGCTAAGCAGAGACGTATCTTTGCTTAGGAGCATGATGTGCCCGACGAAAACGTGACGGTCAAGGTCAGCAGCCGCAACCAGATCGCCGTGCCGCGCATCGCACGAGAGCGCCTCGGGATCAAGGCAGGGGACCATCTGCTGGTGGACGTGCAGGATGGGATGCTCATCCTCATGCCCCAACCCCAAGACTATGCCGCGCGACTGGCCGGGCTGCACCGTGAGATCTGGGAGGGCGTCGACGCCGACGCTTATCTTCAGGGCGAGTGCGATGCATGGGAGGACTGAGTAGGCGTCTCGCCCCAGGCAGCCTCGTGGCGCTAGACCCCTGTGTCTTTATCTACCACGTCGAAGCGCACCCACACTACCGAACCCTGACGGCTGAGTTGCTTCGTGGTATTCAGGAAGGTCGCTGGCAAGCTGTGACCTCGGTGGTGACTCTCATGGAACTCACGGTTCGCCCCTGGCAACTGGGCCGGGAGGACGCGGCGCGCGAATATGAGGGGTTGATCGCCCACTTACCGAATCTGGTGTTGGCGGATGTCACCCGCGACGTTGCGCGGTGGGCGGCCCGCCTGCGGGCGGAGCACCGGCTGCTACCCGCGGATGCGCTCCAGGTCGCTACAGCGCTTCTCTACCGAGCGAATGCCCTGGTCACCAACGACCGCGATATGGCGCGCATGTCCGAGCTGCTCGATGTGGTCATCCTGGACGATTTGACTGGCTGACGTGTCCACTAGCACGTTCTTCTCGCCATCATGGCGAGCGCCATGCTTTGTTCGTTGCCTGGTGCAGGCGTACAATCAGGTCTAGGTCCATTGCTGTGTGAGAGGACGCCCCGATGACTCGCGATTACTATGTCGTGATCGAGCGCGATGAAGATGGCTTTTACGTGGGAGAAGTACCGTCGCTGCGGGGGTGCTATGCCCAAGGGCGCACGATGGATGAGCTGCTGGCGAATGTCCGGGAGGTGATCGCCCTCTGTCTTGAGGATGAGCCCGAGTCCAACGCTGGGACCGAGTTCCTTGGTGTTCAGAAGGTCACCCTCTGATGCCTTCCCTGCCCCTGCTCAAGGCGCCCCAAGTGGTGCGCATGCTAGAGCGGGCGGATTTTGTGATCGTGCGACAGCGTGGAAGCCATGTCCGATTCAAGCACTCGGATGGGCGCGTAGTCACAGTGCCGGTGCACGGTGCACAGGACATCGGGCGTGGCCTATTGCGCAAGATCCGTCGTGATGCTGATCTTGCGGTTGATGATCTGCAGCGCCTGCTAGAGGAATGAACGGTAGTGATGGGTTGCGGCAACTTGGCAAAATCCCGCACCTATGCTACAATCGCGTCACCGTGGTGGGCGTAGCCGAGTGGTTAAGGCATCTGGTTGTGGCCCAGAAGACCGTGGGTTCGAATCCCACCGCTCAC
>ENA-UOUL01001633-UOUL01001633.1-bioreactor-metagenome-genome-assembly--contig:-NODE-1633-length-30035-cov-9.294379_pt1 | contig 30035 bp, 24 predicted proteins | sample MGYA00249838_ERZ747220 | MGnify/ENA primary metagenome ERZ747220 (study PRJEB28778, sample SAMN05720191) | bioreactor metagenome | isolation source: Anaerobic biogas reactor | place: USA:Washington... | reverse complement strand
CCACGCCATCCCGAACCAGCCGCCGCCGCGGCCGCCGCCGCCCGGCCGCCAGTCCCTCGCCCAGCACCCGCTCCCGTCGCGGATGGTGACTTTGTCCTGCCCAGCCTGGACCTGCTCGACCAACGCGACGAAAGCCAGAACAGCGTCAAAGCCAAGGAAATCGAACGCAACAAGGCCATTCTGCAAAATACTCTGGACAATTTTGGCATTGAGGCCACCGTGGTCAACGCCGTCCCCGGCCCCCAAGTCACTCTCTTCGAGATATCCCCGGCCCCGGGCGTGAAACTCAGCCGCATCAGCAGCCTTGAGACCAACATGCGCATGGACCTGCAGGCCGCCAGTCTGCGCATTCTCACGCCCATTCCCGGCAAGAACCTGGTCGGCATCGAAGTGCCAAACTTGAGTCGCGTAACCGTCACGGTGCGCAATCTGATGCAGGACCCGCAGTGGGAAATGTCACGCATGCAAATACCCCTCCTGCTGGGCAAGAACATCAGCGGCAAGACGGTCATTCTTGACCTCTCCCGAGCGCCGCACCTACTTATCGCCGGCGCCACCGGCAGCGGCAAATCCGTGTGTATGAATCTGCTGATCACCTCCATGCTCTTCCGCTTCCGCCCAGATCAGATGCGCATGATCATGGTCGACCCCAAAGTCGTCGAGTTCCAGGCCTACCACCAACTGCCGCACCTCATCGTGCCAGTCATCACCGAAGTCAACAAGGTCGCTCTGGCCCTACGTTGGGCCATCAATGAAATGGAACGCCGCTACCGCGTCCTCGCCAAAGTCGGCGTGCGCGATCTGACCAGCTTCAATGCTCGCCAGCGCAACCCGGCACACCCCGAACCACTCGACGACCTGGGTAATGTCATTCCCGACACCATGCCCTTTATCGTCCTCATCATCGACGAGCTCGCTGACATCATGCTCACCTGCCGCACTGAAGTCGAAACTGGCCTGGCTCGCATTGCCCAGATGTCGCGCGCTGTCGGCATCCATGCCATCGTCGCTACCCAGCGTCCCAGCGTCAACATCATCACCGGCGTCATCAAGGCCAATATCCCCGGACGTATCGCCTTCCGCGTCAGCTCGCCCTTCGACTCCAAGACCATCCTGGACAACCAGGGGGCGGAGAAGCTGCTGGGCTTCGGGGACATGCTGTACCGCTCCACGACCCGGGAGCCCATCCGCGTGCAGGGCTGCTTCGTGGCCGACAAGGACGTGGAGCAGACGGTGGAGTACATCCGCAGCCGCAACAAGGCCGAGTACGACCTGGACCTGATCGAGTATGTGGAGAAGGCGGACCAGCCAGAGAACGGCGGGGGAATGGGCGAGGGAGCGGACGCGGGCGAGGGCGAGTTCGACGAGCTGCTGCCCCAGGCCATCGAGATGGCGGTGGAATCCGGCCAGATGTCCATCAGCATGCTGCAGCGCGTGCTGCGCGTCGGCTACGCGCGCTCCGGCAGGCTCATCGACGAGATGACGCGCCGGGGCATCATCTCGGGGAACGAGGGCACCAAGCCCCGCAAGACCCTGATGACCCGCGAGCAGTATATGGCCTACCTGGAGCAGGGGGAGTAGCAAGCCCCGAGCATCGAATCTCTTATAACCTGATTGCCAGGCTTCCCCAGACGGCGAGGGCAAAGCCCAGCAGCATCAGCACAATTTCCGGCCAGGCCGGTTTTTTTCTTTCGCCGGCGGCGAGGTAGAGCAGCGCGTAGGGCAGCAGGTCCGCCGCGTAGCGGGCGCCGTACTGGTACCCGCCGAAGGTACGATGCAGCAGCAGGAAAAACAGGTGGGTGAAAAAGAAGGCGAGGACCGCTGCCTGCTTCAGGCTGAAGGCGCGTTTTAAAGCATCCCGCAGCGCCCACAGCGGCAGGAGCAGCAGCAGGGGATTGGCGAGGAAGAGGGAAAACCCGAATTTCTTCAGCCTCAGGGCGCCGCCGGAGGGGTCAAAGGGAAGGGAAAACACGTATTCCCGGATGTTCTTCCCCAGATGCCTGATGGAAAACTGCGTGCCGCCCTGGAAGGAGAATTCCGGCAGGTGGCTGTGGCCGAACTCAAAAGGGTTGTCGAAACGGTGCCAGTTGTAGGCCGCGTACGTCAGGGCGACGAAGAGGCCGAGAAGAATGCCCGGCAGCAGGCGGAGCAGGGAGGATTTGAGGCAATGTCCCCGCCCGGCGCGCTCTTTCATATATAGCAGTAACAAAAGCGGGCCGTACAGCGCGTTGAAGGGGCGGCAGCCGACGGACAACGCGTAAAACAGGAGCCCACAGACAGGCCGGTCCGCGTCCATCCGCTCGACGGCGCAGAGGATCAGCAGGAAGGCAAGGACCTGCGCCTGGTACCAGACGGCGCCGGACCAGAGGAGCGGCAGCAGGGAGGAGGAGAAGCATCCTGCAAAGGCCCAGAAGGCCGCGGACGGAGCGGGAAAGCCTTTGCGCAGCAGGAGCCTGTAGGCGACAAGAAGGGCGAGCAAACCGTACAGAAGGTTCAGCAGGCCGTCCGGGACGTTCGACCCGAACAGGAAGGTCATCAGGAACACCGGGACCGACGGGACGGGGGGGAAGCTGACGAAGTACCGGCCCTGATAGATGGCAAGCTCCAGGTGCGGCACGTCGCCGTCCAGGAAGGCCTGCCCCTTGCGCCAGGCCAGTGCCTGGAGCGTATAGGTGTTGTAGGGGGAAGGCGTCATGGGGGAGGTCTCCAGCATGGAAAGCATGAGAAGGGACAGAAGCAATAAAGCCGCCGCCAGCGCCGCGGCGCCCTTTCGCGCATGGCCCAATCCCCGCATATCGTCCCTTCCCTCCCCCTTTGCTCCATGAAGTATAGCGGCTGATTCCGCGGCTGGCAAACGGAAGCGCTGTTCCGGAAACGTACCTTGAAGGCATAATTGGGACGCGATTCGAATTGACATTTCTCCCCTTCCATGATAGTATCCGCATGTTCTGTATTTCTTTCAAAAAGAGGTCGAGTTTTTTTGTGAGGGTCTATCAGGTCGAGGAATTAGAGGGTTGCCTCAGCACGCCTATGGTCGTATGCCTGGGCGTTTTTGACGGTGTCCACCTGGGGCACCGCAAGCTGATCGAGGAGTCGGAACGCATCGCGGGCGACAAGGGCATGACGGCGCTGGTGCACACCTACGACCCCCTGCCCGCGTGCGTGATTTCCCCCGACAACTGCCCCTGCGAGCTGACGCCGCTGGACATGAAAATCAAGCTGCTGGAAAAGGCGGGCGTGCGCCATGTCGCGGTGAGCCGGTTTACGCAGCAGTTGCGGCTGATGCCAGGGCGGGACTTCTTCGAGCAGGTGCTGCTCGGCAAGCTGAACGCCCGCCACATCGTCGCGGGGTTCAACCATCATTTCGGCTACCGGGGCGACACGGACGTGATGACCCTGGAAGCGATGTGCCGCCACGCGGGCATCGGGCTGAGCGTCATCGCGCCGGTCAAGACCCCGCAGGGACGCCTGGTTTCAAGCACAGCGGTCCGGGCAGCCGTCCTGAAGAACGACCTGAAGGCAGCCGAGGAGATGCTGGGCAGGAAGCCGGAACCGGAGCTGATCGCCTGCGCGCTGCGCAAGGCGCCCATCCAGAATCAATGAGCCGACGCGAATGGAGGATAAAAGCCGCATGAAGAACCGCATTTCCGCCTGGATTGTCCTGGGTGCCATCACCATCGTGGCGGCGCTGAGCCTGGCGGTGACCAACGAGGTGACCAAAGCGCCCATCGCGCAGCAGGCCGCGCTCGCGGAAGGGAGGGCCAAGCTGCTGGTGATGCCGGGCGCCGAAACCTTCGATGAAATCACCCTGGAAGACGGGAAAGTGCTTTTCGAGGCCAAAGCCGCGGACGGCGCTTCGCTGGGATTCGTCGGCAAAACGGAGCGGGGCGGCTACGGCGGGCCCGTCGAGGTCATCGCCGGCGTCAGCCCGGACGGCACCGTCACCGGCGTGAACGTGGGCGGCAGCAGCTTCTCCGAGACGCCCGGTCTGGGCGCCAAAGCCCGGGACGCGGCGTTTACCGACCAGTTCAAGGGCAAGAAATCCCCGCTCCGGCTCGGCGACAGCACACAGGACAACATGGTGGACGCGCTGACCGCGGCCACCATCACCTCCAACGCGGTGGTCGCGGGCGTCAATGAAATCGCCAAGCAGGTGAACGGATACCTGAACCCGGACGCCGGGAACGGCGGGCTTCCGGCTGCGGAGGGCACCTCCTACGCCGGTGAGGCGGAAGGATTCAAGGGGCCGGTCGCCGTGGTCGTGACGGTCAAGGACGACGGGACTATCTCCGCGCTGAAGGTTGGCGACGACCGCTTCCATGAGACGGACGGCCTGGGCACCCTGGCGCTGGAGCCGGAATTCGCGGCCTCCTTCGTGGGCAAGGCGCTCCCGGTGGCGCTCTCCGACATCGACGCGCTCGCCGGCGCGACGGTCACCACCCAGGCGGTGGTGGACGCCGTCAACAAGGCGTATGTAGACAAGAACATCGTAATCATCGGCCCCGCGCTTCCGGAAGGTACGTCTTACACCGGCGAGGCGGAAGGCTTCAAGGGCCCGGTCGCCGTGGTAGTGACGGTCAAGGACGACGGGACGGTGACCGCATTGAAAGTCGGCGACGACCGCTTCCACGAGACGGACGGCATCGGCACCCTGGTGCTGGAGCCGGAATTCACGGCCTCCTTCGTGGGCAAGACGCTCCCGGTGACGCTCTCCGACATCGACGCGATTGCCGGCTCGACAGTCACCACCCAGGCGGTGGTGGACGCCGTCAACAAGGCCTATGAAGACAAGATCGTCGTTTCCACCGGCCCCGCGCTGCCGGAAGGCACCCCCTATGCCGGCGAGGCGGAAGGCTTCAAGGGCCCGGTCGCCGTGGTGGTGACGGTCAAGGACGACGGGACGGTGACCGCGCTGAAAGTCGGCGACGACCGCTTCCACGAGACGGACGGCATCGGCACCCTCGTGCTGGAGCCGGATTTCGCGGCGTCCTTCGTGGGCAAGACGCTCCCGGTGACGCTGGACGACATCGACGCGGTCGCCGGCTCGACAGTCACCACCCAGGCGGTGGTGGACGCCGTCAACAAGGCGTATGAAGATAAAAACGCGGTCGGGGCGGCGCAGCCGGCCCAGACCTCCGCGCCGACGGCACAGCCGACAGCCGCCGTGACGGAAGCGCCGGTCGAAATCCCCGCGGACGCCGTCACAGCCCGGATGGAAGGATTTGCAGGTCCGGTCGCGGTCACGGTCGCCTTCGACGGGGAAGGGCACATCACCTTCCTGAAGGTCGGGGACGCCGACTTCAAGGAAACGGACGGCCTTGGAACCGAGGCGCTGAAACCCGCCTTCACCGGACAGTTCATCGGCAAACTGCCCCCCCTGAACCTCCGGGCGGCGGACGAGAACGCGGCCGACACGAACGTGGACGGAGTATCGGGGGCGACCGTCACCAGCCGCGCCGTCGTCGACGCGGTCAACGAAGCGCACGCCCAGGTGTTCCCGCAGCCGGCGGCGACCGAAGCGCCGGTGCTGACCGGCACGACCGTCACCGTCACAAAGGATGGCTTCATGGGGCCGGTCACGGTGCTGACCACCTTCAACGCGGACGGCACCGTGCAGTCCGTCGCAATCAACCCGATGGAGTTTTTCGAGACGCCGGGCTACGGCCAACTGGCGCTTGAAGGCGCTTACACCGAGCAGTTTGCAGGCAAGCAGCCGCCCCTCGCGCTGGCGGAAAAAGGAGCGGCCCTCAGCGAAAGCACCGTTCCCAACCTGACAGGGCCGGACGCCGTCACCAGCGCGACAAGGACCGCGCAGGCCGTCGTGGACGCCGTAAACGAAGCCTACGCCGTGTTCCAGAGCGTGCCTCAGGAATACACCGTGACCAAGCAGGGCTTTATGGGGCCCGTCGAAGTCAGGGTGACCTTCGGCGAGGACGGCACGGTCAACGATGTCAAAATCGGCGGGGAAGGCTTCGCCGAAACGCCCGGATACGGCGCCGCCGCAATGGAAGAAGCGTTTTCCGCCCGTTTTGCGGGCAAACGCCCGCCCCTGAAAATCAGGGAAGCGAACGAGGCGCCCGGCGAGCACCTGGTTGACAACATCCTAAACCCGGACACAGTCACCAGCGCCACCGCGACCATGCAAGCCATCCTCGACGCCATCAACGAAGCATACGCTTCCCGGCCCTGAGCGCATAGAAAGGCAGGCAATACCACGATGAGATTGAGTTTCAAGGGCGGCATCCACCCCCTCAGGGAACGGCACGAAGGGAAGAACGCCAGCAAGGGCCAGCCGATCAGGGCCTATATCCCGCAAAGCGTCTGCATCCCCATGGACATGCACATCGGGGCGCCCAGCGCCCCCGTCGTCGCCAAGGGCGACCGGGTCAAGATGGGGCAGGTCATCGCGACGGCGGTGGGCGGCATCGGCATCCCCGTCCACGCCAGCGTTTCCGGTGAAGTCGTCGCGGTGTCGCAAAAGCAATTGCTGGGGAAAAACCCGAGCACCTGTGTTGAAATCCGCAACGACCTGCAGGACGAATGGACGGAACTGACGCCCCTTGGCGAAGCGGAGACCGCGCCGGCGGAGCGGATTATCCAGGCGGTCCGCGACGCAGGCATTTGCGGCATGGGCGGCGCCTGCTTCCCCACGCACGCGAAGATGTCCCTTCCGGAAGGAAAGTCCGTCGACACAGTCATCTTGAACGGCGCGGAATGCGAAACCTTCCTGACCTCCGACCACCGGCTGATGCTGGAAGAGCCCGGTCGCGTGGTGGACGGCCTTCGCCTGATCATGCGGGCGATGAAGGTCAGCCGCGGCTTCATCGCGGTGGAAGAGAACAAGATGGACGCCGTCAAAGCCATGCAGGAAGCCGCGCGGGGCCGCGAGGGCGTCAGCGTGGTGGTGCTGAAGACCAAATACCCGCAGGGCGGTGAAAAACAACTGATCGAGGCGGTCACCGGGCGGCAGGTGCCCTCCGGCGGCCTGCCGATGGACGCGCACGTCAACGTCTTCAACGTGGGAACCGCCGCCGCGGTCGCCGACGCCGTCATCCTGGGCAGGCCCCTGGTCAGCCGCGTGACGACGGTGACCGGCTGCGTGAAGGAGCCTGCCAACCTGCTGCTGCGCATCGGGACGCCCGTGCAGGAAGCGATCGACGCGGCGGGCGGCTGCAGCGAGGAGCCCGGCAAGGTCTTCCTGGGCGGCAGCATGACGGGCATCGCCATGCCGGATACCTCGATGCCCATGACCAAGGCCAACAACGGCATCGTCGTGATGGGCCAGAAGGAAGCCGTCGTAGCGCCGCCCACCCCCTGCATCCGCTGCGCGCGCTGCCTGGCCGCCTGCCCCATCCGGCTCAACCCCCAGCGGCTCAAGGAACTGTGCGACCAGCAGGATTACGCGAAGGCGAAGAAGGAACACGTGATGGACTGCATCGTCTGCGGCGCCTGCAGCTACGTGTGCCCCGCCAAGCTGGAGCTGAGCCCGGCGTTCAAGGAAGCCAAGGACAAGATTACCGCGAGGAGGATATAAAAGGATGAACCTGCGCCTTTCCACAGGCCCGCACCTTCTGAGCCGGGAGAGCACCCAGACGCTCATGCTGGACGTCCTCATCGCGCTGATTCCCACGACAGCCGCGGGCATTTACCTGTTTGGCTCCAGGGCTGCCTGGGTTCTGGCTGTGGCAGTGATTTCGGCTGTGGTCTTCGAGTGGCTCTGGCAGAAGCTGACCCGGCAGCCGGTGCGGGTCAAGGACCTGTCCGCCGTGGTGACAGGCTTGATTCTGGGGCTGAACCTGCCCGCCCAGGCGCCGTTGTGGATGCCGGTCATCGGCAGCCTGATTGCCATCGTGCTGGTCAAGCAGCTCTTCGGCGGCATCGGCCACAATTTCCTGAACCCCGCCCTTCTGGCCCGCGGGATTCTGCTGGCTTCCTGGCCGGCACATATGAGCGTGTACTATCTGCCCACGCGCGTGCTGGGCGCGACCAGCGTCGCGCCGGCCGCCGACATGACCAGCGCGGCGACCGCCCTCCTGCGCCCCAGCGGCTTCGCCCCCTATGACCTGTTGATGGGCAATATCCCCGGAACCATTGGCGAAGTCAGCAAGATCGCCATCCTGATCGGCCTGTTGTACATGCTGTTCGTCGGCACGGTCACCTGGCATGTCCCTGTGGTTTTCGCCGGCACAACGGTCCTGCTGACCTGGATTCTGGGCGGTGACCCGCTGGCCTCCCTGCTCTCCGGCGGGCTGCTCTTCGGCGCCGTCTTCATGGCGACGGACTATGTGACCAACCCGATGACCAAACGGGGACAGGTGGTGTTCGCCGCCGGGTGCGGGCTGATCGTCACCGTCATCCGGCTGTACGGCAGCTATCCGGAGGGCGTGACCTTCGCGATCCTGCTGATGAACATCCTGACCCCGCTGATTGACCGCCTGACCGTGAGGCGGATTTATGGGATGGTGAAAAAACATGCGTGAAAAAAAGACCTTCCGCGGCGTCTTCCTTAACGGCGTCCTCAACGAAAACCCAACCTTCCGCCTGGTGCTGGGCGTCTGCCCGACGCTGGCCTCCACCACCTCCGCCACCAACAGCATCGGTATGGGTCTGGCGGCGACCTTCGTGCTGGTCGGGAGCAACATCGTCATCAGCATGCTGCGCAACCTGATTCCCGACAAGGTGCGCATCCCCGCCTACATCGTGGTCATCTCCACCTTCGTGACCATCGTGCAGATGCTCATCCAGGCCTTCGTCCCCTCCCTGTACGAGGCGCTGGGGCTGTTCATCCCGCTGATCGTGGTCAACTGCATCATCCTGGCCCGGGCGGAAGCCTTTGCCGGGAAGAGCAGCGTCTTCCTCTCGGCGGCGGACGGCTTCGGAATGGGTCTGGGCTTCACAGGCGCGCTGCTGCTCATCGGCGCCGTGCGCGAGCTGCTGGGCAACGGCACCCTGTTTGGCAACAACATCCTCGGCGGCGGGTTTGAGCCGATGCTGCTGGCCGTGATGGCCCCGGGCGGGTTCATCCTCTTCGGGCTCATCCTGGGCATCGTCAACGCAATTACGGACCGGATTAGCGCCCGGAAAGGAGCGAAGGCCTAAATGGAATTCACACTGACGAATTTCCTGCTGTTCATGGTCAACTGCGTGCTGACCAACAACTTCATCTTTTCGCGCTATCTGGGGTGCTGCCCCTTCCTGGGCGTCTCCTCCAAGGTGGAGACCGCCGCGGGCATGGGCATCGCCGTCACCTTCGTGATGGGCCTGGCTTCCCTGTTTACCTACGCGGTGTACCATTACATCCTGGTCCCCCTGCAAATCAGCTACCTCATCACCATCTCCTTCATCCTGGTCATCGCCGCGCTGGTGCAGTTCGTGGAGATGTTCCTGAAGAAGTCCATGCCCTCGCTGTACAACGCGCTGGGCATCTACCTGCCGCTGATCACCACCAACTGCGCCGTGCTGGGCGTGACCATCCTCAACATCGACAACAAATACAACATGCTGTGGTCCGTGCTCAACGGCGTGTTCGGCGCGCTGGGCTTCCTGCTGGCCATCGTGCTGATGGCAGGCGTCCGCGAGCGGCTGGAATCCTCCAACATCCCCAAGGCGTTCAAGGGATTCCCCATCAGCCTGGTCATCGCAGGCCTGATGTCCGTGGCCTTCCTCGGCTTTGCCGGGCTGGGCAATTAAGGGGGAGGAAAGATGGATTACGCTGCGATTCTGAAGGCCGTCGCCGCCCTGGGCGGGCTGGGGATTCTCTTTGGTCTGGTGCTGTCCTTTGCGGACAAGAAATTTGCCGTGCCGGTGGACGAGCGCTTCACCCTCGTGCGCGAAGCGGTCGCCGGCGCGAACTGCGGCGCCTGCGGGTACGCGGGCTGCGACGCCTACGCCCAGGCGGTGGTCAAGGGCGAGGCGGACATCAGCCTTTGCACGCCCGGCGGTCAAGCGACCCTGGACGCGCTGGCGGCCATCATGCAAAAGGAATCGGCCGTCGCGGAGGTGCAGGTCGCCCGCGTGCTGTGCCAGGGCGAGACCGGCGTCGTGAAGCCGCGCTACGACTACAAGGGCCCTAAAACCTGCCATATGGCGGTTTCGCTGTCGGGCGGGCCCAACCTGTGCAACTGGAGCTGCGTCGGTCTGGGCGACTGCGTGCGGGTCTGCCGGTTTGACGCGATGAGAATCGAAAACGGCATCGTGGTCATCGACGAGAACAAGTGCACCGCCTGCGGCATGTGCGTGCTGGAATGCCCGCGCAGCGTCCTGCGCCTGCTGCCCAAGGCCGCGCGGGTGACCGTGCGCTGCCGGAACGAGGCCAGGCCGAAGGAAGCCCGGGAAGCCTGCTCGAAAGCCTGCATCGCCTGCAAGCTGTGCGAAAAGGCCTGCGCCTACGACGCGATTCACGTGAACAACAACGTCGCCCGGATTGACCCTGCCAAGTGCACGCTGTGCGGCGAATGCGTCAAGGTGTGCCCCATGAAGTGCATCGAGCAGCTGCCTTGAGACCATGAGCGGCTCCGACGTTAAAAATCAAAAGGACCTTCGCGCGCAGGCCGGCCTGCGCGCGTCCCTTATCGGGCTGATCGCCAACGTCGGCCTGGCGGCGGCCAAGATTATCGCGGGGATGCTGTCCGGCGCCGTGTCCATCCTGGCCGACGGCGTGAACAACCTGTCCGACGCCGGCTCCGTCGTCGTGTCGATGCTCAGCCTGCGCATGGCGCGCAAGCCTCAGGACGCGGACCACCCCTTCGGGCACGCCCGGATGGAGTATATCGGCGCGCTGGCCATCGGCGTCATTATCCTCTATATCGGCATCGACCTGATGAAGCGCAGCGTCCTCGCCGTGCAGACCCCGGAGATGCCCCGGTTTTCCTGGCTGCTGGCGAGCGTGACAGGACTGGGCATCCCGGTGAAGGCCCTGATGTACCGGCTGTACCGGAAGACGGCGAAAAAGCATGATTTCCCGCCCCTGATGGCCACGGCGCAGGACAGCCAGAACGACGTAATTATCACCAGCTCTGTGCTGGCAGGCTTGCTTTTGTCCCATTTTCTGGGCGTCATCCTGGACGGCTGGCTGGGCGTACTGGTTTCCGGCTTCGTCCTGTTCAGCGGCATCCGCTTGATCAAGGGAACGGTCAACGACCTGATCGGCGGAAAACCGGACCGTGAATTGGGAAACCGGGTATTGGACATCCTGAGGGGATACCCGGAAATCCTCGGGCTGCATGATTTCGTGCTGCACAACTACGGACCGGGCCGCTCGATGGCGTCGGTCCACGCCGAGGTCAGCGCGGACGCCCCAATCCTGGTCATCCACGAGGTCATCGACCAGGCGGAGCAGGAGGTGCTTACGAAACTTGACCTGCCCCTCATCATCCATATGGACCCCGTGGTGCCCGACGACGCGCCGGGGCAGGGAAGAAAGGCGCGCATCGCGCAGTACCTGTCTGAAATGAACCCTCCCCTGTCCCTGCACGACTTCCGAATGGTGCCCGGGAAACGCGTCATCAAACTGATTTTCGACGTGGTCGTACCGGTCGACTTCGAGGGGGAGGACGAGCTGGTCAAGAAGGTGGACGCCTTCGCCAAATCGCTGGACCCGCGGCATCAATGCGTCATCCGCATCGACCGGGACTATTTCCCCGAGACAGGGCAGGAGGCCGGGACATGAAGACAAGGGAGCGGCTCGTACTGCTTTTCCTGGCGCTGTCGTTCCTGGCGGCTCCATGCTGCGCGACGACAGGCGCGGAGGAGGCGCTCAACGACCGGGAACTGACGGACCTGCTCTATGAGCTCAACCGCGAGGAGGAGGAAGGTTCGGAATTCCTGGTGCTGCCGGACGATTACAAGGAGCCCCTCACCGGGGTGGACGGGGTGTACAGCCTGCTGCTGGTGGGCGTCGACGTCGACCACGCGGACGTGGCCGGGCGCAGCGACACGATGGTGCTGGCGGTGCTGAACACCCGGACGGGCAGCGTCAGCCTGGTTTCTTTTTTAAGGGATTTGTACGTGGAAATCCCCGGGAGGGGGCATAACCGGCTCAACGCTGCCTATGCCTTCGGCGGCCCCCAGCTGCTTTTAAAAACGCTGGAAAGCAACTTCGCGGTCAAGGCGGACGGTTACCTGGCCGTGGATTTCAGCCTGATGGCCGGCCTGGTCGACGCCATCGGCGGCATTCCCATGACCGTCCTGGAAAGCGAGGTGTCCCCCTTGAACGGCATCCTGGGCTATTACAACTATCAAAACGGGCTGCCGGAAGCGCAGGGGGCGCTGGAGAACGGGGGAGAGGTGTTTTTAACCGGGCCGCAGGCGATGGCCTACGCGCGTATCCGGAAAATCGACGATGATTTTTCGCGGGTTGAGCGGCAGCAGAGGACACTGGAAGCCATCTTCAAAAAATTGCTTGGTTTGCCTCCGGAAAGACTGCTCGCCATCACCGCGGAGTACGCCGCCCAGGTCAAGACGGACCTGACGCTGGCGGAGGTGCTGGAATTGTCCGCCGAAGCGATGAAACCGGACCGGTACGACGTGAGGACGCTGACCGTGCCGGTGAAAGGCTCCTGGCGCGGGGCGACGAGAAACAAGGCGGCCATCCTGGTTGCGAGTTTCCGGAAAAACGTGAAGGCCATCGAAGGGTTCCTGGAGCCCGCCTTCAACCCCGGCCGCTGACAGCCCGGCGCTCGGTTGATTTGGCCCGGAAGACCATGTACAATAAGACAGCAACGAACAAACAGGGGGTAGAGGTATGTACCGACCAGTCATCGACCAGGCCGCGGAAAAAATGGAAAAAACCAAGGATGTTTTCCGGCGCGAACTGGTGTCCCTGCGCGCCGGCCGTGCCAATCCCAAGCTGCTCGACCGCGTGATGGTCGATTATTACGGGGTTCAGACACCGCTGAACCAGATGGCCAATATCATGTCGCCGGAGCCAAGGATGCTGACCATTTCGCTGTGGGACCCCAAGGCCATCCCGCTGGTCGAGAAAGCCATCCTGAAAAGCGACCTGGGCCTCAACCCCGCCAACGACGGGAAAATCATCCGCCTGGTCATCCCGGAGCTCAACGAGGAGCGCCGCAAGGAACTGACCAAACTGGTTTGGAAAGGCGCGGAGGAATCCAAGGTCGCCGTCCGTTCCATCCGCAGGGACGCGATGGAGCAGTTCAAGAAAATGAAGAAGGACAGCGAAATCACCGAGGACGACCAGCGCAAGGCCGAGGACGAATTACAGAAGGTCACCGACGGCGCCATCAAGGACATCGACGAGCTGGCGCGCGAAAAGGAAAAGGAGATCATGGCCGTCTGATGGACGACGCCCTCGCAGGCCTTCCCCTTGAGGAAGCCCTGGCTGCGCTGAAAGCCGCCGGGGAGGGTGTTCCCGAGGTGGAAGTGTCCATGCCACCGACCGCATCCGCCCATCCGCAGGGGCGGGAAGCGAGGGTCGTCCGCGCCCGGGATGGGCGGCTGCTGGTTTCCTATTTCAAGACCGGGACGCCGGAAGGCTGAGGAGGCGGAAACGTGCTGCCGAGGCATGTGGCCGTCATCATGGACGGCAACGGTCGATGGGCGAGGAAGCATGCGGTCGGCGTCGCGCTGGGGCACCGCAGGGGGGTGGAAGCCCTGCGGGAAATCGTCCGGTACAGCAGCGACGCTGGCATCCAGGTGCTGAGCCTCTATGCTTTTTCCACCGAGAACTGGTCCAGGCCGCAGGCGGAAGTCGGCGCGCTGATGCGGCTGGTGGAAGATTTTTTCGTATCCGAAATCGAAGAGCTGGATGAAAAGCAGGTCAGCATCCGAATCCTGGGCGAGATCGGTGCCCTGCCGGACGGCGCGCGCAAAGCCGCCGCCGCCGCTGTGGAGCGGACACGGGACAACGGGGGGCTTCAGCTCAACATCGCGCTCAATTACGGCGCGCGGGACGAAATCCTGAGGGCGGCCAAACGATTGGCGCAGGAAGCGGCGGGGGGCTTCCTCCATGCGGCCGAGGCGACCCGGGAGGATTTTGAGCGGCACCTATACACGGCTTCCCAGCCCGATGTCGACCTGCTCATCCGCCCCGGCGGGGAGCGAAGGCTGAGCAACTTTTTGCTGTACCAGTGCGCCTACGCGGAATTGGTATTCACGGATAAACTGTGGCCGGATTTCACGGCGGAGGACTTTAAGGAAGCGTTGAAAGCGTTTGACAGCCGGGAACGCCGTTTTGGGGGGCGGGAGGCATGACGTCCAGGATTATCACCGGCGCGGCGCTGCTGCTGCTGCTGCTCTTCGCGCTGTATTTCGGCGGGTGGGTCTTCGCCATTCTTTGGATTGCCTGCGTGTGCATCGCGCTGTACGAGGCTTTTCACGCGCTGTCCGCCGCCGGCCACCGGCCGGTCGCCTGGCCGACCTGGGCGGCGCTGCTGGTCGCGATTCCGGGGTTCCTGCTGCTGACGGAAATCGGAAGCCTGCTGCTGATGGTTGTGCTGGTCGCCGTCACGCTGTTCATCACGTCGGCGCTGGTAATGTTCCGGGACCAACCGAAGCTGGAAGACCTGACGATGTCGGTGCTGCCGCTGTTCATCGTTGCCTTGCCGGGAATGAGCCTGCTGGGCATGACCCGGATCATCCCGATCGAGGCGCAGCGCGTCTATCTCGCCCTGGCCTTCTTTATCCCGGTTACCGGGGATTCGGCGGCCTTTTTCATCGGCTCCCGCTACGGGAACGTCAAACTGTGCCCTGCGGTCAGCCCGAACAAGACAGTCGAGGGCGCGGTAGCCGGCCTGGCAGGCAGCGTCCTGGCTGCCAGCGCCATCTACCTGATTGCCCGGGCGGTCGGCACGCACCTTCCGGTTTTTTTCCATTTCCTGCTGCTGGGTTTGCTCGCCGGTGCGGCGGGCCAGATTGGCGACCTGCTGGCTTCCCTGGTCAAGCGTCACTGCGGGGTCAAGGATTTCGGCAACATCTTCCCCGGACACGGAGGCATGATGGACCGGCTTGACAGCGTGCTGTTCGCGGGAACGCTGGTTTACCTCTACCAGGCGATGCCCTTCCTGTGATGAATCAACGCAGAAGCATCTCCATCCTGGGCTCCACGGGCTCCATCGGCACACAGGCGCTGCAGGTGGTGGACGCCCACCCCGGGCGTTTCCGCGTGGCTGCGCTGACCGCGCACGAAAACCACAAGCTGCTGTTTGAGCAGGTGCGCAGGTACCGGCCGTGCGTCGCGGGCTTGACGTCCGGGGAGATTCAAATCCCCGCCGACCTGCGGTTCTGCGAATGGTTTTTTGGAGAAGACGCCCTGCGCCGTGCGGCGGACGCCCCCTGCGACGACGTGCTGGTCAGCGTGGTGGGCATGGTGGGGCTTCAGGCCGTCCTGCTGGCGCTGAAGGCGGGAAAGCGCGTGCTGCTTGCCAACAAGGAAGCCCTGGTGGCAGGCGGGCAGGCCGTGATGAGCCTGTGCGCGGACAACCTTGCGTCGCCCGCCCTGCTGCCAATCGACAGTGAGCATTCCGCGATTTTTCAATGCCTTCGCGCGGCGGACGGGAACCCCTTCGAGCGCATCATCCTCACCGCGTCCGGCGGCCCTTTCAGGAACTGGAGCGCGGAACGAATCGCGGGCGCGACGCTGAAGGACGCGCTGAAACATCCCACCTGGCGCATGGGGCGGAAAATCACCGTGGATTCGGCCACGATGTTCAACAAGGCGCTGGAAATGATGGAAGCCCGATGGCTTTTCAACGCGACGCCGGCGCAGATCGAGGTCGTCGTCCACCCGGAAAGCATCGTCCACTCCCTGGTGGGCTTCAGGGACGGCGCGGTGCTGGCACAAATGGGAATGCCGGACATGCGCGCCCCGATTTCCTACGCCTTGTCGTTCCCGGAGCGGATTCCCTTCGGCGGGAACGCCTTGCGACTTCACGAGCTGGGTACACTTCACTTTGAGCCGCCGGACACGACGCGCTTCCCCGCCCTGCGTCTGGCCCGGGAAGCGATGGAAGCGGGTGGAACCGCGGGCTGCGCGCTCAACGCGGCAAACGAGTGCGCTGTGGACGCTTTCCTTCGGGGGCGGATCGCTTTCCGCAACATCACGCCCGTGGTCGAGGAGACCCTGCAGACAGTGGGGAGCGGCCCGGCCGGCAGCCTCGAGCAGGTCATGCGGGCGGACAGCGACGCGCGCCGCGTGTCGCAGCAACTGATATCCAAGGTTTATTCGGAGGAACCATGACGTTCTTATATATTCTGGCAGCCATTCTGCTGTTTGGCGTCCTGATTACCGTACATGAGGCGGGGCATTTTTTCGCGGCCAGGGCCCTAGGCATCCCGGTCAGGGAGTTCGCAATCGGCTTCGGCCCCAAGCTCTACAAATGGAAGCGGAAGAAGCATGAAACGGAGTTTTTCCTGCGCGCGATTCCGCTGGGCGGTTACTGCGCGTTTTACGGCGAGGACGACACGACCGGCGAATTCAAGGACGACCCGCGGCTGTTTTCCAAGTACCCGGTCTGGAAGCGGCTGCTGACCATCCTGATGGGGCCGGTGATGAACCTGGTGCTGGCATTCCTGGTCGCTGCGCTGTTGTTTTCGCTCAGCGGGGTTCCGGTGGGCTCCGGTCCGTTTTCCACCACCGTGCAGTCGGTTTCGGACGGCGGAGCGGCGCAGGCGGCCGGCTTGCTGCCCGGCGACGTCATCCTGCGGGTGGACGGGCAGCCGGTGACGGACAACCTGTCAGAAATCGTCGGACGGCAGCCGGGCGGCGTCAGCCGGCGCTTCCAGGTGCAGCGCGTGGTTGACGGTCAGCCGGCCACGCTGGAATTGGACGTGATTCCAGCGTATGACCCCGGGGAGGGACGCAACATGATCGGCATCGTCATGAGCGTCAGCCAGCCTGTTACCCTGGTGAGGGGCAGCCCGGGCGACATCCTGCGGCACGCCTACAACCTGTCCTACCAGGCGGGCTCGATGGTGTTCCGCGCCATCCGCGACCTGTTCACCCGCGGCGAGGGGCTGGGCGAGGTTTCCGGCGTCGTCGGCATCACCAAGATGATTGTGGACGAAATCAGCCGGACCCAATGGGAAGGATACCTGTACCTGATGGTCATCATTTCAATCAACCTGGGCCTGATGAACCTGCTGATTATCCCCGGGCTGGACGGCAGCCGCATCCTGTTTTTAATCGTCGAAGCCATCCGCGGGAAGCCGATTGAGAAGGAAGGCTACGTCCACGCGGCGGGCATGGTGCTGCTGTTCGGGCTGATGATTGCCATCACTTTCCGCGATATCCTGAGGCTGTTCTGATGGGGAAGACAAGGCAGGTCAAGGCGGGAAACGTTTTCATCGGGGGCGGCCATCCGGTGAGCGTCCAGTCCATGACCAACACCGACACCCGGAACGTGGAAGCGACGCTCGCCCAAATCCGGGAGCTGGCGGACGAGGGGTGCGACCTCGTCCGGATTTCGGTATACGACCGTGATTGCGCGGCGGCGGTGCGCCGGCTCTGCGACGAAAGCCCGGTGCCCCTGGTCGCCGATATCCACTTCGACCATGAACTGGCCATCCTGTCGGTCGAAAACGGCATCAGCAAGCTGCGCATCAACCCCGGAAACCTGAAGGGCGAGCGGGAGGTCCGGAAAGTCGCCTACGCCGCCAAAGCCCATGGGATTCCTATCCGGGTGGGCGTCAATTCCGGCTCCGTGCCCCGGGATATCCTGGCCCGGGACGGCGGGGTGACCGCGCAGGGCCTGGTGGACAGCGCTCTGGGCCACGTCAGGATGCTGGAAGCGGCGGGGTTTGAGGACATCGTGCTGTCGCTGAAGGCCAGCGGCGTGCCGCTGACGGTGGAAGCCTACCGGCTGGCCTCCAAGACCTTCGCGTACCCGCTGCACGTCGGCGTGACGGAGGCCGGACTGCCCGGGCAGGGCACCCTGAAATCCGCCATTGGCATCGGCGCGCTGCTGCTGGACGGCATCGGCGACACCATCCGTGTCTCCCTGACAGGCTCCCCCGTCAACGAGCCAAAGGCCGCGCTGGACATCCTGCGGGCGGTCGGCCTGCGCGGCGGGGTGGAGCTGGTTTCCTGCCCCACCTGCGGGCGTACGGAGGTGGATATCGAGGGCATTGCACGGGCAGTCGAACAGGAGACCCGGAAGATGAAGGGCCATCTCAAGGTCGCCGTGATGGGCTGCGTTGTCAACGGGCCGGGGGAGGCCAGGGAGGCGGATATCGCGCTGTGCGGCGGGAAGGACAGCTGCGCGCTGTATCTGAAAGGGAAATTTGTCCGGAAGATAACCGGCGACCCGGTGCCCGAGCTCATCCGGATGATTCGCGCGGAAACCGGTGAAACCACGTCGGGAGACGGCTGAAGGCATGGACAAGCAGTTCTTTTTTGAAGCGCTCGATCTGCTGCTGCCTGAGCTGAAGGGCAGCCTGCAGCTGTCACACGTGGATTACTTCGAGGGGAAAAAGCAGGCGGTCGCCTACTTCACCTCCGATGTTCTCGTCGCGGACAGCCAGTTCGCGCAAATCCGCAAGCTGTTGCAGCGCCTCTTCCCGCAGTTCCGGGTCGCGCTGCGGGTGTCCTCCCCGGGCCTCGCGGGGGATTTCCTGGCGAACCCCGACCGGTACGCGGCCGTCTTCAAGCCGATTTTACTGAAAAACTCCCCGGCGTTGACCCCCTACCTGGATTCGATTAAATGGGCTGCCGCGGTGAACGGCATCTCGCTTGAAATCCCGGACCCCATCGCCTTTGACTATATGGGCCGGCACACCGTCCGCAAGCGGCTTGCGGACGCGATTTTCGACATCTTTGAAATCCGGCCGGAGATTGCGGTTCAGCTGGCACAGGACGCCGAGCGGCGCACCCGGCTGCAGGCGGAGGAGCGGAAAAAGGAAGAAGCGCTTCTGTCGATGGAGCCGGCCGTGCCTGCGCCTGCGCCGAAAACGCCGGCCAGGAAAAACCCCCGGATTCTGGGGGGCAACATCACGGCGGAACCCGTGCCCATCAAGGAACTCACGGAATTATCCGGCTGGGTCACCATCGCGGGCAGGGTGGTGAGCCGTGATGAGCGCAAGATCCAGAACAGCAACTCCGTGCTGCTGACGTTCAATCTGACGGACAACACGGACAGCATCGCCTGCAAGGCGTTCCTGGGCTCGAGGGGCAGGGGCTATCCCGGCGCCGCGGAGGCGGAGGGGGGCGCCGGGGAGGAAAAGCGGAAGATTGCCGAAGCCCTCGAACGCATTCATCCGGGGGCCGGCTTGAAGGTCCGGGGCGAGTGCGCGATGGACCCCTATGACAACGTGCTGACCCTCAAGGTGCGGGACATCGTCTCCTACGACCTTCCAAAACGGACGGACGGCGCGAAAGAGAAGCGGGTCGAGCTGCACGCGCACACGCACATGAGCTTTATGGACGGCCTGGTCTCCGCCGAGAGCCTCATCAAGCGCGCGGCGGAATACGGCCATCCTGCAATCGCCGTCACGGACCACGGCGTGGTTCAGGCGTTCCCCGAAGCCTTCTCCGCCGCGAAGAAATATGGCGTCAAACTGATTCCCGGCATGGAAGGGACCCTGATGGACGATACGGGAATCGTCCTGAAGCCCACGGACGACGGCCTGGGCGAGCCGATTGTCGTACTGGATTTCGAGACGACCGGTCTCAACCCGCGCACCGACCGCATCATCGAGATCGGCGCGGTCCGCATTCACAACGGGCAGGTCGCCGATTCGTTCTCCATGCTGGTCAACCCCGGGATGCCGCTGGATGACAAGGTGGTCAAAATCACCGGCATCAGGGACTATATGCTCAAGGATCAGCCAAGCGCGGAGCAGGCGCTGCCGCAACTGATGGCGTTCATCGGCTCCTCCCCGCTGGCAGCCCACAACGCTGCCTTCGACATGGCATTTTTAAGGGAAGAACAGGCCCGGCTGGGCCAGCCCTTTGACTTCCCGCAGATTGACACGCTGGCGTTCGCCCAGAAGCTTTACCCGGACATGAAGCGGTACCGCCTGGTTGATGTATGCCGGAAGCTGGGCGTCACGCTGAAAAACGCGCACCGCGCCGTTCACGACGCGACCGCCACCGCGCAGTGCCTGCTCGTCATGCTGGACGCGGCCAGGGAGCGCGGGGCAACAACCTTGAAGGATGTCAACGACACGGTGACCGGCTACAACCGGAATACCCGCAGTCACCTGACCATATTGGTCGCCTCGCAGGAGGGCATGCGCAACCTGAACCGCCTGGTCTCCCTGTCGCACATGAAGCATTTCCATCACGAGCCGCTGCTGCCCAGGGACCAGATCGAAAAGTACCGGGAAGGGCTGCTGCTGGGCAGCGCGTGCTGGGAAGGCGAATTGTTCCAGGCCGTACTTGAAAAGAAGAGCGCTTCAGAAATCGAGCGCCTCGCGAGGTTTTACGATTTTATCGAAATCCAGCCGGAAGAAAACGCGGCGGAACTGGTGAGAAGAGGCGTGGTCGCGGATGCGGGGCAATTGAGGGCCGTCAACCGCGCGCTGGTCGAAGCGGGGGAGAAGACGGGCATCCCGGTCGTTGCGACGGGCGACGTGCATTTCCTGGACCCGGAGGACGCCATCTTCCGCACCATCGTGAAAAACAGCCTGCCGATGGAAAAAAACGGCTGCGATGAACAGCCGCCCCTGCATTTCAAAACGACGGGGGAAATGCTTGAGGACTTCGCCTGGCTGGGGGAGGGGAAGGCGCGGGAAGTCGTCATCGATAACCCTCGGAAAATCGCCGGCATGATTGGCGACGTCCGCCTGTACCCGGAGCATCCGGAACACAAGACGACCTTCGCGCCCGTGTGGGAGCACGCCGAGGAAGACATCCGCGAAATTACCTGGAAGGAAGCCGCCCGGCTTTACGGAGACCCGCTGCCCGAAGCGGTGTCCCGCCGGATTGAGAGGGAACTGGGCGCCATCATCGGCTATGGGTATGCGACGCTGTACAGCATCGCCCAGAAACTGGTGAAAAAGTCCCAGGATGACGGATACATGGTGGGGAGCCGCGGTTCGGTCGGCTCATCCCTGGTCGCCACGCTGTGCGGCATCACGGAGGTGAATCCCCTGCCGCCGCATTGGCGGTGCGGGGAATGCAGGACGGCCGACTTTGAAGCGCCCGCCGCCGTACAGGTGGGCAGCGACCTGCCAGACAAGGCCTGCGCGCGCTGCGGCAAGCCGATGCGCAAGGACGGATACGATATCCCCTTTGAGGTTTTCCTGGGCTTCGAGGGCGACAAGGTGCCGGACATCGACCTGAACTTCTGCAGCGAGTACCAATCCACGGCCCATGCCCAGGTTGAGGAGCTGTTCGGGAAAGGGTACGTCTTCCGCGCGGGAACCATCGGGACGCTAAGGGACAAGACCGCCTTCGGCCTGGTGCTCAAGTACCTGGAGGACCGTGGGCTGCAGGTTTCGCAGGCGGAAAAAAGCCGGCTGGCCCAGGGCCTGGTTGGCGTGAAGCGAACCACCGGGCAGCACCCGGGCGGGATGGTCATCCTGCCGAAGACCTATGAAATCAACCAGTTCACTGCCATCCAGCGCCCGGCAAACGACCAAAAATCCCCTTCCATCACCACGCATTATGACTTCGCGTCCATGCATGACATCCTGGTCAAGGTGGACGTGCTCGGCCACGACGACCCGACGATGCTGCGGATGCTGGGAGAACTGTCCGGCGTCCCCTATCAGGACGTCCCGCTGGACGACGAGCGGGTCCGCTCCCTTTTCCGCAGCCCCGACAGCCTGGGCATCAGCCGGGACGACCTGAATTGCAGCACCGGGACCCTTGGCATCCCGGAGTTTGGGACCCCTTTCGTTCGCGGCATCCTGGACGACACCCAGCCGACCACCATGGCGGACCTGATCCGGATTTCCGGCCTTTCCCACGGCACGGACGTGTGGGCGGGGAACTCCCGGGACCTGATTCTCAGCGGGACCGCGACGCTGGCGGAATGCATCTGCACGCGGGAGGACATCATGACTACCCTGATGGGCAAGGGCATGGGCAGCAAGATGGCCTTCGACATCATGGAGAGCGTGCGCAAGGGGAAGGGGCTTACAACCTTGATGGAACAGGAAATGCGTGCCTGCGGCGTCCCGGACTGGTTCATCAGGAGCTGCTGGAAAATCGCCTACATGTTCCCCAAAGGCCACGCGGTCGCCTACGTGACCATGGCGCTGCGGGTCGGCTGGTACAAGGTGTATCATCCGCTGGCCTATTATTCAGCGTATTTTACCATCCGCGGAAAGGACCTCAACGCGCTGACCATGGCCAGGCAAGCCGTATTCCTGCGCAGGGAACTGGAGGCGCTGTACCGGATTGGACAAAAGGACCTGACGGACAAGAATGAGAAGGAAATCGTCGTGATGGAATTAGCCCACGAGATGGGCCTTCGCGGGTTCTCCTTCCTGCCGGTCGACCTGTATAAAAGCGACGCGACCCGCTTCCTGATGGAAGGGGACGCGCTGCGCTGCCCCTTCACGTCCCTGTCCGGCTTTGGCGAAAGCGCGGCGCAGGGCATCATCGACGCCCGTTCGGAGCGCTTTATCTCCGTGGAGGATATCCGGAGCCGGGCCAAAGTCAGCAGCACCGCCATCGACCTGCTTCGGGAGTGCGGCGCCCTGAACGGCTTGAACGACACCAACCAGGTGAGTTTCTTTACCCTGCTGTGAACCTGCCGGAGGAGACTATGATTGAGGGCGTCATCTTCGACCTGGACGGGGTGCTGGTCACGACGGACGACTGCCATTACGAGGCCTGGAAGCGGATGGCGGACGAAGAAGGGATGCCCTTCGACCGCGAAGTCAACCGGCGGCTCCGGGGTGTCAGCCGCATGGAAAGCCTGGACATCATCCTGGAAAACGCGGGGCGGGTTTATTCCGGTGAAGAAAGAACCGCGCTCGCCAAACGCAAAAATGCGTACTATGTCGATATGATTCATGGCCTGGGAAAGGACGCCATCCTGTCCGGCGCTTTGGAAACCCTGGAAAAGCTGAGGCGATTGGGAATCAAGTTGGCCATCGGTTCCTCCAGCAAAAACGCGCCTGCCATCCTGGACCGGCTTGGCCTGGCCGGTTATTTCGACACCGTCGCTGACGGGAACCAAATTCATCGCAGCAAGCCGGACCCGGACGTGTTTCTCCTGGCGGCAAATAAACTGGGGTTGCAGCCCGCGAACTGCCTGGTGGTGGAAGACGCCGACGCGGGCGTGGAGGCGGCCGTCCGCGCCGGGATGCGGGTGCTGGCCGTCGGCGCGGCGAAAGGAAACCCCCGGGCGACCGTGCAAGCGGAATCACTGGGGACGTTCGACCTGTCGGCGTATCTGTCGGGTGAGAACCGGGCTTAAACCCGCTTCTCCCTCACTTTCTTTTCAGGTTCAGCTTATTTTCCTCGCCCCGCACCAAGCGCGCGATGTTTGCCCGGTGCTGGTAGATGGCCAGGACAAATAAAATCAGCGCCCAGGCGCCATGGGGGACGAAGGGTTTGAAGATGAGGATGAGAACGGCGCTGACACCCACCATGGTCAGGCTGCCCAGCGAAACGTAACGGGTCAGGGCGATGACGACGATAGCCAGCGCGCCGGCGATGAGCGCCTCCACAGGGCATACCAGCAAGAGAACCGCGATGGAGCAGACGATGCCCTTCCCGCCCCGAAACTGGTAATAAACCGGCCAGTTATGGCCGACGACCACATAAATTCCCGCGACCATCGCGCCGGGATATCCGCAAATCAGCACGCCGACCCATACGGCGAGGGACGCCTTGATAAAATCCCCCAGAAAAGTCAGCAGGCCATATCCAACCCCCATCACGCGGGTGACGTTGGTCGCGCCGGTGCTCTTGCTGCCTTCCTTCCGGATGTCCCGCCCCTTGAAGGCGGAAAGGACGATGCCGCTGGAAAAACTGCCGACCAGATAGGCGATGAGCGCGACGGACAGATACTGAAAAGGCGTCATGCCTGCTCCTCCTTGCCCCTCTCGCGGAGTATAAAACGAAGGGGCGTGCCCGTAAACTCAAAGGCTTTGCGCAACTGGTTCTCCAGGTAGCGGCTGTAGGCGAAATGCATCAGTTGGGGGTCGTTCACAAAAAGGATGAAGGTGGGCGGGAATACCCCCTGCTGGGTCGCGTAGAAGATTTTCAACCGCCGGCCGCCTTCCATGGGCGGCTGCAGGTTCAGCTGCGCTTCCCCGACAAGCTCGTTGAGAAGGCCGGTGGGGACGCGCTTGCCCGCCTGGGCGTACACCAGCGATACCGTCTCCCAGACCTGCGGCACGCGCTGCCCGGTTTTGGCGGAAATGAAGAGAACCGGGGCATAGGCGATGAATTTTAGCTTGTCCAGCACGTCCAGCCGGTATTTTTCCAGGGTCCCGGTTTCCTTTTCCAGCGCGTCCCACTTGTTGACCGCGACGATTGCGGCTTTGCCCTCCTCCTGAATCATCCCCGCGATGCGCATGTCCTGCTCCGTCACACCGTCCATCGCGTCGATGACCAAAATGGCTACGTCGCAGCGCCGGATGGCCGCGATGCTTCGCAAAACGCTGTAGCGCTCCAGGCTCTGGTCCTCAATGGCGCGCTTCCGGCGGATGCCGGCGGTGTCGATAACGTTGTATACACTGCCGTCTCCGTGCTCAAACCGGGTATCCACGGCGTCGCGGGTGGTCCCCGGGATGTCGCTGACCATCACCCGCTCCTCGCCCAGCAGGCGGTTGGTCAGGCTGCTTTTTCCTACGTTGGGGCGGCCGACGATGGCCAGGTTGATGACGCCGCCTGATGAGTCCGAAGACGTTTCGTCGTCGGGCGGGAGGCTGCCGACGATGGCGTCCAGCAGGTCGCCCAGCCCCAGCATGTTGGTGCTGGAGATGCCGATCGGCGTGCCCAGCCCGAGGGCATAACCCTCGTAGAGCGCGTCGCTCAGCCCATTATAATCAAGCTTGTTAGCGACCAGCAGCACCGGCTTGCGCGACTTCCGGAGGATGTCGGCAATCTCCTCGTCCTGGTGCGTCAAGCCCGCGCGCGCGTCGATAAAAAAGCAAATCAGGTCCGCCGTCTCAATCGCGACCTCCGCCTGTCGGCGCATCTGCGCGAACAGGACGTCGTCGCTTTGCGTGTCGATGCCGCCGGTATCAATCAGGGTAAACTCCCGCCCGTTCCATAGGGTGTCCGCGTAGATGCGGTCGCGGGTCACGCCGGGGATATCCTCAACAATCGAGATGCGTCGCCCCGCAATGACGTTGAAGAACGTGGATTTCCCCACGTTGGGTCGGCCGATGAGGGCGACGAGCGGCTGGTTCACAGGTTCTTCGCCTCCCGTTTTTCAAGCGGTGCAACCGGAGCCGCCATCGCGCGGAAAAAGTCGTGGCCGTCGTTGCGGAACACGACGGTGGGAATCCCAAGGGCTTGCTGCACGTCCGCCGGCGTCGCGCCGTCCAGGAACAGGGTGTTGTCGCTGTTGAGCATGTTTTCGGCAATCAGCACTGCGTCCGCCTTCCTCCCCTTCAGCTGTTCGATGAGGTCCTGCGCGCAAATGAGGCCGGTCACGGTGACCGACTCGCCGAAAAAGTTGTTGACAATCGGGACGACCAGCGCCTGCACGCCGGGCAGGGCAAAACGATTCACCCAGGCGCGAAGAAAGGGCGCGACAGCCGTTCCGCAAGGCAGAAGGACGGTTTTTGGCTCCACGCGCCCAGTTTCCAGGCCGGTCCCTGCGGCTTCTTTCAGCTCCTCCTCGAATTGCCGGAGCATGCCGACCCCGTTTTCCAATTGCGGAAAAGTCCCGTATTCTTCCACTGGGGGAAGGGGAACGCCCGCGATGCAGATGAACTCGTCCGCCGGATAGGCGAAGCGGGTGCCCGCGCGCGCGAGCGCCTTTTGCTGGAAGGCGCCGGTGATTGCAAGCACCTCCAGGGCTTCTTCCCGCGTGTAGGGGCGGATGGGGGGCAGGCCCTCGCGGTGGCGAGTCAGGCCGACGGGCACCACCGCGACCGACAGCGCGGCGGGGGCAAGCGACAGCAAGTCATCCAGCGATTCTTTCAGCTTGTCCCCGTCGTTGAGCCCCGGGCACAGCACCAGCTGGCAATGGAAGGACAAGCCTTCGTTTTTCAGACGCTTCAGGCGGTCCATCAGCAGGGTTGCCCGCCTGTTGCCGAGAATCCGGGCCCGAAGGTCCGCGTCGGTCGCGTGCACGGAAACATACAGCGGCGCGGCACGCCTGCGGATGATGCGCTCAAACTCCCGGTCGCCCACGTTGGTCAGGGTGATGTAGTTGCCCATCAGAAGGGACAGGCGCCAGTCGTCATCCTTGAGGTACAGGGATTCCCGCATCCCTTTGGGCATTTGCTCCACAAAGCAAAAAACACATTGGTTTCCGCAGGTCCGGGGATTCCCGATAATAGAATCGTCGAACTGAAGGCCCAGCGGCGCGGACTCGTCCTTGACCAGGTCGATGTCCCGCTGTGTCCCGTCGGCCGATTGTGCCTGGATGTGAAGGCGCCGTCGCGCCGTCAGCGCCTGGTAGTCGATTTCGTCCAGGACAGGTTCTCCGTTGATGGACAGCAAAACATCGCCGGGCATCAGATGATGCCGGCTGGCCGGGCTCCCGTCCGTGACTGCGGAAATCCTTCGCACAAGCGGCCTCCTTTACCGCATGCATTATGATGGATAGGCGATTTGGCGTCAAGTTTGCGTTGACCAGCCTTGCGTTGTGTGATATATTCTCTTGGCGCCCCAATATGGAGAGTTGGCTGAGTGGTCTAAGGCGCACGACTGGAAATCGTGTTCGGGCTTATACCCCGACCAGGGTTCAAATCCCTGACTCTCCGCCAAACCCTTGATTGTTCAAGGGTTTTTGTATGGAATGGATATATTCCGTCTACCAAGAAAGGGCGTTTTATAGTATAATTACTGCAAGAAAAGCTGGAGGATAATGGCGCAATGAGAATTCTGATTGTCAACGCGGGCTCTTCTTCCCTGAAATACCAGTTGATCGACATGCGTGACGAGCGCACTATGGCCAAGGGCCTGATTGAGCGGATTGGCATCCCGGGCAGCCGGCTCAAGCAGACAGTGGGGGAAGACAAGTACCTGGTTGAGCTGCCGATGAAAGACCATATCGAGGCAAGCACCCAGATGATCAAGGCGCTGACCGATCCCACGCACGGCGTGGTCAGGAGCATGGACGAAATCGTCGCCGTCGGCCACCGCGTCGTTCACGGCGGGGAGCATTTTACCACGTCTTCCTTGATCGACGAGGGATGCATGCAGGCCATCGAGGAGAACGCGCCCTTCGCGCCGCTGCACAACCCGGCCAACCTGATGGGCATCAAGGCCTGCAAGACGATTATGCCCAACACGCCGATGGTGGCGGTGTTTGACACCTCCTTTCACCAGACCATGCCTGCCAAGGCGTTTCTCTACGGCCTGCCGTTTGAGTATTACAAGAAACTCAAGGTACGCCGCTACGGCTTCCACGGCACCAGCCACCGCTACGTCAGCCAACGCGCCGCGCAGATGCTGGGCAAAAAAATCGAAGACCTGAGAATCATCACCTGCCACCTGGGCAACGGCTCCTCCATGAGCGCGGTGGACGGGGGAAAGAGCGTCGACACCAGCATGGGCATGACCCCTCTGGAAGGCGTTCTGATGGGCACGCGCAGCGGCAACGTCGACCCTGCCAGCCTACAGTTCATCATGAAACACGAAGGGCTGGACATCGACCAGATGATGGACATCCTCAACAAGAAAAGCGGTCTCCTTGGGGTCAGCGGCTTGAGCAGCGATATGCGGGACGTCGAGCTGGCGGCTGAAAAGGGCGAGCAGCGGGCGGCCATCGCGCTGGAGCTGCTCAATTATGGCATCCGCAAGTATATCGGCGCCTACGCGGCTGTGATGGGCGGCGTGGACGCCATCGTGTTTACCGCGGGAATCGGCGAGAACGCGCCCGAATTGCGCGAGCAGGTGCTTGAAAACATGGAGTATATGGGCGTGCGAGTCGACAGGGAAAAGAACAAGGTGCGCGGCAAGGAGACCGATGTCTCGGCGGTGGACAGCAAGGTCAGGATCCTGGTCATTCCCACCAACGAGGAATTGGTTATCGCCCGGGACACGCTGGAGATTGTGAACGCGGCGAAGAACGCATGACGCAGGCTTTAAAATCGGTTGACTTGTACACGGACGGCGCCTGCTCCGGCAATCCGGGACCCGGGGGATGGGCGGCCATCCTGAAGTTCGGCGAACATGTCAAGGAGGTCAGCGGCAGCATGCCGCAGACCACCAACAACCGGATGGAGCTGTTCGCCGTCATCAGCGGCTTGGGCGCGCTGAAGCAGGGATGCCGGGTGACGGTTCATTCTGATTCCACATACGTCGTCGATGCCTTCAATAAGGGATGGGTGGACAACTGGCAGAAGAACGGATGGAAAACGGCAGACAAGAAACCCGTTGAGAACCAGGACCTCTGGAGGCTGCTGCTGCTGACGATGCGGAAGCACCAGGTCGCCTACCAGAAAGTGCCGGGGCACGCCGACCATCCAGAGAACAACCGCTGCGATGAGTTGGCAAAGGCCGAAGTGCAGTCCTTGATGAAATCGTTGCAGGTGGAACCTGTAATGGAAATGAAGGCGACGACTGTCAATAAAAATGAGCCCAAGTAGTGGGGAAAGCCCGGATGGGGAATAGGCTGCTGAAGGCGCTGGGACATGCTCGGCATATCTGATTGGAATAATCATCTTGGCTTTTCTTTATAATCTATTCGCGAAAGGCTTCTTTAACGAATAGATGAAGCAAGATGAGGCGTTTTAACAAGCGACTAGAGCCCGCACGGTCCGTTTGCTAAACCTTCTTGCTTTATATCAAAAATTCATTCTACCAGGTTTAGCCCGATCACCCGGTTGCACGTTCATTCATGTGCGCTTTCATGAACGCTTTCCAAGTTCTGTTCATAGCGAATTCGTTTCGTTTGCACCTGGTATTTAAAGTGATTTATAAGCTGCCCTTTAAACCAACCTTGGAATCAGGGCGTACAATCAAGCGCAGCGATCGACACTTTCCGCTTTTCGTTCTTTCAGTTGATGTGATCCGGATGCTTTGGGAAAGCGACTCCTGCTTCTCTCCGACGAAGGGAACCTCACTGGATTGCAGGATTGACAAGGTTCCTCCAGATTTGTCAATGTAAGATACCGCGCCTTGGATTTAGCGAATAGTTGCCGATGATGCGTGTTGCTTCATTTGATTGAGAATTCCCGAAAACCCAATCCGCTCACCGCAGTTCCTGTCGGCAGATCATCAACCGCTTCGATTGTGCATGCGTGAAAATATTGCGCTGTTTCTTTCCTGCCAAACTAACGTTTCGCTTCTCTTTCTGCGTCCAAATAATCTGTTGGATTGCCGGCTACAATTCGCTTTCATTGGAAATACTCAATAGCGGTCTGAAGCAAATACGGCATCTAATACTAAACTCAATCGCAAACGCTCAGATGGGATGGCCTTTTATCTCCGCATTGCCTCTTTTACTTGGCGCAGATTCCGGCTCCTCCTCGTCCTTTTGGCTAAGCAGCGGGCCTATCAAAAATCTATTCCTTTAGTGTGTTTGATCATTCGTTTAGTATATCGACTGCTGAGTGTCGCCCTTTCCTCCCTCTTTCCGGATGGGAATCCTTTCATCGCGTTTTTTCCGTTCCCGGCAAGCCGCATGGATACAGGGCGCAAAGGCAATGACGACGCATGATGCTCCTGTTTGATTCGATGAGTCCATCCGGTTGTGTTTCTCCGCGCGATTTTCCGATAAAAAGAAGGCGCTTTCGCACCTTCCGGTTGGTTGTGCGTATGAATATCAGTCTTCGACGACCCTGGCGACGGCGCCGGAGCCCACCGTGTGGCCGCCCTCGCGGATGGCGAAGCGCAGGCCCTGCTCGATCGCGATGGGCGTAATCAGCGTCACTTCCATCTGCACGTTGTCGCCCGGCATCACCATCTCCACGCCCTCCGGCATCTTGATGGAGCCCGTCACGTCCGTCGTCCGGAAGTAGAACTGCGGGCGGTAGCCGTTGAAGAACGG
>ENA-UOUL01001632-UOUL01001632.1-bioreactor-metagenome-genome-assembly--contig:-NODE-1632-length-30059-cov-6.346541_pt1 | contig 30059 bp, 23 predicted proteins | sample MGYA00249838_ERZ747220 | MGnify/ENA primary metagenome ERZ747220 (study PRJEB28778, sample SAMN05720191) | bioreactor metagenome | isolation source: Anaerobic biogas reactor | place: USA:Washington... | reverse complement strand
ACTCCATCACTTCCGGCATCGGCGGCACGAGGTCATTGTATTCCACGTTATGGACAAGGCGGAAATCGAGTTCCCGTTGCCCTTCCTGCCCGAGAACTGGGGCCTTTATGGCGCGGTGTGGGGCGATGTGGGCTGGATCGACGGTATTCCGGCCGGCGGCGTGGCCAATACGGGCATCGGCAATGACCTCAAATCGTCGGTCGGCGGCTCCATCAAGGGTGCGGTTGAGCCGCTCCAAAACGTCGAGGTCGAGGACGGGGACGGTCGATTCGACCCGGTAGGAGAGGCCGCTGAAGGTGATGGCGTTGACCCGCAGGCTCCCGTCGGCCGCCATGTCGGTCCCCGAGCGGATCACCGAGTGCGTCCCGGCGACGCTCTGGGGGAGATAGAGGGAGGGCAGGCGATCGTCGCGGAGCGACTCGATGCGTATCTGCTGGTTCTTGAGTGCGCGCTTGAGGGCATCCCATGCGTACGGTCGCTGCAGCAACTGGAGCGCCTCGAGGATCAGGTAGCCGCCGTTGGCCAGGTGCATCGCACCGGCTTTGGCCATCGTGAAGTTCGTCGACAAGGTCATCACATGGCTCTTGTACTCGATTTTCCCGAACAGGCTATAGTAGTTGGGGAATGGCTCGGCGACAACCGGCGCGCCGTTGGTATTTTCGTGATTGACAAACAAGTTGACCCGGTAACGGGCAAAATCGTCCTCCTCGCCCGCGGGTGCCGCAAAAGGCGTTACGGGCTGTTCCCGGGCTGCTTCATCGTGCTTGAAGAGCTCGTGGTTGCTTTCAACATCCGCCAGGACATCGTTCAAATAGTGCACGATCTTTTCGTATGCCCCGTATTTCTCGGTCAATCGCCGGATCAGCGGTTCAGCTGCCACGCGCGTGATCTGCTTTTCCAGTTCGACGATCCGTTCCTTGGCTTGTTTCTCCAGCTGGCGGCCTGTGTGCAGCACCTCTTCCAGCTTTTTTTCCAGGAGGCGGCCGCGTTCTTCGTAGGCGCGCCGTTCCTGTTCCGGAAGCTGGCCGTATTCTTCCGACGACAAGGACTTGTTCTCCTTGTAGGGCACGAACAGAAATTTGCCCGGCACCTGTTTAAGGACGAAACTGGCATCCCGGGCCGCCTGCTCGACGGCTTGCAGGGCCTCCTGCATCTGGCGCTGCACTTCCTGGACGATGCTGTCCTTCTGGACCTCGTAGGCGCTGCCTTCGAAGGATTTGGGCACCGACAAGCGCAGATCGTCGACCAGCTCGAGCATATCTTGCTGGAATAAGCGCCCCTGGCCGGCAGGCAGCGTGACCGCCTGCGGGCTGTCCGGATTCGTAAAATTATGGATGTAGCACCAGTCTTTCGGAACAGCCTTTTGCGCTGCCACGTGGGTGATCAAGTTCTGGACATAGGTGCTCTTGCCGGTTCCGGGCGGCCCGACGACGAACAGGTTGTAACCCTGAGCCGACATGTCCAGGCCAAACTGCATGGCGCGCACAGCCCGGTCCTGCCCGATGACGCCTTCCAGCGGCGGTACATCCAGCGATGTCTGGCAGAAGCTGAGTTCCTCCTCACCGGTACACGTGCGATTCAACTGCTCTGGCGGTATCCGAAATGGTTCATGTGCGCCCATGACCCTGCCTCCCATCTGACAAGCCAACCTATGGCATCCGCTGGATCAGGCAGGCCGTTTTGCGGCCCTTTTCATGAATCATGCACAGCTGTCTTTACAGCTTTATTCTAGCACAGAACAGCACCGGCGTCAGAGGGCCTTGGCGCCACCTATGCAAAACAGTCCCGGCGGTGTAAGGTGTGGATAGGCGGTATGGCTCGTTTTCGGGCTGTCGTCCGTTATCTTGTGATGGCCAGGTGAAGGATCATGGCACAGGTTGTTCGATTGAACGAGGATTTGTTTGTCCTGAATAACCCTTCCGGTAACGCCGGGCTACTCGTCCGGGACGGCCGCGCGCTGCTGTTCGACTGCCACACCGGCTGCACGCCGCGGCAGCTGTCAGACCTGGGGGTTCGCCAGCTGGCCGGCATCTGCCTGACCCAGCACCGTCGAACACAGACCGACGGGATCGGCACGTGGCTTGAACAAGGTGTCCCGGTTTATGGCTCCGACTACGAAGCGGAAGTTCTGGAACAGGCGGGACGACGCTGGACCGATCCGGCTTTTCGCTGGCGCCGCTTCGCTAAAATGGTGCCCGACCTGGCTATGCCCGCGTCAGATATCCGCCCGGTACAGCGTGTGAGGCCCGGGCAAGCCATCGACGTTTTTGACTTCGATGTTCTGGCGGTTGATGCCGCAGGATCCAGCCCCGGTGCGCTGGCCTGGCTGGTTCAGATCGGTCCGCAGCGGATCTTGTTTAGCGGTCAATCGGCCTTGGCCGGCGGGCGTTTGCCCAACCTCTGGATGCTGCAGAAGGGCTTTGGCCGCATCCAGGATTATCACGGCATTCTCGGCGCCGCGCCCGACATCCGGGAAACCTGGCGGCGCTTTCTCGCCCTGGAGCCGGACATCCTGGTCCCTGGAGCCGGTCCGATCGATCACAACCCGGCTGAAGGCCTGGTCCGACTCGGCGAACGGATGGTCCATCTGCAGCAAAACGTCATGCGCGCGTCGGCGCTGAATTTCTATTTCCCCGATCTCTACCTGGCCTGGGATCGAAACTGGCCGCGACTTGCGGGTTCCGACCCGCTGCCTCTTCCGCCCTTTGTCCAGGGGCTGTGCGGCACCTCATTTTTACTGCGCGCCCAGAACGGGGCAGGTTTCCTGATCGATTGCGGCGATCCGGCCGCCGCCGGTCTCATTATGGAACAGATTCGATCCGGATCGCTGCTGGATCTTGAAGCGGTCTGGATCACGCACATGCATTACGACCATACCGAGGGGCTCGTTCAATTGCTGGAACATTTTTCCTGCCCTGTTCTGGCCAGCCGCCTGACCGCCGACACGCTTTGCCATCCCGACGCCTATTTTCTGCCCTGCCAATATCCCGTGCCGTTCCCGGTCAAGGGCCTGGCTGACAAGACCACCTTCGCCTGGCGGGAATTTACCCTGACCGCATACGAATTCCCGGGCCAGGTGCTGCACCATGGCGCACTGCTTGTCGAGGGTTACGGACAGAAGGTCCTCTTCGTCGGCGATTCGTTTTCGTCTACGGGCCTGGATGACTATTGCCCGCAAAACCGGGTGTTGCCTGGCAAAAACCGGGGCATGCGGCGTTGTCTGGATCTGATACGCCAGATCCAGCCGGATCTTTTGATCAACCAGCACCGGCGCCAGGCTTTTCGCCTGGAACCGGATATGCTTGACGAACTTGAGCGGGTGCTGATCGAACGCGACCGAATCGCCGAGGAACTGACCGGGCGTTCAGCCGGCTGGGCCTGGGACGACGCCTGGTGCCGTGTTTATCCCTTCGAGCAGACCGCGCAGCCCGGCGCGATCGTTACGGTTGCGGTCCACATCACCAACCACGACGCCGAACCGCTGCCGGTCCGCGTGGAGCCGGTTCTGCCGGCCGGCTGCCGCGTGGTCGGCGGTTCGCTGCGGCAGAAAGGCGTCGTTCCCCCGCTGACCGCCGGCAGCCACCTGGCCGAGGCAGATCCGGATTTCAGCCTGGAATGGAAGATCGCCCTGCCCGTAGACACGGATCAGGCGACCTTGCCCCTGATCTTTCGCATCTCCTGCCGCGTCACAGAGGGGCCGGCGGCAATCGGCCTGGTTCAGATCAGGTCATGATCGGCGAATCACCAAGACAGGCCTGGCAGCCAGGGCCGGCTTCGAGCAGTTCAAAGACATGTAAAGTATTCTCTTCATTGAGCAGCTCCCCCGGGACATACAAGGTATGCTGCGGTCCGACGGACCAGTAGCGGCCCAGGTTGAAGCCATTGACCCAGGCGACCCCTTTTTTCCAGCCTGGAAGGCTCAAAAACGTGTCGACACCGGGCCTGGCCGCGAACGAACCGCGATAAAAGGCGGGCAAACGGTCCGGGCCGTCTTTGGATAGCACATCCGGCAGACCGCTGATGTCCGACAGGGGCAGCGTACGGATAACCCAGTTCATGATCATGGCCTTGTTGTAGAGAAACCCGCGGTTGCCGGGCTCCTCGATGTCCATCCGGACACATTGGAGGATCCCCTTGCGGTCGGTTAAAGCCCAGCCGTACTTGATGCGCCCCTGGTTTTCGACCAGGATGTCCAACTGCAGGCCGCCGGGCGGGATCATGAAGCAGATCGCCCGGTCATTGTCGGCCTGGTCGCGTTCGACGGTGCCGATCAGGTGACCGTTGCCGTATACCTGCGCCCGGTCGCGCAACCCTTCCATGCGCAGGTAACGGCGCCGGTTGTCGGTACACGTCAGCCGCGTCGTGTATAAAATGAACCCGTAGGCCTGGTCCAGGTCCTCCATGGCCAGGCAGTTCGCCGCATGCACGCATCGCGAACTCAAGCGCTCCAGCTCGCCGAACAGGCTGGCAACCCGCTGCATCGTGACGGGACCGATGACCTGGGCCTGGTAACGCGGGGGATTGTCCGGCCTCCGGGCTCGTCCAAGGTATTGGTCCAGCTGGTGCTGGCAGGCATAGTACTTTTCGGTCGGTATTCCGTTCTCGCTGACCAGGGCGTCGGCGTCGTAGCTGGTGGTCTCCGCCACGTAGTGTTCGGGAACGGTAGATGGCTCGCCAAAATGCCTGCCGATGTTGGCCCCGCTCATGAAGCCAAAATTCGTGCCGCCGCAGAACATGTAGAAGTTGACGTACGCGCCAAGGTCCAGGGCCTCACGGTAAGCCCGTGCCACCGGAACCGGATCACGGGGCTTGAATGCACTGCCCCAGGTGATGCTGCGGCCGCTCCAGAATTCGGTGACCAAAGGGGGCATGTCCGGCTGGTAGGCACGCAGCCGCTCAATGGCCTGGCGGCTTTCCAAGCGGAAATCGACACCGGCCCAGGTTCCGGGGCCATTGCCGTTTTTCAACTTGAATATGTCGTGGCCGTTGGCCGAAAAAAACGGCACGTCGACGCCAAAATCTACAAGCATCGCCCGGAGCTGATCAAGATACGTCAGATCGTCGCCGTAGCTGCCGTACTCGTTCTCAACGGCAACGAGAATAACAGGGCCGCCGCGTGTCGACAGGGTTGGGACAAACTCCTGGCAAAGCCGCCTGGTATAGCTGCGGACCGGGTCCAGGAAGCGTGGGTCCGAGCTGCGAAGGCAAATGGTGCGGTCTTTCAGCAGCCAGGCCGGGAGGCCGCCCAGATCCCATTCGCCGCACATGTACGGAGACGGGCGCAGCAAAACCTTGAGCTCTTCCTCCGCAGCCAGGCGGATAAACGCGCCCAGGTCCAGGCGTCCGGTAAAATCGAACTGGCCCGGACTGGGCTCGTGCAGGTTCCACGGCACATAGGTTTGGACTGCCGTCAACCCAAAGTCCTTCATCAATTTCAGGCGCCGCCGCCAACCGCCCGGCAGGCAGCGGAAATAATGGAAATCGCCGCTGGCCAGGTAGAAATCCCGGCCGTCCAGTTCCAGCTTATCCTTGTGGATGATCAACCGCCCCATATTCGTCTCCTCCTGCAGTTCTAATGTAACGGTGTCGCAGGCGCGGGGCAAGAGACAATAGGATCTCCCTGATGCACAAAATGACCGTCAGGTTCTTCCGCCAAATTGACAGCCGGTGCGCCGGCTCGCATAATGGGTTCAGCCACACAGCTGTTCAAGGAGGCAACACCATGTTGTTTGAAAAAGGCCAGACGATTCTCTTCCAGGGCGATTCGGTCACCGATTGCGGCCGCAGCCGCGAAGATCAATCCGACCTGGGCCGCGGCTATCCCCTGATGATCGCCTCGCGCCTGACGGCCGAGTACCCGGAGCTGGGGCTCCGATTCATCAACCGGGGGATCAGCGGCAACCGGTCGCGCGACCTGGTACAGCGCTGGCAGACCGACTGCCTCGATCTGAAGCCCGACTGGGTCTCAATCATGATCGGGATCAACGATACCTGGCGCCGCTACGACCGGAATGACCCGACCAGCGCCGAGGCGTATGGCGAAAACATACGCTGGCTATTCGAAAAAACGGTCGCTTCAGGCGCGAAGCTGATCGTGATTGAGCCGTTCAACCTGCCCTACCCGGAAGACCGCCGGGAATGGCATCTCGACCTTGATCCCAAGGTCGCCGTGCTGCGTGAACTGGCCAACCGCTATGCCGCCTGTTACCTCCCTATGGGCGGATTGATGCACGCGGCCGCCACCTGGCAGCCCTACCCGGTCTGGGCCGCCGACGGCGTCCACCCGACCGCAGCCGGACACGCCCTGATCAGCAAGAGCTTTATCGAGGCGATCAGCCGCTAACCGGCTTTTTCGGCCGGGCCCAGCCGTAACCGGCTTCCGGCGACGGATCCTCCGGCATGCCCGGCAGTATCAGGCCGCCGTCCATTTTGAGAACGGCGCCGGTGATGTACGCGGCCTGGTCCGAGGCCAGGTAAGCCACCGCGTGGCCGACTTCTTCCGGGGTGCCGTAACGCCCCAGGGGAATTTTATGCGCCCACCCGATCTGCGCAGCCGTCTCCCGGTTGATCTCGCCGCGCACCATGGTAGCCCCTGGCGCGATCACGTTGACCCGGATGCCATATGCTGAGAGCTCCAGCGCCAGTGATTCAGAGGACCGGATCAGGGCCGCTTTCATGGCTCCGTAAAGGTGGTCGTTGCCATAGGCGCGGATGCCGCGTGTCGAGGCGATGTTGACGATGCTGCCCTGGATCTGGCGGTCGATCATGTGACGGGCCGCCGCCTGCGCGCAGAGCATCGGGGCGCGCCAGTTGAGACGATAGACAAAATCCATCAGGCCGCTGTCCAGCTTGTCCAATGTGGCCAGTCGGGTCAGTCCGGCGTTGTTGACCATAATATCCAATCGGCCAAGATCGGCGATCGCCTGACTTGCAACCGTTTCGGGAACGCCGTCGTTTTCCAGGGCGGCCTGGTAGACGAAGCAGCGGCCGCCGGACTCTTGGACCTGCGCCGCGGTCTGCACCGCTTCCTCTTCTGCGGACGCGTAGGTGATGGCCAGGTCATAGCCCGACCGGGCCAGGACAACGGCGATGCCCCGGCCGATGCCCCGGCTGCCGCCTGTGACCAGTGCGCACTTTCGATCCATGGTGACCTCCCTAGCCATCCTCTATTCGTCGATCAGCTTGCCCAGGTTGCTTAAAGCCCTGCGGATGCGCGCGTCACCGCGCGGATCCGGGTCGAGCGCGTGCACCCAGGGATAGCCGGGCCGGATCGTCCAGTCGCCCAGCAGCGTGTCGATGACCGGCAAATCGACCGACTGTGACGAAAAGCTGGTCCAGAACGCGCCCAGGTAGATGCGCTTGCCATCGGCCACAACCACGAAAGGCAGACCGTGCATGGGCGTGCGCGGCAAGCGTTCCAGGATCGCCGCCCCGTTAGCCAGCGCCAGAGTGTGGCTGGACCAGTGATAAGCGTTCAAATCCCGGTCTGTCAGCACCGGCTCCGCCTCGAGGGGCAGTTCGTCCAGCGCCGTCGCCCGGGCGGCGGCGGTGTCGAGATCCTTGACGAGATAAAGGGCAAAGCTGTGCGGTTTCCAGGCGCCGCTCAAGGCGATCGCGATCAGCACGGCCGCCATGAGCAAGGCGGAGAATCCGATCGCGAAGGCCATGACCTTCTTGTGTGTCAGCTTCACTCAAATCCGACCCTTCATACCTTGGAAAAGACGGAACAGGTTGTCTACGGTCAGCGCCAGGTCGGATTGGGCCCGATGCCTCGCTTCGCTAAACGGAACAGCCACCCGGTTGATGCTGAAGATCGCGCTCACGCCTTCTTCATAGGCTGACTCGATGCGATCGCCGATGTCGCCGACAACGGCGATCAGGGGCACGTTCAGGCGGCGGGTCCGGCGAGCGACGCCGATGACCACCTTGCCGCGCAGCGACTGGCTGTCGATTTTACCTTCACCGGACAGGACCAAGTCGGCGTCAGCCGCCAACTGGTCGAAAGACACCTGGTTCAGCACGGCCTCGATGCCCATTTCCAGGCTCGAGCCGAAAAAGGCGACCATGCCGCCGCCCATCCCGCCGGCCGCGCCGGCACCCGGCAGGTCGCGGATCTCACGGCCCAGGTCACGCCGGGCGATATCCGCCAGGTGCGCGAGGCCGGCGTCGAGACGCGCGACCATGGCAGGGTCGGCGCCTTTCTGCGGGCCGAAAACCGCCGCGGCGCCCTGGGGGCCGCAGAGCGGATTGTCGATGTCGCACATGGTCACCACTTCGGCGATGCCGATTTCAGGCAGTAAGCCGGCGGGGTCGATGCGCGCGATATCCTTGAGGGTCGCGCCGACCGGGACAAAGGCTTCGCCGGCCTGGTTCAAAAAGCGTACGCCAAGGGCGGCGGCGGCTCCGGTTCCGCCATCATTGGTCGCGCTGCCGCCAAGCCCCACGATCAGCTTTTTGGCCCCGTTCCGGACGGCGTGGGCCATCAGCTGGCCGACGCCAAAAGTCGTTGTCCGATCCGCCTGCTTGTTGTCGCCGACCAGCGGCAACCCCGCCGCGGCGGCCATTTCCACGATTGCCGTCTCGTTGGGCAGGCGCCCGTAAAAGGCCCTGACCGGTTCGCCGTACGGTCCGGAAACCGTCAGTTCGACTTTCTCGCCGCCCATCGCCGTCAGGAAGGCGTCGACACTGCCTTCGCCGCCGTCGGCCACCGGGATGCTGACGATCTCGGCATCGGGCAGATGCTTGCGGATCTGTTCGCCCATAATCGCGCAGATCTCCTGCGAGCTCATCGTGCCTTTGAATGAGTCGGGAATGAGAATGATCTTTTTCACGTAAAAAACCCTCCGTTATAATCTTAATCGCCCATGCGCTTCCGGACTTCGTCCAGGGTCGGCATGCCCGCCTGGGCCCCCATTTTCTCCGTGCTGAGCGCGGCGGCTGCATTGGCAAAGCGCAGGGCAGTTTCCGGCTCGTCGCCGCGGATCAGGGCCAAGGCCAGGGCCGCGTTGAAGGTGTCGCCGGCTCCCGTCGTATCGACCACCTGAGCAGGGCTGGCCGGGGTGCAGATGATCCGACCGTCTTCATCGGCCATGGCCGAACCGTTCTCGCCCAGTGTCACGACCAGCTTGCCGCGCCAGGTTACGAGCAGGTCGTCAAGCGGCCCCTGGTGATGGAAAAGCAGCGCCGCCTCATGCTCGTTGGGCGTAAGATAGCGGACCTGTTCGAGCAGATGCGGCGGCAAAGGCCGGGCCGGCGCCGGGTTCAGCAGGACAGGAACACCGGCCTTGGCGCACAAGTCCGTGACATAGGCGACGGTGTCGAGCGGGATCTCCAGCTGCATCATAACCAGATCTGACTGCCTCAGCTGATCGGCGACCGAATCGATGTAGTCCAGGCTGACTTGAGCGTTGGCGCCGGGTACGACCACGATCGTGTTGTCGTTTTCCGCGACCGTGATCAGGGCCACACCGGTCTTGACATCCGGCAATCGCATGACCCATCTGGCGTCAACGCCCGCCCGAGCCAGATTATCGGTCAGCTGGCTGCCGAAATCGTCCTGGCCGACACAACCGTACATCGCGACCTGTGCGCCCAGACGGCCCAGGGCGTAGGCCTGGTTGGCCCCTTTACCGCCGGGGAAAAAGCTGAGTGTACCGCCGAGAATCGTCTCACCCTTATGCGGAATCCGGGGAGATGTCACGGTCATGTCCATATTCAGGCTGCCTACAACCGCGATTTTCATCGTTGCCTCCCAAGTGCATGTTTGGTTACGCCTATTGTAGCAGATTGGAAGCAGCTGAGAACCTATAGCGTCGGCAGCAGATCCTTAACCTGGATGACCCGGCCGCTGGCGATCGACAGGTTGGCCGCGGCCCCGATGATCAAGGACATCGCGCCGGATCTGGAACCGGCCACATACTGGTGCGGATCCGGCGTCTGGTCACGCATCAGGAGCCGCATCAGGATGGCGTCGGCGCCGCCGTGGGTGCCGCCAAGTTTAGCCACCTGGTGCGTGATCACCGCGTTGTCGCGGTCCAGCACTTTGATCGAATGGCTGGTCTGCGCCACGTTGTACCTATGCGCGAATGTTTCGGCTTCCAGCCGTCCCCGCTCGCCGTTGATCACCAACCGGTAGCCTTCGTGCGGCGAATGTGCAGTCAGGGAATAGGCCATCGAGATCTGGTCCTCGTACTGGACATGGAGCGTCATGGTGTCATAGATATCGATTTCAGGCGAAAAAACACAGCCGTCGCGCCAATAGCCGTCGGCCGTTTCACAATCGAAGTAGAGCTCGCGGTACGCCGGGTCGGTGACGTCGATGAAGAACCGGCAGTCGTCCTTGTGCGCGCAGGTCCGGCAGCGCGGGCCGGAAATCGCGCTGGGCTGGCCGTAGAAACGGCGGCTGCCCGTCGCAAAGACGGCGACCGGGTCTTTTTCGATAAACCAGTTGACCAGGTCGAAGTGATGCGTCGCTTTGTGTACCAGCAAACCGCCGGAGTTTTCCAGACGGCGATGCCAGCGCCGGAAATAGTCCGCGCCGTGAACCGTATCGAGAAACCATTCGAAATGGACGCTGTAGACCTGTCCGACGGCTCCGGCTCGCATCAGGTCTTTAATTTTGGTGGCGAACGGTGAACAGCGGGCGTTGAAGGTCACGATGACCTTTCGGCCGGTGCGCCGTTCCGCCTCGAGGATCGCCCGGCACTTGTCGGCGTCGATTGTCATCGGCTTCTCGCTGATCGCGTCACAGCCCGCCTCCAACGCCGCGATGATGTACTGATGGTGGAACCGGTCGACGGTCGTCACGATCACGGCGTCCGGCTTGACCTCGGCCAGCATGCGGTCGAAGTCCTCGTAGACCGGAATCGTACCGCCGGTCTTGCGGCTCAGCAGCAGCGCCCGGCTGATGTTCGTATCGAAAACACCCAGGATCGTCGCCTCGTCCGCATAGAGCTCCGTGATTGGCTGCGCGTACATGGAAAGGCCGCGGCTGCCCGCGCCGACAAGTACCAGCTTTTTCATAGCGTTTCCTTTCTGCTCCGGCTCATGGCCGGACATTTCCTCTTCGCTGCATCTGTTTTCCGGCCAGCCCAAGCAGACGTTCCGCGTTGCCGTAGGCGACGGCCTGAAGCACGTCATCCGGCAGACAAAGCTGCAGGATGAAACGGGCGTGGCCAAGGAAAGCCTGAACCAGGTAGGTGTCGATCTCTCCGGGTGCGAGGCCCGTGTCTGATCCGAACAGGATCCGGTCGCGATAATCGAGGAAAAAGGCCCGGTACCGCGCCCGGTCCTGCTCGTAAAAATCGTCAGCCCAGCGCAGGAAAAAGCCGCAGCTGGTGTCGATAAAGAGATTGGGATGCGCGTCCAATAGCTGTGACAGCTTCTCCAGCCCGATATGCAGCTGGTGGGCCCCGATGAACGGAATGTCCCGATAGCGGCTGACAAGGTCCAGGAAATCCGCGAGCAGCAGATCGTTGTTCAGGGCTTCAGCCTGGGCCGGGCGGTCCGACCAATAGGCGTTTTCCGAGCCGCCGTGGTAGGGCGAACGGCTAACCCGCTGCGTCACGTGCCACAAGACCGGCTTGCGCAACGCGTTCAGCCGGGCAAAGATCCTCTGCCAGGATTCGCTTTGCCAGACAAGACGTCCGGCCTGCCCCCGCATGATCGGCGCGTTGTGCAGCTTAAGGCCGGCGGCGCCATGCCCGAAGGCCTGGTCGATCCGGTCGAGGTCGGCCTGGTCGTGACGCGGAAAGTAAAACCAGCTGAAGCGGTCTGTTTCTGACTGGACCTCCCGGCAGGCCGCAAACAGGTTCGCGTCCGTGACAAACAGGTTGATCCGCTCCAGGCGATAGCCGTCCAGGATCGAAAACCACGCGTCCAGGACGTGCCGGATATCCGCGGCCGTCCGGACTTTGGCCAGGTGCGCGTGGCAATCGAACCAGTATTCCTCGCTGGGCAGAAAATGAAAGCCCCAGTCCCGGGAGAACCCGTTATCGATGGTTTCACGCACGTCAAGATCGGGTGAGCGCGGCTCCTGCACCGCGCGACGGGTATCCACAGCCAATCCCCCCTCGTGTCGCTTCGGATCAAATCCGTGTGAGGCTGCCATGTGTTCACGACAAGTTAACCTTATCACACGCGTTACGCCTTGTCATCTGCACCGCTCAGGCCGCATCTTCAACGCCTGATCGGCTATAATGAGAGCAGAGGGGGTGAGCAGATGAGACCGTGTATCCGCTACGGGGTGATCTCGGCCAGCAACATGGCCAGATCCCACATGAGAGCCATCCGGGACAACCCGAACGCCAGATTGGCTGCCGTTTGCGACCTTGACCTGGCCAAGGCGCAAAGCGCGGCTGAGCAATTCGGCGCCGGCCAGGTGTACCAGGACTACCGTCAGCTGCTGGACGACGACGCGATCGACGCCGTCGTGGTCTGCACGCCGGACCAGCTGCATCGGGAGATGACCGTGGCCGCCCTGACCCGGGGCAAGCATGTCTTGTGCGAAAAGCCGATGGCCCTGACCGTCGACGACTGCCAGGCCATGATCGCCGCCGAACGCGCCGGCCAAGCCAGGCTGATGATCGGGCAGATCTGCCGCTATACGCCGGGTTTCGTCGCCGCCAAGGACCTGATCGAGCAAGGTGAGATCGGCGAGTTGTTTTTCGTCGAATCGGAATACGCCCACGATTACAGCCGGATCGTCGGTTCACCGACGGCCGACCACTGGCGGCGCGACCCCCTGCGGCACCCGTTTCTCGGCGGCGGCTGCCACGCGGTCGACCTGCTGCGCTGGATCGCCGGCAACCCGACCGAGGTGACCGCCTATGCCAACCGCAAAATGCTGCGGGACATGCCGACCGACGACTGCACCATCGCGATCTACAAGTTCCCGGACGATGTGATCGGCAAGGTGTTTGTCTCGATTGGCTGCAAGCGCAGCTACACGATGCGTTCCGTCTTTTACGGCTCAAAGGGAACGATCATCGCCGACAACACCACGCCGCATCTGACGCTCTTTAAGGACGGCTTCGCCGCGGCGGACGGCCTGTTTGACCTGGCCGCCTCACACACGGTTCCCGTCTTGCTTCCGGTCAGCCTGAACAACCACAACACCAGCGGCGAGATCGACGATTTCACCCGCTGCCTGCTTCAGGGCAGCGATGTCACCACCTCGTCTGTCGAGGGCGCTTCGACGGTAGAGGCCTGTCTCGGCGCGGTCAGGTCAGCGGAGACTGGGACACCGGTTACGCTGCAGTACGCGCATCTGCAAGGAGGGTCGTTATGAAACGCATCGTCATCATCGGCGGCAAGGGGCGGGTCGGCTCCTACATGGTGCCGCAATTGGTCGCCGACGGCAATGATGTCATCAACGTCAGCCGCGGACAGACTCAGCCGCCGCGGCCGGATAGGATCTGGCAGCATATCGAGCAGATCGTGCTCGACCGCAAGCAGGAGGATTTCCCGCAGCGCATCGCCGATCTGCGCCCGGATGCGGTCATCGACATGGTCTGCTTCAAGGCGGACGACATGCTGCGCCTGGTCAAAGCCCTGCACGGACAGGTCGGCCACTACCTGGTCTGCGGCAGCATCTGGATGCACGGGCCAAGCGAAACCGTCCCCTGCCCCGAGCACCTGTGCCGCACGCCGACCGGCGAGTATGGCCAGGAGAAGCTCAAGATGGACGACGCCGTGCAGCGGCTGTTCGCCCAGACGGGTTTTCCCGGCACGATCGTCCACCCCGGCCACATCGTCGCCGAGGGCTTCCGGCCGATCAACCCGCAGGGCAATTTCAATCCGCAGGTCTTCTCCGACCTGCGCCACGGCCAACCGCTCGTCCTGCCCAACCTGGGCATGGAAACGCTCCACCCGGTTCACGCGGCGGATGTCGCCGGCGTCTTTTTGGCATCCCTCCGGATCGGCAGCGCCAGCTTCGGCCAGGGCTTCCACGCGGTCGCACCGGCTGCCGTCACCTTGTCGGGCTATGCCCGGGCGATGGCCGCCTGGTTCGGCCGGGAAGCCTCGCTCCGGTTCATACCATATGAAGAATGGGCCAAAACGGTCGCACCAGCCGACGCGGCAGCGACGCTGGAGCACATCTCCCGCTCACCCAATGCCTCGATGGAAAAAGCGCGCCATCTGCTGGGCTTCGTGCCGCATTTTAGCGCTTTCGACGCGGTCCAGGCCGCCGTCACCTGGCTGATCGACCACGGCCAGCTGTCCTGATGGCTTAAAGGTACCGGTCCTGGTTCAGGAAGACATCGAACATTGCCATGATTTGGTCAAAGCGGATGTCGGGGGTGACGGCGTGTGTCGGGGATGCGATGTAGCCGCCCCCATCTGACATGGTGCGCAAAATGCGGATCGTTTCGGCGCGGATCTGGTCAGGCGTCGCCCGGGGCAGCAGCTGCTGGGTCGATATGCCGCCCCAGACGGACAGGTCACGGCCGTATTCGCGCTTGAACCAGGCCAGATCATAGATTTCCGGCTGAAAGGTCTGGTAGCAATCCAGGCCGATCTCGATCAGGTCCGGGAACAGGGCTGAAATGTCGCCGCAAGAATGCTGGATGACGTATTTGCCGCCGTCATGTGCCGCCTCGTACATACGGGCCAGGCGCGGCTTGATGAACGTTTGCCAGTGGACTGGTCCCATCAGGGTCCCGTGCTGCTGGCCCCAGTCGTCGCCGAAATAGAACGCGTCCAGGGGATACTCGTTGACGATGGCGATCAGCTTCAGGTTGTAAGCTAAAATGCGCTCGAAAAGTTCGTGCATGAAGCGCGGCTCGGCCGCCATGTTGTACAGGGCCTCCTCGAAGGTCAAGTAGCTCCAGGCGCGCTCGAAAAGCGAAAAGCCGATCCCGAAGACCTTGAACTGGTCGCAGTCGCGCGCCGACACCTGCTCGACCGCGCGGCGGAAACGCGCCTCGTCAAAGGCCGGTTCCCGGTAATAGGTCATGTCCGGAGCAGGGATGACCGGGTGATCCACGACCCCGATGTCCTTGTCCGCGCCGGAGCGGTTCCAGGTGACGCCGTATTCATCGACGAACCGTTCCGAACCGGGTTCGCGTTCGGTCGGCCAGCCCCAGTACTGTCCGCAATAGAGGTGGTTGTCCAGCACGTCGTCCTCGAACGTTGGCACTGCAAAATGCGGGGCCATCATGCGCCTGGCCTGCTCGGTAAAATCGCAATGGTGCGGGACCTTGTCGCTCGCCTGGTGGCGCAGGGCGGCCAGGACCCGTTCTTTCCGGGTCATCGCTCCTCTCCCAGCGGCTCGATGCGCACGCTTTGGAAATAGCTGCCGCCGCCCGGCATCTCCCTGGGATCGATCACGGTCGACCAGGCCATGTTCGATCCGATCGGCGCGTGAACGCTGTCGATGTGCAGCGTGATCGTGTCCGACGGCGCCAGTTCGTGCTCATGCCGCGCCTGCCAGTAGGCGGCTACGTCATGTAAGCGGGCGTCGAAATGAAACGGGGCCTGTCCCGAGATGCGAACGCCCCGGCCATCGACGTCGGCCAGCTCCAGCCAGCGCGTCTTCTCGTGGCCGCCGTTTTCCGAGGGCGGATTAAACGGAAAGTGTTCCCTGGCGACCGTGCTGTCGAACCGGCCCAGCCTGACACAGGCCATCCGGTCCGGGTAGCACTCCCAGGGGCCGTACCCAAAATAATGCAATTGTTGGCGTGCACCGTCCAGTTGAAAGCACAGGCCGGCCCGCGGAACCATTTCATAGAAATCCGGCACGAGCGCGTTCGATTCGATCGTCAGCCCGGCCGCGTCGAACCGGTAGGTCAGGCTGACCGGGATGGTCTGGGCGGCCCGCGGTGCTGCCAGCAGCAGGAAACGGACCACGGCCAGGCGGTCCGACAAGGTCAACTGGACATCCCGAACCGCGATCGTCAGCTCATGAAACACGTGCGTTTGCGCGTACCAGCCCCACCCTTCCTGGCAGTCCTGGCCGGTCGGCGGGCGGGAAAATGCCGGGATGGCGCCCCGGATCAGGCAAACTCCGTTTTGCTCCAGGCCAAGCAGCTGCCCTGTGGCGCGATCCAGCGTCACCATCATGGAACCGGCCCGCAGCACGATTTTGTCGCCGTCTGTCACCTGGACCGGTTCGGCAGGGCCGGGCACGGGTTCGGCGGGCGGTCCTGCCGGCAGCTCGGTCTGGATGAAGGAGAAGACATCGCCGTCCTCCCGGTACCAGGGCTTGTCTTTCAGGAACAAATTGATCTCCAGGTGGTAGCTGCAGCCCAGTTTTTTGACGTGCGGCAGCCGGCAGACCCATTCGGCCGTTTCGCCGGGGGCCAGGACCGGCAGCGCGACATCCTGCCGGATGACGGCCACGCCATTTTCGCGCAGCACCGCTTCGGCTTGCAGATCGGCCGTGCTCATGGTCTGGCTGCGGTTCTTCAATACGAACCGTTCCGGATCACGCGCAGAACCGCGTGCGCTGCTGTCCCTGCGCGCTTCCAGCCAGATCGGCGCATAGACGGCCTGGATCTCCCGAGCCACCGGTTTCCAGGTCAGATCGGGCAGCACGATACCGTTGTTGGTCATGAACAGCGGCACTTCCGGGTCGGTGAAGGATTCTTTAAAATCGCCGCCATACGCCCAGTACGGCTGGCCGTCCGCCGTTTTGGCCAGCAGGCTCTTGTCCTGCCAATCCCAGACAAAGCCGCCCTGGAAACGGGGGTAGCGTTCGAGCAGGTCGCGGAACTGCGTGAGCCCGCCGCCGCTGTTGCAGATCTGGTAGAGGTATTCGACCAGGATGACCGGCCGGTCGTCGACCGGATCCGCCAGCATCTCCAGAATGCGTTCGATCGGGGCGTACATGTCGCCTCGGACGTCGGAGATGTTCTTGCCCGGGCTGCCGCTCTCATACTGGCACAGGCGTGTCTTGTCGTATTCCTTGATGAAGCCCGTCATGGCGGCGTGGTTAGGCCCGAAACCGCTTTCGTTGCCCAGCGACCAGGCGTAGATGGACACGTGATTCTTGTAGGTGCGCACCATGCGGGTCGCGCGGTCCAGGTAGTGCAGGGCATACTCGGGATCGTGCGACAGCTGCCCGAAGACGCCGTGGGTCTCCAGGTTGCATTCGCACACCAAAAGGAGGCCCAGTTCGTCGCACAGCTCGTACCATTCCGGGCAATCCGGGTAATGGCAGGTACGTACGGCGTTGATATGCATCCGCTTCATCTGGCGGATTTCCTCGCGCATGTGCGCGAGGTCCACCGCGCGGCCGGCCGGGCCGTGCTCGTGGCGGTTGACGCCGCAGACCCGCAGGCGCTTGCCGTTGAGCAGCACGACGCCGTGCCGGATCTCAATCTTCTTGAACCCGACGCGGCAGGATTCGTGGTCGATCGCCTCACCGTCACCGCCAAGCAGCGTAAAGACCGCCGTATACAGGATCGGGGTTTCCGGCGTCCAGAGCCGGACCTGGCCAAGTTCGATCCGGATCCGCGCGGCGCCCGCGGTGGGCTGTTCTCGGGTCGTATACTGCGCCCGGGCCATCACGGCGCTTTCCGTTTCGCCCAGCAGCTGGCCTTCGGGATCGAAAAGGCTGGCCCTGACGCGGCATTCGGCGTAGCCGGGCTGGCGCGAGACCATCACGTCGGCTGAAAAGTGCCCGCCTGTACCCGGCAAATCCGGTTCGGCGACGATCTGGTAATCCGCGATGTGCAGCCTCGGCTTGGCGATCAGCCAGACATGCCGGTAGATGCCGGACAGGTGCCAGTAGTCCTGGTCCTCAAACCAGATGCCGGTCGCGAAACGCATCACCTGCAGGGCCAAAAGGTTTTCGCCGGCCCGGACAAAACGGCTGATTTCGAATTCGACCGGCAGCTTGGAATCCTCGGCGTAGCCAACCATCTGGCCGTTGATCCAGACGTAAAAGGCGGTCTCCACGCCGTCAAAGCGGATGAAAAGATCCCCGTCCAGGTATTCGTCTGGCACGGTGAAGGTCTTTCGGTAGCAGCCGGTCGGGTTGTCCCGGGGCAGCTCGGGCGGATTGGGAACCTGCAAGCCTGCTTTAGCCGTAACGGCTTGCGGCGTGCCCGGATCCAGCCGCCAGGGATAGACATAATTGGTATAAATCGGCTCGCCGAAGCCCTGTGTCTCCCAATTGCCCGGTACGGTGATCGAGGCAAAGTCTGAGGGAGCATCATCGGACACGTAGAATTCGTCCACGTCATCCGGCGACCGGTAGAGCCTGAAATCGTACCGCCCGTCCAGGGACCTGACCCGGGGTGAACGTGTCCGGTCGCAGGTCCGGGCCAGTTCGGCCGACATGTAAGCCCCCCAGGGCGTGTGGGCCGGCGCCCGGTTCTGGGCGATGATGTCCGGGTTACGCCAGGCGGATTTCTGATTAAACGCGTCCATAGCTTATCTCCTTGCTTTACTGGCCATGCGGCTATCTCGTCATACGCATCGTTCCAACGCGTCGATCTCCGTGTCGATCCGGTCGATGTCCAGCGGGTAGGCCCCGAACGTTTTCACCGTGCGCACCATTTCGCGGATGTTCTCGTCGGGTGTGTCCCGCCCGCACTGGTCCGCGGTTGAGAGAATAAAGCCACCCCGCTGTCCCGCGGCCCGGATCGCCTTCAGGGATTCCAGCCGCACCCGTTCCGGTGTCCCGTTCAGCATGACATCGACGGTATGCAGGTTGCCCATCAGGCAAAGCTGATCGCCAAAGGACCGGGCGATCTCCGCGAGGGAACAGTCCCCCATAGGCGGCTCTTCGAGCGGGTTGACATAACAGAGGTCGCTTTCTTCGGCGCAGCTCTTGACCAGGTAGCGCGAGAGGCCGCAGCAATGGACACCTGAGATCACGCCGGCTTCACGGCACATCCGGGTGATTTTCTGGATGGTCGGAAACGAATAGCGTCGCCAGATCTCCGGCGACTGCAGCGTGATCGACCCGCTGCCCCCGGTCAGGACGCTGTCAGTCCCGGCATCCAGAACCATCTCCAGCATCTTCAGCACCTGTTTCTCCTGAAGCTGGCGCAGCTCTTCGAACAGCTCCGGTTCATCGTAGAGGGCATAGGTGGCCGCTTCCAGGCTCCCGTTGAAGGCGCCGCTCCAGACATGAAGACCCGGCGGATAGACGGGTGCGCACATGACACCCCGCTCGCCCAGCGCTTTTTTTGCTGCCTGAAGCGGTCGGCGTCGTATGTGACCGGCACCTGGAGCAGATATTTGTACTTATCGATGTCTTGCGCGACGTTTTTGATCATCTTCTCGGTCGTTGTCGGCGGGTTGTCGACAGGAAACCATGTCACCTCGGAAAGATCTCCGGCCGGCGTCTCCACGACGGTGCGGCGCACCCATTTGTCCGGGCCATTTTCAACGAATTCATAGCGCCAGTTCAACGCGACCGGAAACGTATCATCGAGCCGACCATGCGTATACCAGCCATCCAGGTCAAAAGTCCGGCAGGCCTCAATGCAGGTGTCGCCCAGAGGCGGGTCATTTTCGGCATAGATCGACCTGAACGGCTTGCCGGTCAATCGGCAGGGGATCATGTTGGACATGTCAGGCGCGACCAGAACGCGGTCCGGCGTGCCGTTTCGCATCGCGGTCAGCATGCGTTCGCGCGGCGTCATCTGTTCCATGGGCAGCTTACCTCGTTGCTTGCGGTGTCGGTGCTGATCGTGCTGTTCTGGCAAGAAGTCGCTCTAGATCCGGATCCCGAGCGATAAGGCCTGCTGTCGGATGAAGCTTGCGGCAGCATCGACCTCGTCGGGCTGGCTCATGTGCTCCATCATCAGGGCGGCCGGGGTCGGCAGCTTGTTCAGTTCACGCAGGTATACGGTGTAGTCGAGCGCGCCGAGCCCGGGCCGGCATTCGCTCAGGTGCGTGGTCAGGCGGCTTTCCAGGCGGATGTCCTTGGCGTGACAGCTCTTGATGTAGGGACCAAGCTTGGCGAACAGCTCCTTGATGACGTCCCCGTTGTCCGCATAGGCCCGCGGGCTGCATATGATGTTGACCGGATCGAGGTGCACGGCGAACGACGGCCGGTCGATCGCCCGGATCAGATCGAGGTAGGTGTCGGCGCTGTCCGGCAGCATCCAGGGCATCAGCTCCAGGGTATAAAACGTCCGCATCGGGCGAACCGTGTCGATGATCCGGCGGACCACGTCGACGATGCGGACGAACGTCTCCGCTTTGAAGTTGTCCGGGTGCGGGCCGTCCCAGATGTCGGAACAGGATCCGGCGATGTTGACGCAGCAGGCGGCGCCGACCCGGTCCGCCAGGTCGAGCTGACCACAACAAAAATCGAAGGCCTGGCGGGCGGTGCGCGCGTCCCGGCTGAGCGGGTTGCTCCAGGCGCCGACCTCCGCGATGTGCAGCGGGTGTTCGCGGATTAACCGGACATAGGCGTCGATCAGATCCGGAGGATCCGTATGTTTCAACGGGAAAAAGACCGCTGAATAACCCAGTTTCATGACCTCGTCGCGCCATTCCTCCGGGTTGCGGCACGCTTTTAGGACCGGTCCGCCAAACAGCATGGGGAGTCCTCCCTCCGGGTACGCGCGGGCAGCGCGTCTACTTACACCCAAACGTCTTCTCTTTCAGATCCAGGTAGTACAGGTAATCCTGATCGCTGACATTGGGCGGGCAGCGGTGGTCGCAGAACGGGATATAACCGCCGCGCGCGACCAGCGGCACCAAGGTCTCCATGTAGCGGTCGATCGCCTCGCGTCCAGCGCCAAGCTGCATCTTGTCGAAGCCGCCCATGATGCGCAGCTCATGGCCATAGGTCTCGAACAAGTCAGCCGGATGCGTGCAGCTGTTGACCTCGTACGGAAACAGGCAGTTGATCCCGCTGGCCAGAAAGCCCGGCAGCAGGGGACGGACATCGCCGTCGCAGTCGGTATACCAGATGTCGATGCCATGGGCCTTGAGCTTCTGATTGATGCGCTTGTAGCGCGGCACGACCACGGACTCGAAAAAATCGAGCCGGACGATTGGACCCTTGTTGAAGCAGATGTCCTCCCAGCCGGCCGCAAAATCGAACTGGAAATGGGGCAGCAGCTGGTCCAGGCTGTGTTCGACCAGGCGGCAGGCCGTTTCGACCATGTCCTCGACCATCTCCGGATAGTCGTAGCAGGCGTAGGCCAAACCTTCGAAAGTCAGCATGTCGCGGATCTTGCCGATCATGGAGCCGGTGTTGACACCGAGTGGGTAGTCGCGGTCGTCAGGATGAGCGCGCTTGAGGGCGTCGATGTCCAGTGTGCGCGTTTCGTCGATCTGGAAGCGTTCCCGCTTGACTTTATGCCAGTCGTCCGGCGTCTCGATCGAGGAGCGCAGGAAGTGCGGGATCGTGTCATGGCTGTCGAGCGGGACCTCAGCCAGCAATCCATCGCCGTTGATGATTATCTTGTGCTTGCTGTCCCGGCTGATCTCGCGCGTCTCGAAGGGCGGCAACATCCAGGTGCGTCCGCCGATCACCTCGATGCGGTCAAAGTTGAAGAAGATATCCGCCTCGCGGTTGTTGCGGATGTTGTGGTCGCGGAACAGCTTCCAGAGCTGGAAATTCTCTTCCCAGTAGCCGAACTCCATGTTGAAGCAGCGGTCGACGTCCTGGTAATGCATCTGGCGGTTGAAGCGTTCACGATCGGTCAGGGTGCCTTTCCACTTGGGCCGGATGGGGGTGATCGCCATGGGGGTTATCCTCCGAAATAAGTTTGTCGCTTGGCATCTGTTCAGGAGCGGGTGTCACGATGCGTGACGTCCAGCAGCGGGTATTCGGCCAGGTAGTCAGATAGCAGACCGCATTCGTCCAGCAGCTTAACCAGGCTGTAGCGGGTGCGGTAGTCCTTGCCGGCGTGCATGGAGCGGTTCAGCATGGCCTGGTCGATACCCAGCTGGGCGGCGTCTTCCGGGCCACCCAGATCCTGCCAGGCCTGGCGGATGCGCGTGAAGGGCGGCAGATCGTCGATCACGGCCTGCAGGTCTGAAAAACGCGCCAGGGCCTGGCGAATGCGCTTTTCCTGTTCCGGCCAGTCGAGGAAATCGTCCGGATTTTCGCGCATGATTTCGGTCGCGGCCTCCTCGCGGTAGGCTTCCAGCAGCCAGGCCGTCCGCTCTTCGCGGCCAAGACGCCGGCGTCGGATATCGGCCAGGTCGAGGCGAGACAAGTCTTCCTTCGCAAAGCGCAGGTAGAGCGGCCAGACCAGCAAGGTGGACAAGCCGACGGCCGTGCCGTGCGGCGGCTGCCGTTCGCCCTTTAAGAGCTTCATCATGTCCCAGTAGTGGACGATGTTGTGTTCGACCGAGGCGACGGCCCGCGTGTGGCCGACCACCATGATCGTCACACCGGCCAAAAGCAGCGCTTCGATCAGGACGCGGACGCCCGCCTCACTTTTGCTTTTCAAGTCGTCAATATGGTCAAGCAGCTTGTTGACCGCCTGGACCACGATCTCGCCGCAGACCGTGCAGATGCGCTCGCCGTTGACGATGCCGCCGATCTGCCAGTCCACCCAGGCGATGTACTTGCCCAGGACATCGCCGATCCCCGAGAGAACCATTGGCATCGGCGCCGTGCGCAGGATGTCGAGGTCGCAGACGATGATCTCCGGGCAGTTTGCCGCGCGGTGGATCTTGACCCCGCGCAGGATCAAAGGCGCCACGACCGAGGTGTAGCCGTCCATCGAGGGCGCGGTCCCGACGCAGACAAAGGGTTTTCCGGTCCGCACCGCCACCACACGGGTGGTGTCCGTGATCGAGCCGGAGCCGACCGAGATAAGAAATTCCGTCTCAGGCTGCATCGTCAGCAGGACTTCGCCGCAGGCCCGTTCGTCGGGCACCAGCTCACCTTCGCGGTGCAGCACGCAGGGCAGCACGGTAAAACCGGCCGCGCGCAGCAGCCCGGTCAGTTTTTCGCCGACCAGCGGCCAGGTGTTGTCATCGGCGACCAGAACAGCCTGGCGACCCAACCCGCGTTTCTGGATCAAGGTGGGGACGCGGTCGATCAGGCCCGTGCCGACATAGATGTCCTGGGTCGGCAGGCGGTGCTCGCCGCCGCAGTCGCAGACAAGGCCGGTCAGGGTCAGTTTGCTGTCTGAATCGTATTGGATCTTCACAGCCATATGGTTCTCCTCGTACGCCTAGCGGCGGTAGTACAATCTCATCTTAACACAGTTCCCAACCCTGGGAAGACCCTGACTGCATGGTCTGGACATTCCCGGCTGTCTGGCCAATAATGAAGACAAGCCCCCTGGGCAACACGATTTCAGGCAAAAAGGAAGGTGATCTGGATGGCTAAGCTTCGTATCGGCATCATCGGTACGGGCGGCATCGCTCACGCCCATATGCGGGCGTACCGGCAATTTGAGGATGTCGACATCGTCGGCGGCGCCGATATTGTCCCCGGCAAGGCGCGCGCGTTCCTGGACGAATTCGGCCTAACCAAGGCTGAGGCGTTCACCTCGGCCGCGGACCTGATCAAGAATGTGGCTATGGACGGGGTCAGCGTCTGCACCTACAACAAGACCCACGCGGAATGCGCGATCCTGGCCCTGGAGGCAGGCCTGCATGTCCAATGCGAGAAGCCGATGTCCTTCACGCTGCAGGAAGCCGTCGAGATGGTGCGGGCATCGCGCAAAGCAGACAAGATCCTGACGATCGGTTTCCAGCCGCGCTACAGTTTCATGCGCCAGAAGGTCGACGAGATCATCGCCTCCGGGGCGATCGGTAAGGTCTACTACGTCCAGAGCGGCGGCGGCCGGCGGCGCGGCATCCCGCCGGGAACCTTTGTCGATGCCGACAAGGCCGGTTTCGGCTGCCTGGGCGATCTGGGCTGCTACTCGATCGACGAATGCATGCATGCGATCGGCTACCCCAAGCCGCTGACCGTCTCGGCCGTCGCCACCGACTACTTCGGCAAAAACCCTAAATACTGGCCCGACCCGGATAACTTCAATGTCGACGACTTCTCCGTCGCGCTGATCCGCCTCGAAGGCGACATCACCTTCATCTTCAAGCAATCCTGGGCGATGCATGCCGATTCGCTCGGCGACACGCTCTGGCTGGGCACAGACGGCGGCATCAAGGTGATCAACAGCTTCGACTACGCCAACAAGCCCTCCCGCGTGATGCATTTCACCGATGTCAACGGCATGCAGACGGACAGCTACGTCCTGCCGTCCAACATGTACAACGCCTACGCCGGTCCCAAGGAAGTCGACATCTTCGCAGCCAAGGTCCGCGCCTACTGCGATGCGGTCCTGACTGGTGGCCCGGCGCCGATTCCGGGCGAGGAGATCCTCTACAACCAGGCGATCTGCGACGGTATCTACCGGTCGGCCAAGCTGAAACGCGAGATTGAAATCGAGATTCCCGCGATCTGAAAGGAGATTTTCCATGATCCGAATTGCGATGTTATCCAAATGGCATGTCCACGCGGCCGGCTACGCCAGCCAGATCCAGAAAGCCGAAGATGCCTCGATCACGTGCGTCTGGGACGATGACGCCGCGCGCGGCCAGGCTTGGGCGAAGGAGTTATCCGTCGATTTCGAGCCGGACCTTGACCATCTGCTGGCCCGCGAGGACGTCGATGCCGTCGTCGTCGACACGCCAACCAGCGACCACGCCCGGGTGATGGTTGCCGCAGCCAGGGCGGGCAAGCACATTTTCACGGAAAAGGCGATGGCGCCGACCCTGGCCGAATGCCGTCAGATTTCCGCCGCCATCGCCGAACAGCAGGTCAAGTTTTGTATTTCCTTCCCCAACTTGACCACATCGCTGGCGCAATTCGCCCGCAAGGCGATTGATGACGGCCTTTTGGGCCGCATCCATTATTTCCGCATGCGCACGGCCCATGCCGGGGCCTTGATGGGCTGGCTGCCCGACTACTGGTATGACGTAACCAAGTCCGGCGGCGGGGCCATGATGGACCTGGGCTGCCATCCGATGTACACCGCGTCCTACCTGTTGGGCAAGCCGGCCCGGATCGCCTCCGTCTTCAACACCACTTGCAGTCCGCCGCCGGGGGAAGATAACGCCGTATCCGTCGTCGAATTCGCCAACAAGGCCATTGCCGTGCTGGAGACCTCCTTCGTCTCGCCCTGGTCGGCCAACTGCTTCGAGCTTTTGGGCACCGAAGGCGCCATCGTCGCCGTGGACGGCCAGGTGAAATACCGCAGCAAGAAGCTATCTGCGGACGGCTGGATCATTCCGGACAAGCTGCCGGATGCCACCCCGATGGCGATGCGGCTCTGGCTGGACGGTATCAGCAAGGGCACGCCGATCCCTTTCGGCACGCAGCAAGGCGAGGCGCTGACCGAACTATTGGAAAACGCCTACCGCTCGCACGACAGCCAGAGCATCGTCGCGATCGATTAGTTTTTTTCAGAGCAGAACTTTAACGACCACCTTGCGCACCGGTTCCGGCTGGCCGACGGCCATGCAGGGCCGGTGCGCGTCTTCTGGCCAGAAAACGGCAAAATCGCCGGCGCCAAGCAGCAGTTCATCCCCCTGGACCACATCCAGGAAAAGGACATCCTGCTCAGCACTGTAGGGCTGCGACTCCGCGTGACCCTCGATGGCGGCACAGCCGATCCGTTCCTGCCCGGCGACGATCACCTGGATGTCGATATAGCGGCGGTGCGCCTCCCACTTGCCCTCTGCCAGCGGCCGTGTCTGGTACCCGCTGGCGGTCGCATAGATCCGATCGCCGTCGATGACGTGCCGGCCGGTTTCGAGCGCGGCCAAATTGGCTGCAGCCAGGAAATCGATCGCCTGGTCCAAGCGTGGGCTCAGACCGCGGTACCGTTCGATCCGGTTCAAGGTGTCCTTGATCATATATGGCATCCTCCGCTACATAAACGCTTGTATCCTGCTTATCATAACATGAACGTGAAAAACCTGACAGGCGGTCGTGCGAACGCCCCGCGCGTTTGACAGAAGCTCGGGAGGTACCTACACTTACAGTGAAGGAAGGTGATTCCATGAACACGCTGTCTTCGCGAAAAAGCAGTGCCTGGACCATCCTGCTCGTCCTGGTCACCCTGGCCTCCCTGGTTCCTGCTCTTTTCAGCCTCATCCTCTCCCTGATTCAGTATCAACCCGCCCGGGGCCTATTCGGCAGTCCCTTTGCCGGACTCCAGCATTACGCCCAGATATTGTCCTCCTTCGCGTTCACCCGCGTCGTCGCCAATTCGTTTTTGCTCTGGCTGGTCAGCCTGGGCGCGGCCCTGCTGCTCGGTCTTCCGGTTGCCCTTCTGGGCAGCCTGGCCAAAGACAACCGCACGCTGGCGTCCCTTTCCGGCCTGGTCCTGCTGCCGGCGCTGATCCCGGCCAGCGTCACCCTGATGCTCTTGCTGCGCATCTTCCCGTCCACCTTGTTCGCCAGCCGGAACTCCTATGTTTTGGGTTATACCCTGCAGACCATCCTGCCCGGCGCGGCCCTGGTCGCCTTTGCCGGCCTCGCCTTCGCCCTGATCTGGCGCGCCAGCGGACGTAGTGCGCAAGCCGGCGCGCTGACCGGCAGCGTGTCCGCCGCCCTGCTGGCGGGCTTCCAGATGCTGCAGCCGTCCTATGAGGCGTCCCTGCTCTCGGCCAATCCGCTGGTCTATGAAATCGCCGACACGCTCGATACGTTCAACTACCGCACGAGCCTGATGCAGATGAACATCAGCCAGGGAGCGGCCGTCTATGTGCTGCGCAGCCTGTTCCAGTTTGTCCCCGCCCTGCTGGCGGCCCTGGTGCTGTTTGTCCTGCTGCGCAAAAACCAGGCGATCCAGCCCCTGGCTTCCCCGGCGGCGCAAGGCCGTTCACGGGGCACGCTGGCCGCCTTCGTCGTGGCAGTTGTTTTGTCCCTTGCCTTGCTGTTTGCCTTTGGCCGTCCGGCCTGGGGGATCGCCGGCGAGCTTTCCCGCAACCTGCTGCCGTCGCTGCTCCTGGCCGTTTCTGCCGCCATCATCGCCTTTGGCGTTTCCTGCCTGGTTTTGTTCGGGGCAGCCGGCAGCGCATCCCTGGTCACCGTCATCACCGGTGTATTCCTGCTCACCTTCAGCCAGGCGATCATCGGCCAGTACATCATCGCCCGCACGCTGGGCCTGATCGGCACCTTTATCGCGCCGGCCCTGACCGGATGGCTGCAGCCTTCGTTCCTGCTCCTGATCCTGCTCTTCGCCCTGCTCGTCCGCTTCGGCCAGCGCCAAAGCTGCACCTTACGCCTGGCTTTCGCCGGGGCTCTGGCAGTTGCGGCCCAAGCCTGGGGCGGCTTCATGCCGGCAATCGTTTACCTCAATTCGCCGCAAACCTTCACCTACGGCCTGCTGCTGCGCAACATGGCCGGATCTTCTGAAATCATCGGGATGGTCGAAGGAACCCGGCCTTTGCTGGTCCTCGCCGTGCTGATCCCCTGCCTGCTGCTCGGGTTCGCCATCGCCTGGCTGGTGCGCCAGGCCCTTATCCGGCTGCCGGCTGAACAGGTTTGACACCGAGCGGTTTGAAGGGAGTACCCAGGCCTGACCGCGTTGCCTTCCAGGCGGTCCAGCCGCTGGCGGTAACCGGCCAGGTCACGGCAATCAGCATCTGGATCGGTGTGGGCGACTTGCTGCGGCTTTTCAGACCGGCCAGGTCACGTGAGGATTGACATATCGGGTTTTAGCTACGGTCCTGCGGCCGTACTGGATCGCCTCGACCGGGCAGCGGTGCAAACAGGCCAGGCAATGCGTGCAGTAGGGCGCGTTCCAGACCGGTTTGCCATCGGGCAAAGCTATGATGTTATCCGGACAGATCCGTTCGCAAAGGCCGCAGTTCGTGCAGCGGTCCGTGGCGTAGAACGGGTCGGTTTTGCGGCCATTTTTATAGAGCGGAGCGGCAAAAGCTGTGAGCAAAGGTGCCAGGGCGCTTTTGTTCGTGTCGTGGTCACCGCTGATTTTTTGCTTCAGCTGCCCGGCGATCGTGACCAGCGCCTGATCGGCTGCAAGGAAAAGATGTTGCTGACGCTCTGGCTCGGGAACGGTCAACAGCGGGATGTAATTGTCCGGTAAGACCACTGAGGCCAGGTATTGCAGATCGAGTCGCTCCCGGAGCAGCAGCCGGGTTAGGATGCGCCCGGCCTGGCCGGTCTGGCCACCGCAGGTCAGCACGGCAAAGACGAACGGCTTATGTTTGCCCATGAGGCGCAGCCGGCTCATCCATTGGCGGACCAGGAGCGGGACGGTGTAAAAGTAGACCGGCAGGACCAGTCCGACCGATTCGCCGTCAGACAGCGCATAGGTGGTCTGCCCCGTTTTCAGGCTGTCGGCCATGGACACCAACCGGTCGTCCAGCCGGGCAGCCAGCTTCTGGGCAACATACAGGCTGTTGCCAGTCGCGGAAAAATACGCGATCATCGAAACCTCCCGGGGGCTACGGCAGCCATTGCTTGACGAAATTCTTCTGTTCTTTGCGCAGCCGGTAGCCGCAGGCGGCGTAGAATCGGTGCGCGCCGGTCCGGTTGCTGCCGGAAACCAGCCGTACACCGCTGGATCCAGCTTCACGCGCCCAGCGCTCGCCTTCAGCCAGCAGCATCCGGCCGACCATCTTCCCCTGGTGTTCGGGCAGCACGGCCAGCGCCAGGATGTTTTTCAAGCTATCGGCATACGTGCACTCGTAGGGGCCAAGATGGATATATCCGGCCAGCTCGCTGCTCGCCCTGTGCTCAGCCACGAACAGGCCGTCCTGCCCTGCTGCCAGAATAACCGCAAGTTTACCGGCTGTTTTATCTTCGGGATAGTCGTAGCCAAGACCCAGGCTGTTGATCCGGCAGATCGCCGCGGCGTCTTCCGGCAAAGCCGGACGGACACGATACCCGAACCAGGCTTCGGCCAGGGCAAACAGCTTAGGTTGAATCTCCGGGTAATGGAGCGGTTCGGGCAGTCGCGCCCCCGGCCTGACTTCACCGATTTCGGACTCAATCGGAATATCTTCCCGTTCGAAAACCTCGGCCAGGTAGAGCATGCCGCAGTCGCCCTCCGGATCCGGGTCCTGGCCAGCCGGTGAAACCGCGAAGGCACAGACCGCTTCCAAGGCAAACCGAACAGCACCCGTTTCCTCATAAAGCTCGCGGCGGGCGGTTCCCTCGATGCTCTCGCCCGATTCGCGCCGGCCGGCCGGCAGCTCGTAGCTGTCCCGGGTTTTCTGGCGGACGAAGAGCCATTGGCCCGCGTGGCGGGCCGCAATGACGGCATAGCGGAAACGATCGTCCGCGATCATTTCATGCCAGTAATAGTCGATCCGGTACATGGCGCTCTCCTTTGCTCCACTTTAGCACGTCAGGGCAAAGCAGGCAAAGGGTTTGCAGCGCTAGTTGTTGCCGATGGACTCGAGCAGGAACTGCTCGACCGCGTCCAAGTCCGCCGCCCCGGCCAATGACGGATAATCGTGCCGGGCAAAGACCAGGCCGTCCGCCGATTCCAGAAAGGCAAAGCGCCGGCCGTCCGATAAGCCGAAATCGGCGATATCGCTGAGTTTAAGTGTGCCGTTGTTCTGCTGCCAGATCGCCTGTTCGTCGTAATCGATCAGGATAAAGATGCCAGGCATGCCCGCCTGCATCTGGGCGACGATCTCGGTGTCCTCAACCCAGATGCCGGTGCCGATCGGGCAGGGCAGCAGGACGCGGATGACTGTGTCCGGCTCGACGGCGCCGCGGTAGACGGTCTCGACCGCGATCTCAGCCAGCGCCCGGTGTGCCGTGGTGGAGCCGAATCGGATCTCGAGGTTGCGGATCCGCCTGACTGTGCCCCGGACCAGGACTGGGTTCCATCGGGTCAACAGTTCATCCTCGCTGAGCCACTCCAGCAGGGATTGAACCGAGACCGAACCAGCGGGCACCTGGTTGACATAACGGACCTGGACATTGCGGGAACCGTCTGACAGCGGGAGCCGGTTAAGCCAAACAGGCAGCATTGGGATTCCTATAGCCAGCGCCAGTGCCAGGCATGCGGCCGGAACACCCCACCTGAGCCAGCCGCGGCGCAGGCTCTGCGCTCTTGGCGCTGCCGCCTCGGTGATGTAGGTGTCGTCAACCTGACCGAGCGATTGCAGCAACTGCATCGGTTTTTTCATAT
>ENA-UOUL01001631-UOUL01001631.1-bioreactor-metagenome-genome-assembly--contig:-NODE-1631-length-30065-cov-5.494798_pt1 | contig 30065 bp, 17 predicted proteins | sample MGYA00249838_ERZ747220 | MGnify/ENA primary metagenome ERZ747220 (study PRJEB28778, sample SAMN05720191) | bioreactor metagenome | isolation source: Anaerobic biogas reactor | place: USA:Washington... | reverse complement strand
GTTAGGCATCGCCCAGGAAGTCCTTTATTATTCGCAAGTGAGCGACCTGCTGCCAGGCATCCTCAATTTGCAGTTTGATCTTTAGAATCAATTTTTCCCATATAAAATCTAAGGCTTAGCGCTGAATTTAATGCTATAGTGAATGAACAAAAAGGTCTGTTTACTTAGAAAGGAAATAAAGATGAGCACACAAGATCCATTTGATACCATACCCAATCCTGGCCAGGCAGGTCGTAATGAACAAGAGCCAGCTGAGCTTAAACTGCATCGCGACAAACCTCATAACCAGCGCGACTTTTTGAGCGATGTGGCCTGGGCTTTGATTTTAATTTGGGCTGGGCTGGTGTTTTTGGCTAACAACCTGGGTTGGCTGGTGGGTTGGCAGTTACCACAGTCTGTGATGCCTAAAGGGTTAGAAGCGCTCAGCCTGGGCACCTGGTCATTGATCTTCCTGGGTGCGGGGGTGATCCTGCTGTTAGAAGGTCTGTTGAAACTATTGATCCCATCCCAGCGCAGCGGCATGGGCGGCGCTTTCGTGACCGGTTTTATCTTCCTGGGCATCGCCCTTTCGAACCTATATGATTGGGATGTGATTTTCCCCCTGGTCTTGATAGGCTTAGGCTTGACCGCCCTGCTCAGCGCGCTGGTGCGTGAGCGATAGCCGTTTATAATACCAAGCAGAGGCTATCCCTAGATATTTAGGGATGGCCTTTCATTTTATAACGAGGTTAGCAAAAAGGTGCCATGATTAACTGCCAGGCTAGCCCACACGAGCACTTTTTCTTAATCCTATTCCAAAAATAACCAAGACATTGCCTTAAATAATCCAAGGTAATTGTTAAATATGCCACGAAATGCTTAAGTTTTTAATTAATTTGATATATAATATGATAATGTCTCATAAAGTGGTGTAAAAAGGATTGACAAAAAAGTCATCGTGTGCTTTCTTGAAGGTATCAGAAACCAAAAAAGAAAGGAGAAACACGATGACAAAGATAACTATAGCATTACAAGATTATCTACGCAAGATGGGCATGGACCAGGATAAAGACTTTTTGAAAGAAAGCGTGCGAGTAATGAGCCAAATGGTGATGGAACTGGAAGCTCAGCAGATGACCGGTGCAGATCTGCACGAACGCACACCTAAACGGAAGAATTACCGGAATGGGTATCGGGAGCGGATCTGGAAAACCAGAGTAGGAGAGATCGATCTTCGCATACCTAAACTGCGGGAGGGGAGTTACTTTCCCAGTTTGCTTGAGCCGCGCAGGCCATCAGAGAAAGCACTGCTGGCAGTGGTACAGCAGGCCTATATTGAAGGTGTGAGCACACGTAAAGTGGATGCCTTATTGAAGTCAATGGGATTGACAGGGATTGATAAGTCAGCTGTTTCGCGCATTTGCAAGGAATTGGACGAGGTGGTAGAGGATTTCCGCAATCGTCCGCTGGATCGACAATATCCTTACATGTGGCTGGATGCGTTGTATTTGAAGGTCAGGCAAAACAAACGCATTGTGAGCCTGGCGATGGTCATAGCGATTGGTGTCAATGAGTGGGGAGAGCGAGAATTGCTTGGTTTTGAGCTGGGTGCCAGTGAGAGCGAGGCATTCTGGATGGAATTCCTGCGTTCCCTGGTACAAAGAGGGCTAAAAGGTGTCCAACTGGTCATCAGTGATGCCCATGAGGGACTGAAAGCAGCTGTTGCACAGGTACAGAGTGGCTGCAGTTGGCAGAGATGCCGGGTCCACTTCATGCGCAATTTACTCTCACATGTCCCTCGCGGAGACCAGGCAATTGTAGCAGCTGCATTGCGCACTGTCTTTGCACAACCGGACCAGGCAGCTGCTCGCCAGCAATTGAAAGTTGTGTATGAGGTCATGGTGGCTCGCTGGCCTAGAGCTGCGGAACTGTTGATCAACGCGGAAGATGACATTCTTACTTACATGGCTTTTCCCAGGGAGCATTGGACAAGAATTTACTCGAACAATGTCCTGGAACGTTTGAACAAGGAGGTGAAAAGAAGGACAAATGTGGTGGGTGTATTTCCTGATGAGAATTCTGTTATTCGTCTGGTAGGTTCAATCCTGAGAGAACAGGCTGATGAATGGCAAATTACCAGGAGGTATTTCAGCCTGGAGTCAATGCGTAAATTGTTTGAACCTCAGCCTTTGCTAATGGCTGAACCAATTCCTTTTACCCTTGCTCCAGTGCATTAGAATTGTGATACTTTCATGAATTCACACTTTGAATTTACACCATTGACAAAGACGTAAACTATAATATTGTTAGCATCAAGCTCACTTCATCTCATTTAATTTCGCTCTTTTCTACCCACAAGGAGATAAAGAATTGCAAATTGAGTTTTATTTACCAATCGACCAAGCGCTTTTCCCTATTTAATACCCAAAAGGAGTAATCATGTTTTCCAAACGCAGAAATCAGTTCTTATCTGGGGCGCTGCGCGCCTGCCTATCCATCAGTATGCTGCTCAGCCTGGCACTGAGCGCATTCCCTCAAGCGCAAGTATCGGCTGCGGACAGCTTGGGCTTTTCAGCTGCCCCGCAAGCGGAGGCCGAAACGCCTAGGGAAACCACGCCCACACCGCAGCTTAACTACCCGAGTATCCCTGTGGATAAACGCCTGGAGGCGCTCGAGGATGTTGCGGCGCTGCCCATGCCCCCAATTCAGCAAAGCAGCTTCAGGGGCATGGACGCTCAATCTATCCCAACACAGGGCCCGGACGTGCCGGTAAGCGCGGTTGAAGACCCAACACCGGAAGATATCGCCTTGAGCAGCCTAAGCGGTGGGTCGGCTAACCTCGCCAGCCCTTCAGGCAGCCTGCCAGCCGGGCTGGACCTGCGCAGCATACCTGCTGATACGATTACCATTGACCTGGCTTATGACGTGGTGATGGGCTGGGTGGACCCCGGCCAGTTGGTCAGTGTGACTGTTCCTAGCATAAGTGGCTATGGCGCGGCTGTAGCAGATGGGATTGGCTTCTTCTGGACGCCCATCTGGCATAACACGGCCGGACACCAGATCGGGATCGATTGCGGCTGGGAAATCAGCATCACACCAGATGGAGGGACAACAACGACACTTAGCCCAAAATGCCTGACCGGGGCAAGCATGGATTTGTCAAGTAACTCGATCAGCGGGGGGATTGACGGTGTAGTTGCTGACGTATCTGTCACCGCCAGCCTTGGTGGTATTAATGTTGACAGCAGCGGCACGCCGCCCTCCCCCGGGGCACCAACCGGAACAGATACAACTGACTCGTTAGGTAAATTCTACATCGATAACATGGGGGTAGATTTAGGCGCTGAGAGCCTGGTAGCGCTGGATTTTGTACAGGATGGACTGAATATACGCCATTACATCACCCCAGAGAACGTGTTCATGGTGCACCAGATGAACAGCATTGCCGGGTATGCTGACATTGATCAAGGAGTTAATGCAACGGTATACGTTGGTTCCACAACCGAGGAACGTTGGAGCGGTAGTACAACTGCAAGCGGTCCCTATGGCTTTTATTCTATATATGGTGATGCTCCCATTGAGCCAGGTGACACGGTTGAGGTCTTATTGGATGGTGAGATCACTCCGCTAACAACCACAGTTATGAGCCTGGGTAGTTTTTCATTTGATGCCACAGCTGACACCTTGCTCGGCGATGCCCCTGACGGTGCGGGTATCCGCATGAGTTTTTGGCAGTGGCAGGGAGAAGATCGGGTTTATTCAGAAGAGCACACCACTGCTAGCAGTTCGGGTATCGCTCATGACTTCACGGCAGACCTGAAAGCACGCGATGACGTTTTGGTGGTGGTGACCGATGCATCTGGCAACCAGACGCAAATCCTCAGCGGTGCGCCTTTTGTCAGCGCGTTACAAGACCCGCTTTCCAACCAGGATTGCGTGAGTGGCCGTTTGGACAGCCCTTATGCACCGATTTTTGTAAGCCTGGATAAGGGTGAAGGAGAGACATATACACGGGAAACTACCTGGACATCAGATGCTGGTAATGATTACAATGTTTGTTTCATCATGAGAGACCGTGATTGGGCTTGGGGGCCGATCAACTTTGAACCAGGCGATGTGGTTACCTTAAGCTCACATTTGCATGACATTGCCTCTGTCGATGTGCTTGAATTTGATTGGGCTATCGACCCAGACACTGAGCAGGTCAGTGGCACAGACATGCCAGCGGGAGATATTGAGGTGATTGCCTCCCAATGGCAATCGGGATTCATGCCCCTGTTTGGCTATACCTACAACCAGGCGGACATATTGCCAGATGATTCCTTCGAGGCCACGTTTAAGGAATTTGATATCCGTGATGGCCAGTCAATTGAACTTGACCATTACAACACAGCGGGCAACGGCAACACGCTGTATGCCTGGGGTCAGCCTTCGCTGCCGTATTTCGAGCTGCAACTGGCACATAATGCTGTTAGCGGCTGGGTGAATGAAGGCGATACCGTTACTGCTTCTCTTTACAATGGTGCGACATTACTGGCAAGCACCAGCACTGATGGTGCTGATGACCCTAACTGGTTCTGGCTTTATGATTTTGGAGGTCATAACCTGGAACTCGGATACAAAGTAGTCGTTACCTCAGGCAGCTGGTCAGCCGAGATGATCGTGCCAGAAATGGCCGTCAGTGGCGATTATGGTTTTGACAAAATTACCGGCAGCGGCCCGCAGGGTCTGCTATTTATGGAAACTTACCGGGATGATTCAAGCCTTGGCTTCTTTATCCCATCCGTAAGTGGCAGTGACATTATACTTTACACAGCTGCTTACGGCTATAACCTGCTTCAGGGTGACACTATCGCGCTGACCTACCAGGCACCCGACGGCAACCGTGCCCGCCAGGAAATGCGCATCGGTGACCTTTATTACATGGGGCACTGGTTTGACACTGGCGCAAGAGACTGGATTGGAGGTGAAGCCGTGCCTGGCAGCACGGTCACGATCACAGTCAATGACGGAGATCCAATCCCAACCTACTTTGATGACCCGAACTGCGACAGCTGTTTTGGTATTCATGACCTGATTGAACTCAACCCGGGTGATGCCATTAAAGTTACCTCGAGCCTCGGCAGCTTCATTACCTATACTATACCTGACCCTCTGACTGCGGAGGTTGATTCAGACTCCGATACCATCTCAGGACAAATTGGTGGTCGCAGCGAAGACTGGGTGCAAATAAACACCTGGTGGGATGGCGCCTCTTACGAGGTAATAACCGATGATTTAGGCAACTACTCATATTCGGATACCGGTTTTGACGTCCCGCCCGGCGGGGAAGGTCATATTTACTTCAATGAAGTCCGTAGCGACATTTTGGTTAAATTCAATCAGCACTTCTTTACACTGGACCTGTACCTGAACGTCAACTACGACCATGACTGGATTGAGGGCAATTACCCGGCCGGGTATGATGTGACCTTGACCGTCACCGAAAGCGATGGAACTACTCCGAAAGCAAGCACAACCATCAATACCAGCGAAATCCCCTGGTGGGGCGGCGGGACAGGCTTCTCAACCAACTATGGCGATGTGGTCTGGGACCCAGAGCGTCCTGACATCCAGCCCGGTGACTGGGTGTATGGCGAGGTCATGGTGGATGAGACGACCACCTACTATGCCCAGGTACATCTTGGCACCATTACCGGTACCCTGGACGCAGAAACGAATACTTTTACTGGCACGGTTACCGTGCCCTGGGAACCTCCATATGAGGAGATAGCCGTTCAGTGCCACCCATGGGGAGCTCCTGAAGGTACACCCAGTAAAGACACTACTGTACTGCCAGATGGGGCAGACACATTTACCTGCGATTGGACTGGAGAATGGGACGTGGAACCTGGCCAGGAAATCGCCGCGCTCTACCAGGATCCAGCAGGCCATTGGGTTTATAGCGTACATACTGCTTATACCGATGAACTGATCCTGCAGGTGCACTATGACCACGATTGGATTGAAAGCTATTACGAACCTGGGCATGAGATTTATTTACAAGTATTGGATGGCACATTAACTGAAAAAGCACACATTACGCTTCTAACTGATTATTGGCCAGAGTTGGGCAGTAGCTCAGGTATTCACACCAACATAGAAGGTGCAACTTGGATACCCAATCACCCTGATATCCAACCGGGAGATACGATTCACGGCGCGGTAGATGGTGCGCTTGAGTTCACTGCGGATGTTAAAATCGGCATCATCACTGGCGATCTGGACATTGATACTGAAGACATCAGCGGCACTGTGGATGCCGATTGGCTGCCACAAACCGAGGAGATCAGGGTCATATGTTCTATTTGGGAAAATGATAATCCTGGAGATATAGAAGATTGGGTGCTGCCAAACGGCAGCGACCCATACAGCTGCAGCTGGGCAGGGGAATATGATGTCATGCCAGATACAGACCTGATGGTATCCTACTTTGAGCCTGCCGACCACCAGGTCATCGGCGACTTCAGCTACCCGGCCCCGCGCCTGCGCATTGAGAAATGGCTGGAGAATGGCGAACCTGGCGTAGGCGGCAACGTCACCTTCAATATCCAGTACCGCAACGAAGGCAGGGCAGATGCCATTAATACCATCATCACCGATACCATGCAGGGCATGACTTACCTGAGTGACACCTCTGGTTTACCGCGTTCGGTAAATGCTTCTGGTGACCAGGTTTGGACCATTAGCACTCTAAGCCCCGGGGAGTGGGTTGGCTTTTATGTAACTGCCCGTGTAGACGCGCTAGAAGGATTTGATATTATCAATACAGCGGTTATCAGCTCCGACACGCCTGACGCTGGCAGCGAAGAAGACCGCACGCGCACCTGGACAGGTACAGTCATTGCCAATAACACCCATCTGAACGTGGGCAAAGGCGCATGGACCTGGAACCCCGCGCCTGGGCAAGATTACGTCTATAACATCAACGTCTGCAATAACGGCTCGACCGGCAGCACCGAAATGACCCTGACAGATACCTTACCTACCCAAACCACATTGGTAGGATGGTGGGGGCATGAGGCCGGCTGGGATGAAGAAGTTGGAGCAGAAGGTGAATTAATCCTTACTTACCCCTCTATCCCGGGTGGATCCTGCCGGGAGGTTTATGTGCGGGTCAGTTTGGATGGGGATGCACAAGAAGGCGATGAGCTAGTTAACACCGCAGAAATCTTTGCCTCTAATGATGATCCGGATGAAGAAGATAACTGGACCGAACTGCGGCACAATGTGGGCGATCCGTATGCTGACCTTTCGATCGACATGGGCTGGCATGGGGGCAGCCTGGTGCCCGGCGGACAATATGCATTTGGTATATACTTCAATAATTATGGCAACGTGCCGGCCGAAAGCCCGATCCCAATTACCCTTACCCTGCCAGATGGCACAGACTATATCGACTGGACCTACTGGGATTGGGCAGGTTACCTTGGCGAACCCACGGTAGTCGGCAACACGGTTACCTGGCTCGTGGACGGGCTTGACCCGGGTTTCTACGGCACAATCGAAGTAACCTTAGCGATTGATCCTGGTGTTCTCCCTGGCACTAGTTTAGAGCACAGCGCCACTATTGCTGAGCATGCTATGGGTGAAACGGATACAGACAACAACGCAGCCAGTTTTAGCGAAATTGTCCGTGACCATGGCCCCAACCTGCGCATCCGCAAGTGGGGCGACTGGCACGGCGACAGCCGCAACGCCTGGTACCAGCTGCAGGTGGAAAACATCGGCGACCAGGAAGTTGCACCGGTTTTGGTCACTGACACCCTGCCGATAAATATGGAATTGGACGGCGGCATCGGGGTTGGTTATTGGGAAGAGCAGATTACCATAATTGAGGAGGGTTACTTCACGGTTTGGCTTAATAGGCTAGAACCCGGTTGGAGCGTTGGGATTAATTTCAACACCCGCGTCCCTGATGAAATTCCGTTCATTTATGGAGACGTCTTCGTCAATAATGCCTCAGTAGGCCCAAATGACCATGATACTAACATAGAAGATAACAGCACCAGCTTTGAGCTGATCGCACGCAGCGGCTCGGCCGCACACCTAAAAATCCAAAAATCTTTGATCGGCGATGGGGTAACCGCTGGCGGGAATGCTGCTTTTTACGTGGAATATACTAACGAGGGCGACCTGCCGGCTAAGAACGTCACCATTACCGACACCTTGGAGGGTATGACCTTCATCCGGGATAACTCGGACTTACCCGTCACTGTTAACACTGAAGGAACTGTGGTGACCTGGACAATTGAAACACTCGACCCAGGCGGCTGGATTGGCTTTTTTGTCTTTGCCGAAGTGACAGCACTGGAAGAGGCTGAGATCAGCAACACAGTTGTGATCAGCTCCGACACACCTGACACAGGCAGCGAAGAAGAACGCATTAGTACTTGGAGCGACTTTGTTGCTGCCAATAACACCTACCTGAACGTGGGCAAAGACACCTGGACTTGGGAACCAGCAGCGGGTCAGGAGTTTGTCTACAATGTAAACGTCTGCAACTACGGCTCCACCAGCAGCGGTGTGGTTACCCTGACCGATACCCTGCCAGCGTGGGTCGAATATAACAGCTTCTTTGGCAATGACCCGGATCCTGGTTGGCAAGAAATCAGCTACAACCCCGCGACGAAGACCTTGGTGTTGGAGCACACCTGCATCTCAGCCAATACCTGCAGCGAAGTCCATATCATTGCACAAGTGTTACCGATTGCTGAAGTTGGCACCGAATTAGTCAATACAGCAGTCATCTCGGGCGGTAACGAGGTGGTACCCGTTGGCGAGGATAACACTGCCTCCATAACACATAACGTCGGTAGTCCAAACCCGGATCTTGGCATTTACGCCAATTGGAACTGGGGCAGCCTGACACCTGGTGGCTATTACCGCTATACCATCGATTTTCAGAACCATGGCAACCTGGCTTTGCCAATTGGCGAAGATATAACCATTATCGCTAGCATTCCAGCGGGAACAAGCTATGCGGGCTGGGACAAGTGGGGTTGGGGAAGTGTTGCAGACCCAGAAGTTTCTGAAAACCAGGTTTCCTGGCTGTTGTCTGAGCTCTACCCAGGTTTTGGTGGTACGCTTGAATTGTGGCTGGATATTGATGATTCAACTGCCCCAGATACAATTTTGGTTAACGAAGTTGCCATCACTGTGCAGACTGGCGAAACAAACACCGAGAATAACACCAGCGTACTAGAAGAGATGGTTTACGCAAATGGACCTAATCTGCGCATCAGGAAATTTGGCGGCTGGGCCGGCAGCGATAAAAACGATCAATACGCCTGGTACCACCTGGAGGCAGAAAACATCGGCAATGAGACAGTGGAAAATGTAGATGTACGAGATGATTTCCCTGTAGAGATGACCTTCACCGACACAGTGCGTATCAATGACGGTAATTGGACATGGGATGATACACACCTGGCTGACCATTATTTCACCGCTAGTGGACGCCTGGAGCCCGGACAGCGGGTAGATATCGATTTTGACACCAGAATCTCATGGGAGAACTTCCCATACGGGCAGACCTTTACTAACACGGCCTCGGTCACCACCCCTCCCGGGGATACCAACCCGGATGATAACAGCGACAGCCTGGATTTGACCGCTGGTCCAGATTATTATATTGACAAATCCTTGGATGGCGGTGAGTTCCTTCCAGGGGCAGAATTAGATTACCGGCTGACCTTTGGCAACCAGCGTAATGAATACCTGCTGGGTGTGAATATGAGCGGTAACCCGATTATCACCGACACCCTGCCGGAGGGGATGAGCTATGTGGCAGGGTCATCAACTCTGTATTGGTGGGGGCAGGATCCGCTAGCAATCGCTGACCCGGTGATTGACGGCCAGGTGCTGACCTGGACGCTCTCGCCATTATATTATGACCAATCGCACGACCTAACTTACCAGGTGCGCTTGGCTGATGAGATCGACCCTGATAACCCCTATATCAACGCGGTTACCGTCTCCAGCACTGATCCAGATGGCGATAATGACCCATACCCTGAGAATAACACCAGCAGCTACACACCTGAGCTTGACCTGCAAAAGCCTGAGATAACCAGCGGTGGCAGCGCCACCTTCAGGGTTGGCAGCCCAGGCAGCTTCTCAGTAGAGGCCAGCGGCAAACCCACCCCCTCCATATCCAGTGTTTATATCCTGCCGGCCTGGTTAAGCCTAGTTGACCATGGTGATGGCACCGCTACACTCTCAGGCACACCTCCAATTAACTCCGGGGCGGTATACGACCTCAGCTTCACTGCCAGCAATGGGGTGATGCCAGACGATACAGAAGCCTTCACCCTGACGGTACAAGAAGCGCCTTACTTTACCAGCGCAGATAATGCCACCTTTAAGGTTGGGGAGTTTAAGACGTTTACCATTAGCGCATTAGGCTATCCTGCGGTAAATGACATCACTTACACAGGCAGCCTGCCAGATGGGGTGAGCTTGGTGGACAATAATGATGGCACCGCTACACTCTCTGGCACGCCAGCAGCTTTGGAGGGCGGTGTTTACACATTAACACTTACCGCCATTAACGGCGTTACGCCTAATGCAACCCAGACCTTCACCCTGACGGTCAATGAGGCGCCAAAAATTACCAGTGCCACCAGCGCGACCTTTACAATTGGCAGTTTGAGCGGCTTCACTGTGACAACCACTGGCTACCCAACACCGACACTAAGTAAAACTGGTACACTGCCAAACGGTGTAACCTTTACGCCTAACCCCGATGGCACAGCCACAATATCAGGTACGCCAACTGAACTGGGTACCTTCCCAATTACTATCTTCGCGGCCAATATGGTGTTACCTGATGCTGATCAAAGCTTCACCCTGACGGTTATCCCAGCCCAGGCTGCGCCACTCATTACCAGTGAAGATCACACCACCTTAACAGTTGGGAGTGAGGGAACCTTTACAGTAACGACTAGCGGGAACCCAACCCCAGCGCTTAGCAAAACGGGCACGCTGCCCACGGGTGTGACTTTCACCGATAATGGCGATGGCACAGCTTCACTCTCTGGCACACCAGATCCGGCTACAGGTGGCGTATACCCAATCACAATCACTGCCACAAATGTTAATGGGACAGATACTCAAACCTTTACCCTGACGGTCAACCAAGCGCCTGCCATCACCAGCGCGGATAACACGACGTTTGTCGTCGGTACATATTATATGGGCTTCTACGTGGCAACCACAGGCTACCCAACACCAAGCATAACCGGAATAGGCACGCTACCTGCTGGGATAGTATTCGAAGACAACGATGATGGCACAGCCAGGTTCTATGGCACGCCACTAGCTGGCTCAGAAGGTGATTACACAATTGACATCACCGCCAGCAATGGGGTTGGCACTGCTGCCACGCAGGAATTCACACTAACGGTTGTCCCCACTCCTGTTGCACCCACCATAACCAGCGATCCTGCCACGACATTTACAGTTGGTAGCGCTGATAGTTTTGACATTACCACAACAGGATACCCACTGCCAAGCATTGCAATAACCGGTGATGCTTTACCGACTGGTTTAAACTTCACGGATGATAGTGATGGAACCGCCAGGATATGGGGCACACCAGCAACGGGCATGGGAGGGGCTTATACACTCACCATCACTGCCAGCAATGGGGTGTTGCCAAATGCCACCCAGGAATTCACCCTGACGGTTAACGAGGCACCCACCATTACCAGCGCTGACAATACCACCTTTACCGCTGGAGAATTCAACAGTTTTACGATTACAACCAGTGGGTATCCATTCTCTGGAATTTTAACTGGAGATGCTTTGCCATCATGGTTAACCCTAGTAGACCAGGGGAATGGCACAGCCATCCTTTCAGGCACCCCACCAGCAGACACTGAAGGCGCAGATTACTTCACCATCACAGCCAGCAACGGGGTTGGAACTGATGCACAGCAAAGCTTCACCCTGACCTGGGAAGAGCCCAGTGGCTTTACTATCTTCCTACCGCTAATTTTGAAGTAAGCACAAACTGGCCGTCAAATCTTAACTTACAGGGCTGCTCTCAACAAGCAGCCCTGGTTTTTTGTGAAAGCATACTTCTTTCTGTGAAGCCTATAAAGCTACACTGGCGCAGTATGCTGGCTCGCAGATGTTATAATCACCTTATAACAACAATTCGGAGAATAACATGACCCCTCTAAATAAGACCACCATCAAGACTGAAAAAGCCCCAAAAGCGCTAGGACCCTACTCTGTGGCAGTCAGCACCGGCCAGATGGTATTCACCGCCGGCCAACTGGGCCTTGACCCCGCCACCGGCGAGCTGGTGGAAGGCGGCATCCAGGCACAGACGCGCCAGGCGCTGACCAATATCAAAAACGTGCTCGAGGCAGCCGGCAGCGGGCTTGAATACGTGGTTAAAACCACCGTATTTCTCAAGGATATGGGCGAATTCGCCCTGATGAATGCTGTTTATGGCGAATTTTTCACCCAGGACTTCCCGGCCCGTTCAGCGGTGCAAGTGGCTGCTTTGCCAAAAGATGGCGCAGTTGAAATTGAGACGATCGCCCTGCTGCCGTAGGTCGCTGGGTTCTAAGCTATCAAATCGCATCAACCAAGCAAAGCCGGTTATTTAGACCAGCGCGCTTAGCTCTGGTAAAATAATAATATAAGGATACCACCTGGCATGACAAATGTGAAAGTGTCTGTGATCATTCCATGTTTTAACGAGGGCGAAACGATTCGTCCTCTTTTAACTGCGTTAAGCGGGCAGACCTATCCGCTTGCAGATATGGAAGTGGTGATCGCAGATGCCATGTCTGAGGATGATACCCGCAAGCAAATCAAGCGCTTCCAGAAGGACAACCCGGGGCTAACCATTTTAATGGTGGATAACCCCAAGCGCTATATCCCAGCCGGCTTGAACGCAGCTATGCGTGCAGCGAGCGGGGAGATTTTTTTACGCATGGATGCACATGCCATCCCACAGCCTGATTACATCGAGCGCAGCGTACGTGCCCTGAAAGAAGGACAGGCTGAGAACGTCGGTGGGGTGTGGGATATTCGCCCGCGCAGCGAGAAGCTGATGGCGCGTACGATTGCCGCCGTGGCTAGCCATCCCCTGGCTGTGGGCGATGCGCGCTACCGCTTTGCAGAAAAGGCTGCCTACGTGGATACCGTACCTTTTGGGGCCTTCAAACGCAGCCTGGTGGATCAGATCGGCGGTTTTGACGAATCGCTGCTGACCAATGAAGATTACGAGTTCAACGTGCGCATCCGCAACAGCGGCGGGCGCATCTGGCTAGACCCTGCCATCCGCTCGACCTATTATGCCCGTGAAAATCTCACTGAGCTTTCCAGCCAGTATTGGCGTTATGGTTTTTGGAAGGCACAGATGCTGAAACGTTATCCCAAAACCCTGCGCCTGCGCCAGGCGCTGCCACCCCTGTTCGTGCTCAGCTTGCTGGGTCTTTCGATCGGGGCGTACATGCACCCCCTGCCTGCCCTGCTGGTGTTGATTGAGCTGGGGCTGTACCTGCTGGTCTTGCTGACAGTAGCCACCCAGGTGGCCATTAAAACCAAGCAGCCTAAGTTCCTCTACAGCGTACCCCTGGCAATTGCCACTATGCATTTCAGTTGGGGTGCGGGCTTCTTGCGCGGGCTGCTGACGCGCAACGAAGTGAAGGCAGAGGAGGGGCAGAAATGACCGTCAGCGGCATTTCCGAAAGATGGCACCTGCAGCCCTCTGAACAGCGCTGGCTGCTGATCATTGGCGACCTGCTGATGGGGCTGATTGCACTTTTCCTATCGCTTTATTTTTGGGCTGCTGGCGATGCCTGGATGAATTTTTCTATAGAATTCCTGCGCAGCCGGCCTGATTTTTGGTATTACCTTCTGCCGCTTTTGTGGATCATCCTGATCATTGAGCTGTATGACCTGAAGAAAGCCAATAACCTGATCGAAACCTTGAAAGGCATTGGCCTGGGTACCAGTATCTACATCATCCTTTACCTGGTTTTTTACTTTACTTCAGAGCCAAACTCCCTGCCAAGGTTGGGAGTGGCGGTATTCATCATCTCCGTGGCGCTCTTGACACTGGCCTGGCGCATGATATACATCCGCCTATTCCGTACAGCCAGCCTGCAGCGGCGAGTATTGATCGTTGGGGCAGGCAAAGCCGGCAGCACGCTAGTGGATGTGCTTGACCAGCAAGACCCTCCCCCGTTTAATTTAATTGGCCTGGTTGACGACGACCCCAATAAGATTGGCACAAAGATTCACCAACACCCCATTTTAGCCGGCGGCGGTCAGCTGTTAGACCTGATCCGCTCTGAAAAGATCTCCGACTTGGTCTTAGCCATCTCTGGCGAGATGGAAAGCGGGATGTTCCATGCGATTCTTTCAGCCCAGGAAGCAGGCATCAACCTGACCACCATGTCGGAAATGTACGAATCGCTGTTGGGGCGGGTGCCTATTTTCCTGTTGGAATCCGATTGGGTGATTCGTTCCTTCGTGGAAAAAATCCCGGCCAGCAATATTTACCGCATCCTCAAACGCGGCTTAGATGTTTTGGGCGGGCTGGTCGGTTTGGCGGTGTTGGTGGTGATTTATCCTTTTGTAGCCTTGGCCATCCTGATCGATTCGGGAAAACCGGTTATTTTCAAACAGGAACGCCTCGGACGCGGTGGAAATCCCTATGCTTTGTTAAAATTCAGAACCATGTTCATGGGCGACATGGTCAATGGCGAACAACCCATGACCAGCAAAAACGATCCGAGAATTACACGTGTTGGCCGCTTTTTACGTAAGACACACCTGGACGAGTGGCCGCAATTTCTAAACGTGCTGCACGGCGAGATGAGCCTGGTTGGCCCGCGCTCTGAACGCAGGGAGTTCGTGCAAATCTTCCAGGAAAAAATTCCCTTTTACCGCGCCAGGATGCTTGTCAAACCTGGCATTACCGGTTGGGCACAGATCAACCAATCCTATGCTGAGACAGTCGAAGAAACGGCTGTCAAACTGGAGTATGACCTCTATTACATTCAACACCGCAACATCTTTATGGATATAGTCATCCTGATCCGCACAATCGGGTCAAGTCTTGGGTTCAAAGGGCGCTAAAACTGACATGGTCATTTTAGGCAGAAAAATCCGCGTACGCTACTTGTTGATGGTCGATATCTTCCTCACCATCGTATCCATCCTTGCCAGTTACATCCTTAGGCTGGAATTGATAGCCGTTTTCCCGACTTACACAGCCTCGGTCTTGTGGATGATTGGTCTTTCGATCCTTATCAAACCAGTAATTTACTACTTTTTCGGAATGTACCGGCGCGTATGGCGCTACGCCAGCATGCGCGAGCTGATGATGGTGCTCACCGCCACCAGCGTTGCTTCGATGGCTATAGCAGCCCTGATGATCGGCCTATTTGCTTTGAATGCCTTCAGGGGTTTCCCTCGTTCAGTCCTGATCATCGACTGGCTCATGTCAGTCTTGCTGATTGGCGCATCTCGCTTCAGTTCCAGGATCTTGGCCGAAAATAAGGTCAGCACATCAGCACTCACCCCCGGCCGGCGCATGAAAAGCGTTTTGGTTGTTGGCGCTGGCGATGCAGGTGTAATGGTCGTACGCGAATTACAAAGGAATCCCCAGTTAAATATTGAAATTATCGGCTTTTTGGATGATGACCTTGAAAAACAAAAAATTAAAATTTATGGCGTGCCGGTCATTGCCACGCTTTCAGATCTGAACCATATCCTGCGCGTCCGTCAAATAGATGAAGTCATCATTGCTATTCCCAGCGCACCTGGCAGCGTCATCCGGCATGTGACCCAGGTCTGCCAGGAAAACCGGGTGCCCTCGCGCACGATGCCTGCCATTTACGAACTGTTGGACGGCAAGGTCAACGTCAGCCGCTTGCGCGAAGTAGAAATCGAAGACTTACTACGCCGCGAGCCCACTCGCATCAACACCGAAGCCATTGGCAGTAGCATTGAAAACCGGGTAGTGATGGTCACCGGTGCAGGTGGGTCGATTGGGCGGGAACTTTGCCGCCAAATTGCGAGCCACCATCCTGAACAAATCTTGCTCTTGGGTCATGGTGAGAACAGTATCTTTGAAGCACTACTGGAACTCAAAGAATCTTTCACGGAAATACACTTTTTGCCCATTATTGCTGATGTGCGTGATGCCAATCGTTTGAAGACAATATTTGAAAAATATCACCCTGATGTTGTATTTCATGCTGCAGCCCACAAGCATGTGCCAATGATGGAAATGAACATCGAGGAAGCCGTCACCAATAACGTGTTGGGCACATACAACGTGGTCAACGCCTGCATCAATGCTGATGTTGAGCGGTTGGTAATGATCTCGACAGATAAAGCCGTTCGCCCAGCTAACATCATGGGTGCCACCAAACGCATGGCAGAGATGATTGTCATCGATGCCGCCCAGCGCACAGGTAAGGCTTTTAGCGTGGTGCGCTTTGGTAATGTACTTGGCAGCCGCGGCAGCGTTGTGCCACGCTTCAAACAGCAGATTGCAAAAGGCGGCCCCATCACCATCACCCATCCCGAGATGAAACGCTATTTCATGACCATCCCAGAGGCAGTGCACTTGGTCTTGCAAGCGTCGATCATGAGCTTGGGTGCCGAAACCTTCGTATTGGATATGGGTGAGCAAGTGCGCATCTTGGATCTGGCAAAGGACCTGATCAAACTTTCAGGACTTGAACCAGGCAAGGATATCGAAATTGAATTCTTGGGGATGAGACCAGGGGAAAAATTGAGCGAAGACCTGTGGGATGAGGTGGTGTCAATTACACCTACAACCCACCCAGATGTGTATAAAGTGGCAGAAGAAGAGAAACTATGTTCCGAGAGAATGGAACAAGCAATCGATCAGCTGTTGATTTATGCCCAAGCTGGCCAGGTCAACGAGATTGTCCATTTGATCGAAGATATGCTTCCCAGCGCCTCCCTGCAGGGAGAACCGCTCGATCTTACCATCATTAGCTAAAGCAAAATTTCCAAACTGACGGTAAAATAAATACATCATGACCATCCTAAAAAGCCCCCAAGACTGGGAAATTTTTTGCGCTGCATTTAATCAAACGCATTTGCTACAGAGCACAGGCTGGGGGCTGTTCAAAAGTCATTATGGCTGGGAACCAGGCTATGTAAGCCAAGCCGAGTGCGGTGCGCAAATCCTGTTCCGCAAGCTGCCTTTGGGTTATTCTATTGCTTACATCCCCAAGGGACCAATTGGCCAGAATTGGCAATCACTTTGGCAAGAAGTTGATTCGCTTTGCCAGCAGAAGAAAGCCATTATGCTGATCGTGGAACCCAATTTATGGGAGCCGCTCCCAGAGATCGTCACCTCAGATTGGCTGAAAGGGTTTACAAGCGATCCGCATACCATCCAACCCAGGCGCACGCTGCTGGTTGACCTGCGCCCATCCGAAGAGCAAATCTTGGCCAATATGAAGCAGAAAACGCGCTACAACATCAACCTGGCACAGCGTAAGGGCGTGGTGGTGCAGCAAACGGATGATTTGAAAGCGTTCTATGACATGATGCAGATCACTAGCGAACGGGACCAGTTCGCCCTGCATGAATTCAGTTATTACGAAAAGGTCTATGCGCAGTTTGCGCCCCCAGGTCAATGTGCCTTGCTGCAAGCTAATTTTGAAGGCACGCCCCTGGCAGCCTTGATGGCCTTTGCACACCAGGATCAAGCCTGGTATTTCTACGGGGCTTCCAGTGAGATGGAACGCAACCGTATGCCCACTTACCTGCTGCAGTGGGAAGCTATGCGCTGGGCTAAAGACAAAGGCTGTACTACTTATGACCTTTGGGGGGTGCCGGATGAGGATGAGGATACCCTTGAAAGCCAATTTACGAAGCGTTCAGATGGGTTGTGGGGCGTCTACAGGTTCAAACGCGGCTTTGGCGGCCAGCTTAAGCGCAGTACACCCGCTTTTGTCCGTGTATACCGCCCCCTGCTCTACCGGGCATACCAATTGGCACAGTCTAGGAAACCCGAGCAAGGATAGCACGATTCCGATGAGTCCAAACCGTATGCAGCCCATTAAAATCGAAACGCCGCAACAATGGAACGAGATCATTGAGCGCTTACCCGGCGCCCATATCCTGCAAAGCTGGCAGTGGGGGCAGATTAAGTCACAATATGGCTGGGAAATGCAGCCGTATACCTGGCTGGATGAACAAAACCAGGTTTTTGCTGCTGCGCTTGTCTTAAAACGCCAGTTAGCCCAGAAAGGCTTAGGCGCGCGCTTCCAGGTGCTGTACATCCCTAAAGGACCTGTGTTAGATTGGACAAACCCCGAGCATGTCACCTTGGTTTTAGACGATTTACAGTCATTTACGCAGCAATCCTCTGCCATCTTCCTGAAAATTGACCCGGATTTGCCGCTGGGGTATGGTGAACCTGGCACGGCTGAGGCTTATGAAGACCTGAACGGCCAAAAGATAAGTGATGAAACGATAAGGCGGGGCTGGCAATTCTCTGACGAACAAATCCAGTTTCGCAATACCGTGCTGCTGGATTTGACACAGCCTGAGGATGCCTTGCTGGGGGCTATGAAACAAAAGACCCGCTACAACATCCGCCTGGCAGAGCGCAAAGGCGTCAGCCTGAGGACCGGCCAATTGGCAGATTTGCCTGCCCTTTATGAGATGTATGCCAAGACCGCCCTGCGGGATGGGTTCACCATCCGCAGCCAAGATTATTATCAAACCCTGTGGCAAACCTTTATCGAAGCTGGCATGGCTGAGCCAATCATTGCCGAGTTTGAGGGGCAGCCCATCGCAGCCGTGTTCATCTTTCACTTTGCTGGGGTTTCTCGTTATCTTTACGGTATGTCGCTGGAAGAACAGCGGGATAAGATGCCCAACTACTTACTGCAATGGGAAGCAATCCGACGCTCTAAGGCATTAGGCTGCCACACTTATGACATGTGGGGTGCGCCAGATGATTTCGATGAAAGCGATGCCCTATTTGGGGTTTATCGCTTCAAAAAAGGTTTTAACGGCCTGCTTTTGCGCACAATTGGCGCATGGGATTACACAACCCAGCCTGGCTTTTATAAACTTTACACCAAGATATTACCGCGCTTGTTAGACATCATGCGCTGGCGAGGTAAAGCATCAACCAAAAGGAGCGTGATGACATGATCGAACGCATTAACCTAGCCCATTTACCAACCCCTATCGAAGCGCTGCCTCGCTTAAGCAGCCTTTTGAACGGCCCCAAAATCTATATCAAACGTGATGATCAAACCGGCCTGGCCATGGGCGGGAATAAAACCCGCAAGCTTGAATTCCTGCTGGCCGATGCGCTGGCGCAGGGTGCAAAGCTACTGCTAAGCGCTGGGGCGGTGCAATCCAATCACTGCCGCCAGGTAGCTGCTGCTGCTGCACGGTACGGGCTGGGCTGCACGCTCATCCTAACCGGGGAGCCGCCTGCCCAGGCCGATGGCAACTTGCTATTGGATAAAATTCTGGGCGCACAGATTATTTTTACAAGCCGTGAAAACCGGGATAGATTACTTCAAGAAACCTATGCACAGGCAGAGGCTGCAGGGCAGTCCCCTTACCTCATACCCTACGGGGGCTCTAACGCCACGGGCGCGCTTGCCTATGCGGCTGCCTTTGAAGAGATGATGAACCAAGGCATGCAGCCTGATTGGGTCATCTTTGCCTCCTCTTCTGGCGGCACCCAGGCCGGCATGATCTTAGGCGCCCATATCACCGGCTTTAAGGGCAAAATACTGGGCATCAGCGTGGATGTGCATACTGAAACGCTGCAGCAAACCGTGGCGCCACTGGTAGCGGCTGCTGCTCAAAAACGCGGCATGCAAGTGGATTGCGCACCAACGGATGTGCTAGTGAACGCAGATTACATTGGTCGCGGCTATGGCATCATGGGTCAGGGTGAAATTGAGGCAATTGAATTATTTGCTAGGAATGAAGGCATCTTGCTGGATCCCGTTTACACCGGCCGGGCTGCATCAGGCATGATTGACCTGGTGCGCGAAGGGCAGTTCAAGCCAGGGGAAAAATTACTCTTCTGGCACACTGGTGGCACGCCAGCTCTCTTCGCTCAAAAATACAGCCGTGAGTTAAGCCGAGCGGTTTAATTACCCGCTGGCCGCCAGGTCGCGTCATAGGCTATGGAGGCATTGCCAGTCATACTCGTGGCTGTACCCCCGCCCATGGAGATTAGGAACACCTCCCGCAATCCGCTGTCATTCAAGCCATCAAAGAGCATCCAGGAACCATCGGGCGAAATGGAAGGGTTCTCGGGCAAGCGCACGCCTGTATCAAGGGTCAATTCCCCACCGCCAATCACTTTGCTCGCGATGCCGTTATTGACCCCCAGGTCAAACCAAATCGCCCTGCCATCGGGCGCCCAGGTTGGGTGATAGGTTTCCTTCCAGACACCCTCAGCAACCATGCGCGGCGTAGCTAAACTGATCAAATCGTAGGACCAGACTTGGTTGAAATTGTTTATCGGGCTGCGCGAAACAAAGGCGATCTTTGGCGTCAGCCAATCCCAGGCGGGCTGCTGGTTGACCATGCTGCCTGCCAGCATGAGCGTGCTCTTCTTAGATTTAAAATCAAAAATATGAATTTGCGGTCGGCCTGTGGCTAGCGAAGTATAGGCCAGTTGCTGGCTATCTGCCGACCAGGCTGGGTCATAATCGCCATTGGCAAAGCTGGAAATGACATCAATGACCTTTGTGTCCATGTTATAAACAAAAAGCCTTGCCCCATCATAACGCTCCGCCCGGCCTTTACAGGGCGAAATGTATGCCAGCTTCTTCCCATCCCCAGACCAGGCCGGCTGGCAAGCGCCGCCCACCTCATTAGTAAGCTGCGATGGCGTGCTGCCATCAGCAGACATCAACCAAATTTGGGGTAGCTTTCCATCTGGTTGGGAGACGTAAGCAAATTGCCCAAAACCACCGCCGACCCCAGTGGGGGTAATCGTGGGTATAGCTGTAGGCTCTGGCGTGGATGTTGCTGTTGGCGCTGCAACCGTTGGTGGGATTTCAGTTGCAGAGGGTTTTGCAATCTCGGTCAGGGTAGCAGTAGGCTCGGGCAATGAGGTTGCAGCAGCCTCCATGGTATTGACTAATTCGGTGGCTGTTGGTTGTAAGGGTTGTTTAGCAAAAAAGCCATTCTTCAACCCCAAGGCACCAGCACCAACCAAGAACAATAATATCGGCAGTAACCAAAGGAGTGTTTTACTCTTGCGCGGTTTGCCCCCCGCCTTGCCAGCAGCGTTTTCTTCGCCTGCAGATGCCAAAGGTGCCCCCTCTGCCAAGCTGGCTGCGGCTGGGCAGGCAGTAAGCAGTGCCTGCACAAATTCATCCATGCTTTGGAAGCGCAAATCTGCCTCCAAAGCCATGGCCTGGTCAATCACCACCGCGGTTGCCTGGGAAACCTTGGGGTTAATTTTCATGAGCGGCACGAGTTTATCGGTGCCAAGCGCACGGTCCAAGGCCTCAAGAGGCACACGACCGCTCAACATATAATACAAGGTAGCACCTAAAGCGTAAATATCGCTGCGCGCATCCGCCCCTTCACCATACTGCTCAACGGGCGAGAAACCCGGGGTAACTCCCTGCACGCCAGCTTCCGTAAGGTCAGTTGTCTGCACCTTTGCCAAACCAAAATCAACCAGTACCACATCCCCCTCGGGTGTCATTTTGATGTTGGCTGGTTTGACATCGCGGTGGATAATGGGCGGCGTTCTTGTGTGAAGGTAACTTAAGGCTTGGGCGATCTTTACGCCAATGGCGACAGCTTCAGCTTCGCTCATCGGTTTGCGCAGGGAGGTGACCTTCTCGCGTAAATCCTGCCCGGGCACGTAGTCCATCACCAGGTACTCCCCCATACCTGGTATGACAAAGTGGTCAATGACGCGGGGTAAATTAGGGTGCCGTAAGTTGGCAAGCAGCGTGGCTTCTCTGCGAAATTGGCGGGAATGATCTACGCTTGAGTAAAGGTTTTCTTTTACAGCCACCTGGGTTTTAAGCGTCTGGTCTTCTGCCAGGTAAATATTTCCCATGCCACTGCTGGCAATCAGGCTGGTAATTTTATAGCGTTCTTTTAGCAACACTCCAGGCGAAAGACTCATCAATGCCTCCAAAAAACTTCAGGCTGGATAAATATATACCAACACAATTTTACCAATGATGGCGTAGAAATGAGGTAATTTGCAGGGCTCACATTGGGACAAACGAAAAGAACCTATTTAAGCTATAATGCAAAGCAAAGGGCAACTTCATGAACCTCGATATTCGTTCGACTGTGTTACTGCTCGTTATTTTAGCCAGTTTAGGGGCGGTTTGGTCAATTTACCGGGCTTATCGTGCCATAAAAGCAGGCAGGCGGCTTCCCTTTTTCTACAAACGACGTCAGCAATATGAGCGCGCCTTCCGAAATATCGTGTTGGCTATCATTGGCGTTGCTGCTGCCCTTCTCCTTTTCCGCTGGGGCGAACCCTTGGCTTATCGCTATTTTCCGCCAACCCTAACCCCTTCACTCACGCCCACCATCACCCTGACCCCGACCATTACCCTTACACCCACCATCACACTCACCCCGACCATCACCAACACCCCTTCAATCACCAACACGCCTTCTGTCCCACAAAATGTCGTAGCCAGTTTTGAGGCATTGGTCACGCCCAATCCAAATGCCGTTTTCAGTTTTATCCTGTTCAGTGAGCAAATTGATGAGGCTTTCCAGCCAGTTGAGCCTGCCATTGAATTTTCCAACCCTTTGGAAAGCATCTATGGTGCTTATAGCTACAATAACATGGATGATGGCGTGCAGTGGACAGAAATTTGGTATCGGGATGGCAAGCTTTTAAGCAGCAAAACTGGTCGCTGGGAGGGCGGTACCGGTGGGTACGGGGTTGCACTATTAGAACTGCCTGCCGAAGATTGGCTGCCGGGAAACTATGAGCTGCAATTCTTTTTGGGGGAACAGTGGATTGTTTCTGGTTACTTCACGGTCCTTGGCAACCCACCAACGCCTACAATCACCCCCAGCCAAACCTTTACAATGACCCCCACAAACACCCCTACAGCGACCAACACGCCTACCCCAACGCGCACCGCCGCCCCAACCAGGACAGAGATATCAACCCAAACAAATACCCCTAGGCCTTAAGGTCGTCCTTTTTACTTTTTAATCTTCCTTGGCTTAATAATTATGGGTTGAGTTTACCAAGAAGCTCAGACACCGCGGTGCACTTACAAGGAAAACACGTTTTCAGGTTTATCAACCAGGTGCTGGGCAATATTCGCAGCAAGCTTGGCATTATTGAGCAGCAGCGCCAGGTTCACCTTCATGCTGTCACCATCACTTAACTGGCTGATCTTCGAGAGCAAATATGGCGTTATTTTGTTACCCTTAATGCCTTCTGAGCTAGCTTCCTGCAAGGCTTTCTGGATAGTCTCCTCGATATCATCATAATTCAAGGCGGATTCAGCCGGGGCAGGATTGGCCACTAGGAGGCCACTTTTGAGCCCCACGCCCCAATGAGCACAGGCAATCTCCGCAACCTCTTCAGCGCTTTCTGCGCGAGTATCAACCGCTAAACCGCTGTTAGTTGCAAAAAAAGCAGGGAAGGAATCGGTTTGATAGCCAATCACGGGAACACCCCAGGTTTCCAAGAACTCCAGAGTGGCTTCCAAATCTAAGATCGACTTCGCCCCAGCGCACACCACAACAACAGGGCAGCGGCTCAACTGGGGTAAGTCTGCAGAAATGTCAAAGGTGGACTGCCGATGGACCCCGCCAATACCCCCAGTAGCGAATACTTTAATGCCCGCTTTTTCAGCTGCAAACATAGTCGCGGCGACAGTGGTGCCGCCGTCGAGATTGCCTGCCAATGCAATTCCAAAATCACGCAGGCTGATCTTCCTGGCTGATTTGTTTTGAGCCAAATACTCCAGCTGTTCTTTATCCAGGCCTACATGAATCTTACCTTGCATGAGCGCAATGGTTGCCGGTACTGCGCCTTCTTGGCGGATGACCTCTTCCATCTCTAGTGCCAGCTGGTAATTTTCTGGCCAGGGCAGGCCGTGTGTAATCACCGTCGATTCCAAGGCAACTATGGGTAAGCCCATTTGTTTGGCGTGCATTATCTCAGGTGCAATATTTAAGTAGGATTTAAGTTCTTCCATAGCCATCACCTATTTGAATGTTTTTGATAATTCTATCACCAGCAAATCTGTAAACGGTCTAAACAACATTACATCTTAATCCACCGTACAGACAGGGTAAAATAAGGGAACATGCCCAGGATTACCTGGAAAACCAGATTGGAATAAAACGATTGGAATCCGACAATTTAACTCAGAATCAACCATTACAAAAACGGTGGGTCGTGGCTCCCCTAATTCCAGATTACATCAACGCAGAACTGGGTGAGTTTTCACCGTTTATGCGCCAACTCCTATATAACCGGGCCTTGAGCACTGCCCAGGCAGCCCGCGCTTTCATAGAGGGTAAGGCATCACACGACACCAACCCGCTTCTTATCAAAGATATGCAGAAGGCTGTCGACATTTTGCACAGCGCGATTGAAAACCAGGTGAAGATAGCCATATACGGGGACTATGATGCCGATGGCGTCACCGCCAGCGCATTGATGTTTGAATTTTTGAGCGCTTTGGGGGCACAGCCGCGGGTATACATCCCCAATCGCTTTGATGAGGGATATGGGCTAAACCTGGATGCAATTGATCAACTTGCAAGCGAGGGTATCCAGCTGGTGATCACCGTGGATTGCGGCGTACGCTCGGTCAAAGAGGTGCAGCGTGCTAACGAAGTGGGCATACAGACCATCATCACCGACCATCACCTGCCCAGCGATCCATTACCACCCGCATCTGCAGTGATCAACCCCCGCCAGGCAGGGGATATTTACCCTGAAAAGCACCTGGCCGGGGTCGGTTTGGCGTATAAATTAGCCCAGGCGTACCTGCAAACCTACCCACAACCCGGCTCTGCAGCCGATAGATGGCTGGACCTGGTTGCTATCGGTACTATTGCTGACCTGGCTCCTTTGATTGGAGAAAACCGTGAGCTGGTCAAAGCAGGCTTGAACCAGATCCGCCGAACCGAAAGACAGGGGTTATTTTCGCTTGCACAGGTAGCCGGGATTAACCTTGACAAAATCAACGCCGGCAACATTGGCTTTAATATTGGCCCACGCCTGAACGCAGCCGGACGCATAGACTCTGCCCTGAGCGCTTTTGACCTGTTGGTGACAAAAGATATTTTTACTGCCGGGATTTTGGCACAAAAACTGGAGGCTCAAAACACCCAGCGTCAAAACATTATGAATGAAATCCAAGATGCTGCTATAGCCATGAGTTATGCTGACGAACCAGACCAGCCGATTATCTTTGCCGCTTCGCCTGAGTTTAACGAAGGTGTGATTGGGTTGGCTGCTTCACGGGTCACCGAAGCTTTTTACCGCCCTGCTATTATCGGCCATCAAGATGAAACGCACACTGTAGCATCCTGCCGCAGTATCAATGAATTCAACATTACAGAAGCCCTAGACCAATGCGCAGAATTGTTAGTGCGTTATGGCGGTCACTCTGCCGCTGCTGGCTTAACCGTCAGGAATGAGAATTTAACAGAACTAGTTGCCAGGTTGCGCGCACTGGCAGCAGAAACATTTGAGGGCTTAGAATTGACACCCGAACTTTCTATCGACCGGGAAATCCAGCTAGACAAGCTAGAGGGGAAACACATCCCCATGATATTGGACGACCTGCATTACTTAGAGCCAACTGGTAGAAATAACCCCGAAGCCATATTCTGCTCAAGAAATTGCCAAACGCGCAGCGTCCGGACTGTTGGCGCTGAGGGGAAGCACCTCAAACTGCGCATTTTGTCTGGCAACCGTGATTTTGATGCCATTGCTTTTCGCCATGGCCACTGGCTGGACATACTGCCAAAATATATTGATATTGCTTACACCTTTGAGTTAAATGAATACATGGGGCAGTCGAGCTTGCAACTCAATATCAAAGACATCAAACCCAGCCAGGAAGGCTGAAGTCGAATGAAGAGGTCAGAATGAATTGGAATAAAGAGACACTTTATGTAAATACAGATGGAAAAGGGCTATACAATATTACGGAGCAAGTACAACAATGCATCAAAAAATGGGGGGTAAAGGAAGGCATGTGCTTTCTCTATATTCCACACTGCAGCGCCTCACTGGTTATCAATGAAGACTATGACCCACTCGTGAAACAAGACCTTGAGACCTTTCTGAACAAGCTCACGCCCGAAAACCAGCCATGGTATGTGCATAACGATGAGGGGCCGGATGATTCACCTTCTCACATGCGCGTGCTGCTGATGCCCGTCAGCATTGATATCCCGATCGACAACTATAAACTGACCCTTGGCACCTGGCAGGGCATTTTGCTGGCAGAGCATCGCCGAGGTCCCAAGCGTCGAGAGGTATTCCTGCGAGTATTATCTATCTGATTTTTTCGAATTGCGTTTCTGGAAAGCTTTCACCATACTGGCCGGGAAATCACCCCCGCTACGCTGCTGTCGTTGATTGGTTTTGGTATCTAAATAGGAATGGACCGCTTGGTATTGTAAGCTGTAACGATTTTGCATAACCCATTCCAATAATTGGATTAATTCCTCCAAAGCCTGGTGAACCGCCAAGCCTTCTTCCATGCCAAAGCGGTATGTGAAAAAACCACTGTTTGTATTATCTAAATAATCCAAGATAGCCTGCCAAGCACCTCTTAGATCTGCCAAATCCATCGGGGGATGCATATCCATCAGCGGAAGGATGGGCAGTTGCAGATTCCGAAACAAGGCATCTAATAACACCGGCGAATATAGGAAGTGCGCATACGCGCTGCCGTGCTTGACATACAACTCACCAGGGATATCCACTTCTTCCCCATCTTTCAGAACTGAGACATTTAATTCATACTTGTGGTCAATGTACTGATGTTGGGTTTGCTTTTCTGCCTGGGGGATCAATAGATCTATCTGCTCCAGGATCTCGTTAGCTGCAGACTGCAAGACCTGTTTGGTGCTGCCTGTTTGTTGATCCAGAGTGACGGCCGGTATGAGTCGCCCAACATCCATGGTGATTTTTGGCTTTTTCAAGTGTAATGCGGCGGGTAGGGCACCACGGATACCGCCAAAGCCAATGGGGATGATAGGTGCATTGGTGCGTTGGCTGATTAATGCAACCCCAATCTGGGCTTCCATTTGCGCAGGGTTCCAGATGCCTCCCTCAGGGAAGATGCCCAAAACGCCATTTTGCAGGAGAACATCGCTTGCTTTTTTTAGGGCTTCCCTATCCAGGTTGCCTCTGTTTACGGGTATGAGGCCGTAAAGTTTCGTAATCCAAGCGTAAGCCGAATCAAAGGGGATATCACCTGTACCCAAAAATTCCACCAGGCGCGGTGAATAGGCCGCCATGAGCAGAGCTTCCAAGCTGGCAACATGGTTGCCGGCCAAGATGAGCGGGCCGGTTTTTGGAATATTTTCTAGCCCGGTTACTTCAAAGTGGGTAAGCAGCTTGATAATGACGCGCGCAATTGCTAATAGAATCTTGCGAATAACGACCCGCCTGGGATATTTAATTGCATATGACATAGTTTATTCTCACTATAAATTATTCTTAGACCACAAATTGTACTTCAATTGCCCTAAGTGACTGGCTCAATATTTTTCTGGAGTTAATTTAGCGGATTACTTATGTATAATTGGAGAAACTTCTAAATCGAAAAAGATCACTTATGAAATCAAAATTACTATCACGGGCATCGATTATTGGCAGGTTACTACGCCTGCCGCTTGACCTGCTTCCAGAAGACCTTGTTGTGCGGATCTTGCGCGGAGAAATGCGGGGCATGCGCTGGGTTAAAGGTGCGGGTGAGCATGGCTACTGGTTGGGTACTTATGAACAGCGCAAGCGCAAAGCCATGGAAGGCTTGCTAAGGGCCGGGCAGATCTTTTTTGATATTGGTGCAAACGTGGGCTATTTTAGCCTCTTAGCTGCCAAACTGACCGCTCCTGATGGCTTCGTGGTTGCTTTTGAGCCGCTGCCGCGCAATACTAACTTTCTTAGGCAGCATATTGAACTCAATGCCCTTGAGCAAAGAATCAAACTCTACGAAGCTGCTGTTTCCGATCACGACGGCACGGCCTTCTTTGACTTAGGCAAAAGTAGCGCAATGGGCCATATCGCCAGCCAGGGACAGTTAGAGGTGCAATTGCTATCGCTCGACAGCCTGGTTAAAAGCGGGGAGGTGCCCATGCCAGATGTGATGAAGATTGATGTGGAAGGGGCTGAGTTCGAGGTACTGCAAGGCGCAAAGGGAATTCTTACAGAGCATCATCCCCTTTTATTCATCGACACACACGCCCGCACAGCGCATGAAAAAAGTATCCAATTCTTACTGGAATTGGGGTATGAGCTAGAGCTATTGGACGGCAAACCCCTGGCAGACAGTAAAGAAATTATCGCCAGGTAGAGCGGTATCCAAAATTAAAAAATGGGCAAGATGCAGGTTTCCCGCAGCGGGACGAGCACTTGCCCAAATTATCTTAAGCTTGATCGGCCAGGGCGATAACAAAGGCTTGTTTGCGCACCTGGTATTTTGTTCCTGGTTTCAATATCTTTGAGAGATACTGTTCAGGCACATCTACCATGGTGCGGTGGTTTTGAATATAAATCCTGCCCAGGCTTGACCCAGGAATATCGGCATGAAAGGCGATTGCACCCACCACATCAGCCGGACGGATGCCGTCCACTTTGCCGATGTCCATCACCAGGCGGACCATGCCCTCTTCATGAGACTGGTTGCCCTCCATGCGAGCACGCGGCTGCCCGCGTCTTTCTGAGCGAGGCTTATCCCGACTTTCTCCCCTTGGTTTTCGCTCTGGGCGCACTGATTTTTCAGGCAATGGGCTAATCTCTGCAATCGGGCGCTGTTTTTCTTCCGCCCGGGCAATTTTCAGGCAGACAGCTGCTAGCTCTAAAGGATCAACCCCGCTGGCAGCCATCATTTCCACAATAGCCCGTTCATCCTTAACACGCTTGCGCGCTAACCACATATTGATCTTTTCAATCAGGGCATCCTGGCGTTTTGCTAATATATCCTCTACTGATGGAATTTCTACTTGTTGAATTTCCTGGCGGGTGAAGCGCTCTATATTGCGCAGGTGCTGCTTTTCGGCAGGCCGTGCCATGGAGATTGCGATGCCGGTTTTACCAGCCCGTCCAGTACGGCCGATGCGGTGCACGTACACTTCAGCGTCATCCGGCAGGTCAAAATTGAATACATGCGAAATATCATCCACGTCCAGCCCACGCGCTGCCACGTCCGTTGCAACCAAGACCTTCATCTGCCCTGCTCTAAAGCGTGCCATAGTTCGCTCGCGCGCTTCCTGACTCAGGTCTCCACTTAAAGCTTCGGCTGGGTAACCGCGCAAATTCAATTCGTTGACAAGGTCCCCAGTACGTGCGCGCGTGCGGGTAAATATCAGGGCTGAGCGAATGTCTTCCAATTCAAATAAGCGAGTCAAAACAGCCAGCTTATCTTTTTCATTCACCAGGTAATATCGCTGCTCGGTTGCTGCAACTGTTAATTGCTCACTCTCAATGCTGACCGACTGCGGCGCATGCATGTATTTTTCGGCCAGGCGGCGGATAGGCGCGGGTAAGGTAGCAGAAAATAAGGCCGTTTGGCGTTCGTCTGGTGTAGCAGCCAGGATGGCTTCAACATCTTCAATGAAACCCATCGAAAGCATTTCGTCTGCCTCATCCAATACAACAGTCTTCACTCGGCTTAAATCCAGCCTGCCCCGTTTGATCAAGTCAAGCAAACGGCCAGGTGTGCCTACCACGATATTGACACCCCTCCTCAGCTCAGAAAGCTGCTGGGTGTAGGACGTGCCGCCATAAATGGCCAATACTTTTACATCAAAGAATTGACCTAAGGTGGCGATCATTT
>ENA-UOUL01001630-UOUL01001630.1-bioreactor-metagenome-genome-assembly--contig:-NODE-1630-length-30130-cov-8.053605_pt1 | contig 30130 bp, 21 predicted proteins | sample MGYA00249838_ERZ747220 | MGnify/ENA primary metagenome ERZ747220 (study PRJEB28778, sample SAMN05720191) | bioreactor metagenome | isolation source: Anaerobic biogas reactor | place: USA:Washington... | reverse complement strand
GTTTGACTGGGGCGGTCGCCTCCTAAAAGGTAACGGAGGCGCCCAAAGGTTCCCTCAGGCTGAATGGAAACCAGCCGTTGAGTGTAAAGGCACAAGGGAGCTTGACTGCAAGGCCTACAAGCCGAGCAGAGACGAAAGTCGGGCTTAGTGATCCTACGGCTCTGTGTGGAAAGGCCGTGGCTTACCGGATAAAAGTTACCCCGGGGATAACAGGCTAGTGTGGCCCAAGAGTTCACATCGACGGCCACGCTCGGCACCTCGATGTCGGCTCGTCACATCCTGGGGCGGGAGTACGTCCCAAGGGTTGGGCTGTTCGCCCATTAAAGTGGTACGCGAGCTGGGTTCAGACCGTCGTGAGACAGGTCGGTCTCTATCCGCTGTGGGCGTAGGGGATTTGAGGAGAGCTGCTCCTAGTACGAGAGGACCGGAGCGGACTGACCTCTAGTGTGCCAGTTGTTCCGCCAGGAGCATCGCTGGGTAGCTACGTCGGGCAGAGATAACCGCTGAAAGCATCTAAGTGGGAAACTCGCTCCAAGATTAGATCCCCCACCAGGTAACTGGGTAAGGCCGCTGGTAGACTACCAGTTTGATAGGCGGCGTGTGTAAGCGCAGCAATGCGTTCAGCTAAGCCGTACTAATGGCCGAGGGCTTGAACAACACCATTTACCTTTTTCCGCTAAGCATCCTGTTCAGTACTTAGGGTTCCAACCTTAACAATTCAGAGACTCCTTGGTGACCATAGCGAAGGGGAAACACCCTGCTCCATTCCGAACCAGGCAGTTAAGCCCTTCAGCGCTGATGGTACTGCCCGGGCAACTGGGTGGGAGAGTAGGACATCGCCAAGGGGTCTCTGTTTGTCTTTAAGCGACTCCCGGCGTTGCCTCATCTGCGCCCCCGCCTTGGTCCTGTTTGCTGCCTCCGCCTCTTCTCTCTACTCCCGTTGACAGCGGCTACCCCGCGGCCATACCATAGCGCCAAACCGCCGCCGGCCAGACACCGGCGGACTTAGCGCGTCACGGGGAGGCGAGTATGCCCATTCATCTCGGCGCGGCCTGGTACCCCGAGCACTGGCCGGAGGAGCGGTGGCAGGTCGACCTGGACTTGATGAGAGCGGCCGGCCTCACGGTGGTTAGGATCGGTGAATTCGCCTGGGCGGACCTGGAGCCCGTAGAAGGGCAGTTCGACCTCGGATGGCTCGTTCGAGCGACGGAGATGGCGCACGCGTCCGGCCTCAGTGTAGTCGTGGGTACACCCACGGCCGCGCCTCCTGCTTGGCTCACCGCCGCCTACCCTGAGGTGCTGGCCATTGACGGCAGCGGTGCCCGGGCGCAGCATGGAAAGCGCTGCCACTTCGACGTCACCAGCCCCCTCTACCGCGCCTTCTGTGCTCGCGTGGCCGAGCGCATGGCGCTGGCTCTTGGGCATGCTCCGGGCGTCATCGGTTGGCAGATTGATAACGAGTACAACCGGCTCACCTACAGCCCGCAGGCGGCCACCGCCTTCAGGCTCTGGCTTCAAGAGCAATTCGTGGATGAGCAGGGACGGCCATCACTGGCACGGCTCAACCGGGCCTGGAGCACCTCCTACTGGAGCGAACGCTACACCGACTGGGCCCAGATACCGCTACCCGCGGAAGACAACCATAACCCGGGTCTGGTGCTGAGCTTCCGCCGGTTCATGACGCATGCCTATCGTGAGTACCAGCGGGCCCAAGTGCAGGCTATCCGCGCCCACGCCGACCCCTCGCACTGGATCACCAGTAACTTCATGGGCTTCTTCGATGGCTTCGACCACTACCCCATCTGCGAGGATCTGGACTTGGCCTGCTGGGACCACTACATCGGTACCGGCAACCTCGATCTGGACCGGGCGGCGGCGAGCCACGACCTCACCCGCGGCTTCAAACGCCGCAACTTCTGGGTGATGGAGACGCAGCCGGGCTGCGTCAACTGGGCGCCCATCAACAACGTGCTCAACCGGGGCGAGGCACGGACCATGGCCTGGAACGGCATCGGCCACGGCGCCGATGCGGTGCTCTACTGGCAGTGGCGCCCGGCCCCCGGCGGGCAGGAGCAGTACCATGGCTCCCTGTTGGGCCCAGACGGGCGGCCGCGGCCCTTCTACCGCGAGGTTGGGGAACTGGCGGCGGATCTCCAGCTAGTGGGTCCGCTCCTCGACGGCACCACTGTGTCGGCCCCAGTGGCGGTGCTGCACTCCTACGATGACCGCTGGGCGATCGATCACCAGCGGCACCACCGTGGCTTTGACCCCTTGGCCCACCTGCTGCACTACCACCGGCCGATCGCGAGGCGCAGTATCGCTACCGATATCGTCTCCACTCGGGCAGATCTGGTGGGCCGCGGCTACCGCCTCGTAGTGGGCGCCCCCATTCACATCGTGGACGAGAGTATAGCCGCCGAGTTGGCCGCGTACGTGCGCGAGGGCGGCCACCTGGTGCTCTCGGCCCGCAGCGGATTCAAGGACTACAACAACGCCCTGCCGCCCCAACGGCAGCCAGCCCTTCTCCAGGACCTAGCCGGGGTCCAGGTGGAGGAGTACTACGCTGTGCTCGACACGGTGAAGGTGGACCTCTCGCTGGGCGGTGCCACAGCGACCGGCGAGGCGCACACCTGGGCGGAGTGGCTTGTGCCCGGACGAGCCACGCAGGTTCTGGCCCGCTACGGCAGCGGCAACGGCTGGCTCGATGGTCAGCCGGCGGTTACGATGCACCAGGCCGGGCGGGGGAGAGTGTACTACGTGGGTGCCTGGCTCGCGGACGATTTGCAGGACCGGCTGTTGGCGTGGATCATCGCCCAGGCCGGTGTCGAACCGGTGCTGGACAAGCTGCCGGTCGGCGTTCGTGCCAGCCGCCGTGGCGACGTCCACATTCTCCTGAACGGGGGCCGGGAGGCCGCAACGGTGACGTTGCCGTGGCCCGGCAAGGATGCGCTCCGCCCCGACCGGGCAGCAAGCGATCAGATCGACCTCGGCCCCTACGGTGTGGCTGTGGTGACCAACGACCAAGCGGACCAATACCAGACGGGACAAAGGACAAGCGATGAGTAGGGTAAGCGTGTGCTTCTGGTTCGACGTCGAGGACTACATCACCCCGGAGAGCGACGACGCCCTCAAGTCGCTGCTTGACATCTTCATCCAGCGCGGGGCCACAGGAACATGGAAGATCGTGGGGGAGAAGTACCGTGCCCTCCGCCGGCGGGAGCGGGGCGACGTTCTCGACTTGCTGCAGCGGCAGGACATCGGCTACCACACCGACAACCACAGCCGCCACCCGGTGATCTCCGAGTACGTGGCCGGACTGGGCTGGAAGGCAGGCGCGGAGGAGTTCGACCGCCGCGAGCGCCCCGGGCTGGAGGAGTTGCGTCGGGAGTTCGGTCACATCTCCTGCTATGGTCAGCCGGGCGGCGCCTGGTCTCCCCAAGCCTTTGACGTGCTCACCCGCTGGGGAGTCCCGATGTACCTCGATGAGGGCCATCATGTTGGCCTGGAGCAGCAGCCTTTCTGGTTCCAGAACACCTTCACTGCCTTCAACCTCCAGCAGAACTGTGTGCGTGCCGATGTGTCGCTGGCAGACAAGGCTAGTGCCCTGGAAGCGGCGCGCGCCGACCTCTACGCGGCCGTAGAGGGGCTGGAGGGCAAGGGTGGCTTCGTCAGCATCTACTACCATCCCTGCGAGTTCTCCACCAGCAAGTTCTGGGATGGCGTCAACTTCGCGCGCGGGAAGAACCCGCCGCCTAGTGAGTGGCGCAGTTCTCCGCTGCTTGCACCCGAGGAAGCCCGGGCGAGACTGGACGTGTTCGCCGGACTGCTGGACATGGCCCTGGAGCATCCTGGCGTGGATGTGGTGGACGCAACCGAACTCCTCGGTCGCTACAAGGGCATTGGGCCCCAGGGACCGGTGGCGGTCCGCGAACTGATCGAAGCCGCGGGCCGAATGGGCGGCGGGATCACCTACGCTCGCAGCGCCGTCGGGGCGGTCTCCCCGGCAGAGATGCTGACCGGCGTCTTGGGCGGCCTGGAGCGCTGGGCGGACGCGGGATCGCTGCCGGAGGCAGTCGAGGTCTCGGCGCCGCTGGGCCCGATCGAGACAGGGGCCCAGCCTCGCGGCGGCTCCATGTCCGTGGGCGAGGCGGCGGGCGCCGCTCGCTCTGCCCTGGCGTACCTGCGGGCGGAGGGCCACATGCCCGCGGCAGTGAAGGCGGGTAGCGCCAGCCTCGCTCCGGAGGACCTGTTCGCCGCCAGTGCGGCGGCCCTGAAGGCGGTCCAGGGAGGCGCGGGCTCTGAGGCGTCGATCTCATTCGCTCCTATGCGGCTGGCCCTGGAAGACAACATCGCCAAGGACGGCCCCGGCATGTGGGGCTGGGTCCCATTCCCCGAAGGTTTCAGTGCCCGGGACTTGCTGGAGCTTACTCGCTTGCAGGCCTGGACGCTGAAGCCGGCCGAGCTGCAGTAGTCGCCGAGCCGGATCCTGCTACGTCAATATCGTGCCCAGACCTCCACAGGTCTGGGCACTTCGTTCTCCTCGCGGCTTTCGGGCGCCCCGCTGGTGACTAGGCCGGACGGAGCTTGTCGAAAACTAAGCGAGCCAGGAACTGTCGCTCTTCGCCGCTGTCGAAGCGCACGGTGACGATCTGGTCGCCATTTTCGTCGGACAGGCCCGACACTCGCCCCTGCCCGAAGTCCCGGTGCCGCACGCGCATCTGCATGGCGTAGCGCGGCAGAGGCCCACTGGGGGCGGGGGGCGGCGCGTTGCGCGCCTCTTGATAGGCGCGGTCTATGGATAGCTCTGCCCAGGTCTGCAAGTCGCGCGGACTGTGAACGGAGGCGCGTATCTCGTCGCTTCGCTGGCGAGCGGCGCGCAGTTGTTCCATCAGGGCCAGTTTCGTCTCCGGCTCGATGTCGGCTTTGGCCGTCTGGCGCGTGGCCCAAGCGAGGGTGGTGTTGAGGGAACGGAAGATGCCCGCCGGATCTTCGTGCACCTCGAAACGCAGCAGGCGGATGCCGTGCTCGTCGCATAGCCTCTCGCGAGCCACCTCCCGCTCGCGCTGCCGCATGCGCTCAACCTCGTCGGGGCGGCCACGCTGATCGCGCCCTCGCAGACCCTCCATGCGCACGGCGATACCGACCTCCGGAAGCAGGTAGTTCAGCTTCAGCGGGCGGTTGGTCTCCGGGTTGGTGAGCCAGGCGGGCGAGACGTCGCGCTGGGTCTCGAAGCCCTCAAAGACCCGCGTCAGAATCTCGCGCCAGGCAAACTGCTCAGTGTCCATTGGCTGCTCTCATTTTCACAGGCGCGTATCGGTCAGCACATGATGCTCCATCCGGCCCGCGCCGCCACATCGCGCAGCCCGGCATCGGGAGCGACGGCCACCGGGTGCCCCACCATCCGGAGGACCGGCTCATCACTTGTGCTATCGGCGTAGGCGAAGGACCGGCTCAGGTCGGCAGCGGGCGCGTGCTGCTGCAGGTAGTGCGCCAGGCGCGTCACCTTGCCCGGGCCATAGGTTGACGGTGGCAAGATGCGACCGGTATAGGCGCCGTTGCTGGTCTCCAGTTGCGTCCCCAGCGCCACCTCGATGCCGACCAGGGGCGCGAACGCGTCCAGGAGAGGCTGAAGAGCGCCGGAGAGAAGAACCACCAGGTGCCCCTGACGCCGGTGAGTCGCGACTTGTTCCAGCACTTCGTGCCGGGCGTCGGGCAGCAGGTCTTCACGGGCCAAGTCATGGAAGAGGGCTGCGGCGGTCTCTGTCGGCAGCCCCCGCACCAGCCAGGGCATGTGCTCGGCCCAGGCGCGGCGCAGCCCCTCTCGGTCCACCAGCCCGACCTTCGTGAGAGGGTACTGCGGGTAGTGGTAGACGACGTGGGCCAGCACCGGGACGAGGTTGACCCGTTGGCGCAGCATGCGTGACAGCAGCCGCTGCCACACGGGCCTCCGTACCAAGGTGCCATCAAGATCGAACAGCGCTACCACCATGCTCAGTGCCTCTCCCGACGTCGGCCACCGGTCCGTCGCGAGCCATTATAGGGCCTGGGCGGCCGCCCCTCAAGGGCTGCCGTGCCCGCGGGCGGCGAGGGTCTCCCGGGTGCGCTCAACGCTTGCTGGTCGGTTTGGCGGTATGCTAACATCGCCGAGGAAAAGTCCCGGATGTCCGCTAAGGAGTTGCTGTAGTGGAGACCAAACTCGCCGGCCGCACCACCGAGGTGGTGATCTCGCCTTTGACCCCGACCGTGATGATCGGGGAGCGCATCAACCCCACCGGCAAGCGTCGGCTGGCGGCCGCCATGGTTGCCGGAGACCTGGACCTCATTCGCCGCTACGCGCGCGAGCAGGCGGCGGCCGGAGCCACCGTCATAGACGTGAACGTGGGCGCCGCGGGAGTGGATGAAGACACCTTCCTGGCCGAGGCAGTGCAGGCCGTGGCGGAGGAAGTCGATCTGCCCCTGGCTATAGACTCGACCCGGCCGCGAGCGCTGGAATCAGCTCTGAAGGTCGCGCCCGGCCGGCCGCTAGTCAACTCGGTGAACGGGGAGGAGCGTTCCCTGTCCGAGATCCTGCCTCTGGTGGCCCAGTTCGGGCTGCCGACGGTAGCCCTGTGTATGGATGACAACGGCATCCCCAGCGATGCCGATGGCCGGCTGGCGGTGGCGGCCAGGATCGCCGAGCGCGCGGAGTCCCTGGGAGTCCCGAGCGAGGACCTAGTGGTGGACTGTCTCGCCCTCACCTGCAGTTCCGACCCTAACGCGCCGTCGGTCACACTGGAGGCCATGCGGAAGGTGCGGCAGGAACTGGGCGTCAACCTCACCTTGGGCGCCAGCAACGCCTCCTTCGGTCTGCCTGACCGCGATCTCCTGAACGGTGTGTTCCTGGCGCTCGCCATCGGCGTCGGTCTCAACGCGCCTATCGTGGACCCGGAGAAGGCGCGGCCGTACATTCTGGCTGCCGATGTTCTCCTGGGTAAGGACGAGTGGGCCATGCGCTACATCGCCGACTTCCGCTGCCGTCAGGCCCAGGGCTAGGCGCGTCCGAATGACTAAGGAAACCTGCCACATAGACTTCGAGCCGATCGGGAGGCGGGCTGCCTGCCGCCCCGGCACCGACCTCCTCACCATCGCCCGCGAGGCGGGCATCAGTATCAGCGCCGTCTGCGGGGGCAAGGGCACCTGCGGTCGCTGCCGGGTGCGCGTCCTCGAGGGCGACGTATCGCCCCTCAACGAGACCGAGCGCGAGGCCCTGGGGAGCGCCGCCGACGAGGGTATGCGCCTCGCCTGCCAGACTCTGGTGCGTGGATCGGCCAAGGTCTACATCCCGCCCACATCGCTCACCGCCAAGCAACGAACCCTGGTCGAGGGCCAGTCGATCGACTTCGACCTGCTGCCGCCGGTGACGGTAACGCCCATTTCCATGCAGGGGCCACGTTTGACCGACCTGCAGGCCGACGCCGCTCGCATCCGGGACCACATCCAGTCGTCCGCCAGCGAGGATGTCGTATGGGACTACGCCGTGCTCCGGACGCTGTCGGATGACATCCGCGCTCAGGAGTGGGAGACGAACCTGGCCCTGCGCGACGGCGAGGTGGTGGGCCTTCTCAAGAGTGGCCGCGCCCCGCTGGGCCTGGCTGTCGACCTTGGCACCACCAAGGTGGCTGGGTATCTAGTCGACCTTTCCACCGGCTCCACGCTGGCCTCCGAGGGGATCATGAACCCGCAGATCTCCTACGGTGAGGATGTCATGGCCCGTGTGGCCTTCGCCCTGGACAGCCCCGAGAAGGCTCAGTTGCTGGAGCACACCATCGTCACCGGTATAGGCGATCTAGCCGCGGAGCTGTGCCGCCAGGCGGAGGCCGACCCGAGCGAGATCGTGGAGGCGGTGGTGGTGGGAAACACCGCCATGCACCACCTCTTCCTCGGCCTGCCGGTACGGCAACTGGGGAACGCTCCCTACCTGGCCGCCACCAGCGACGCGCTCGACGTTAAGGCCCGCGACCTGGGGCTGGCGTTCGCGCCTGGCGCCTACGTGCATCTGCTCCCCAACATCGCCGGTTTCGTCGGTGCCGACCATGTGGCCACCATTCTCTCCACCGGGCTGGACCAGGCGGAGGAGACGGCCATTGTGCTCGACATCGGCACGAACACCGAGATCGCCCTCCACCACCGGGGACGGCTCATCACCTGCTCGACCGCTTCCGGCCCAGCCTTTGAAGGGGCCCACATCTCCTGCGGCATGCGTGCCGCCGAGGGCGCCGTGGAGAGGGTGGAGGTGAGTGACGGCTCGGTGAAGTACCAGACCATCAATGACCGTCCTGCCGTCGGGGTGTGCGGGTCCGGCATCCTGGACGTCGTCGCGCAGCTCTACCGCAACGAGGTGCTGGACATGAAGGGCGGCATGCAGGAGGGCAGCGCCCGGGTGCGAAACACCGACAACGGGCGCGAGTTTGTGCTTGTGCCGGCCGACGAATCCGGCACGGGCCAGGACATCGTGGTGACCCGCGCCGACATCGGCGAGATCCAGTTGGCGAAGGCAGCTATGCGGGCGGGCGTAAACGTGCTGCTGGCCGAGGCCGGCATCACCGCTAAGGACGTGCAGAGGTTTGTCGTCGCCGGGGCCTTTGGTACCTACATCGATGTCCAGAGCGCCATGGACATCGCTATGTTCCCGGAACTGCCCCTGGAGCGCTTTCAGCAGGTCGGCAACGCGGCTGGCGCCGGCGCCCGCATGGCGCTGCTATCGGTGGTCGCCCGGCGTCACGCTGCCGATATCGCCCACAAGGCTCAGTACGTCGAGCTTACCAACGACATGCGCTTCACCGAGCAGTTCACGCTGGCGATGTTCCTGTCTCAGGACCTGATGAGCTAGTGCCTGACGCCGCCGGGACGGCTCCCCACCGGCAGGCGCGCAGCCGGCTGGTTCCAGTCCTGGCGGCGGTGGTATTTGTGGTGTTTCTGGCGGCACCACCGCGCGCGCTGGCTGAGAAGGCCTGGCAGGTGGGCTACGGTCTCTGCCACCAGCAGCCGGATCGGTCGTTCTTCGTCGGGGGGCGCCAACTTCCTCTCTGCGCGCGTGACACCGGCACCTACCTCGGAGCCGCGGTCACTCTCCTCTGCATGCTGGGGACTTCCCGCCGCCTCGGCACGTCCTTGCCGCACCCGTGGGTGTTGGCGGTCCTGGCACTGGGCGGTGCCTTCTTCGTGGTGGATGGCATGAACTCGTATGCCGGGGCGTTTCCCTTTCTGCCGCGGCTCTACGAGCCCGACAACCGCCTGCGTCTCCTCAGCGGGCTGATGCTCGGTACGGCCATGGCGGCGGCGCTGCTGCCGCTCTTCAACTATACGCTCTGGCGGAGCGCACCCGCTGAGCGACCGCTAAACGGACGCGCCCTGCTTGCTCTGCCGGCGGCCTTAACGCTGGCCTACCTGGCCGTGACCAATGGGCCCGCTTGGTTGTACCTGCCCTTGGCTGTTGGGCTGGCATTGACAGTATTGCTGGTGCTGGCGGCGGTCAACGGTCTGCTCGTCACCGTCATCTTGCGGCACGACCGCCGAGGGACCGACTGGCGTGACCTGGTTCACCTGCTCAGCTGGGGGGTACTGCTCACCGCCATCGAGCTGGGATTCCTCAGTGGGGCGCGCTACCTCGCCGAGACGGCGCTGCGGTAGAGGTCCTGCCCGCTACTCATCGTGCTGCCATAGGTTGAGAAGGAGCCTATCTAGATGGGAACTATCCCCACGCGCAAGCATGTGCTTCCGAATGGGCTCACCGTCATCGTGCGGGAGTCCCGATCCGTGCCCATTGTATCCTCATGGCTGTGGTACCGGGTCGGGAGCCGCTACGAGCCGTCCGGCCTGACGGGTGCCGCGCACTGGGTCGAGCACATGATGTTCAAAGGCACGCCGCGGTACGCCCGGGGCCAACTGGATCGCCTGGTGGCTCGCAACGGCGGCACCTTCAACGCCTTCACTCATACGGACTACACCGCCTACTTCGAGACACTGCCGGCGGACAAACTCGACCTCGCCCTTGAGGTCGAGGCCGACCGCATGGTTAACGCCCTGTTCGACCCGGCGGAAGTGGCCTCCGAACGCACCGTAGTCATCTCGGAGCGAGAGGGTCTGGAGAACGAACCCGAGTTCCTGCTGGCGGAAGAGGTGACAGCGGCCGCCTTCCGGGTGCACCCCTATCACCATGAGATCATCGGCTGGAAGGCCGACCTACAGAGCATGACCCGCGACGAGTTGTACGGCGTCTACCGCCGCTACTATGCGCCCGCCAATGCCGTACTGGTCTTGGTTGGCGACGTCGGGATCGAGGATGCTCTGAGCCGGGTCGAGCGCCACTTCGGACCGCTGCCCTCCACGCTGGTGGAGTCTCCCCGCATTCCCACTGAGCCCCGCCAGCGAGGCGAGCGCCGGGTGCGAGTGCGTCAGGCGGGCCCCACGTCCTACCTTCAGGTAGCCTATCACGGGCCGGAGGCGAGCCACCCGGACTCAGCCGCCCTGCTGGTGCTGGACGCGATCTTCTCCGGTGCTAAGGCGATGAGCATCTCCCGCCCCGCGGCCGGCAATCGGAGTTCTCGCCTCTACCGGGCGCTGGTTGAGACCGAGTGGGCGACGTCGGCCGATTCTAGCCATTCGCTGTCAGTTGACCCCGGCCTCTTCAGCTTCGACGTCACCGCTCGTCCGGAGCGCCGGGTGGAGGATGTGGAGCGAGTGCTGTTCGAAGAGATAGACCGGCTGGTGCAGTCGGGCGTGTCCGAGGAGGAGTTGGAGCGGGCACGCAAGCAGACGCGGGCACAGCTGGCCTACAGCCTGGAGAGCGTTGCCAACCAAGCTTACTGGCTCGGCTTCTTCGAGATGCTCGGTGGGTACGAGCGCTTCGACGGGTTCGGAGAGTCGCTGGCCGGTGTCTCCCGGGAGGACGTGCTGCGCGTGGCGCGGCAATACCTGACCGAAGACAACCGCACGGTGGGCCAGTTCATTCCTACTAGCGTCGAGGAGGGCTCACTAGGGGCAACTGCGGCCGCCTTCCGGCGCCCCTGGCCGCGGATCGCATTCCTCTCCGGCTCCTCGTCTGCCGCGACCGGCCTCGGACCCGAGACCATCCTGCGGCGCGAGACGAGCAGCGGAGCCACCGTGCTGACCTACCGCAACCGCTCCGCACCCTCGGTGGTGTCCCTGGCCCAGATGAAGGCAGGCGCCGTGCTGGATCCCGAGGACGAACGTGGGCTTGCCGCCTTCACCGGGGCCATGCTGGAGCGCGGGACAGAGCGCCGCAGCTTCCAAGAGCTGAACTCCGACCTAGAGGCGGTGGGGGCGTCGTTGCGCGTGGGCGCGGGAGGGCACACGGCCGGCATCGTGGGTAAGTCTCTGGTGGAGGACAGCGACCTGCTGCTCGACGCCATGGCCGAGGTCATCCGGCAGCCGACATTCCCCGCGAGTGAGTTCTCCAGGCTGCAGGGGGAGATACTGGCCGACCTGCGGGAGATGGACGACGACACCGGCTATGTGGCCTCGCAGCGCTTCCGTGAACTCCTCTACCCGGCCAGCCATCCCTACCACCACCGGGCCTCGGGGACGGTCGCCAGCGTGTCGGCTCTGACGCGAGATCACCTGGAGAGCTTCTACCGCCGCTACTACGACCCCCGCAATCTGACGGTGTTCGTAGTGGGCGACATGGACCCCGGGGCGGCTTTCGAGGCCTGGGAGAGGCGCTTGGGCGACTGGAAGCCCGGGGGAGCGTTGGTGGAGTGGGACCTGCCAACCGTCTCCAACCCGGATTCGCTCAGGAGCGACGCAGTGGCCCTGGCGGACAAGACCCAGGTCGACCTCGCTTGGGGCTTCGTGGGCCTGAGGCGGAACGATCCCGACTACTACGCCGCCCACTTGCTGGACGTGGTCTGGGGCCAGCTAGGGCTCATGGGCCGCCTGGGCGAGCGTGTGCGCGAGCAGATGGGCCTGGCCTACTACGTCTACAGCCGGCTGGACGCTGGGTTCGGAGCCGGTCCTTGGAGCGTGCGTGCCGGAGTGAACCCCGAGAACGTGGGCCGGGCCTTGGCCGCCATTCGGGCCGAAGCCTTGGCGATCACCTCCGAGCCGGTCACGGCCGAGGAGTTCTCCGACGTGAAGGCCTACCTCACCGGAAGCATGCCAATGCGGCTGGAGACGAACGAGGGCCTGGCTACGGCCCTGTCGAGCATGGAGAGCTTTGGCCTCGGTCTCGACTACGTGAGCCGTTACTCTGACATCATCGCCGCGGTGACGGTGGAGGAGATGCTGGAAGCGGGCAGGAAGTACATACTTCCCGATCGTGCCACTTTCGCGCTGGCCGGACCTAGTCTGTAGCGCATCTCACCGGTGTTCTGTTGCGTCGTGGGCCATTCATGAGGAGACCAGGAGGGCGTATGGCGGACTTCCCTATGACCAATGTTGGTGGTGTGGCCGTCTCCCGGATCATCATTGGCACCAACAGCTTCTTGGGTTACTCGCACATGAGCAAGGCTCGAGACCGCTGGCTACGGGAGCACTTCACGCCGGAGAAGATGGCCGATGTGATGGAAGTATTCGCCCGGCGAGGCGTCAACGCCATCATGGCGCCGCCGCATGAAGACATCCGGCGCGCCATTGACATCACCGCTGATCGTACCGGTCAGGAGATGCTCTACATAACGACCCCGGGCAAGAACCATCCGGGCGGCCTGGAGGGGGCCATAGACTGGTGCGCGGAGCTGGGCAGCACCTTCTGCATGCCGCACGTAAGCTACACTGACAACAACTTGGTGGTGGATGAGGGGGTGATCCGAGGGATTGAGCCTCTCTTAGCGCGCATCCGTTCGCTGGAGATGATCCCCGGCCTCAGCACCCACCGGCCGGAAACCGTCACCGTGGGCGATGCTGCCGGCTACGACCTGGAGACCTACATTCAGCCCATCAACTCCATCGGGTTCCTGTGTAATGTGGAAACGGACTGGGTGGTACGGGTGATCAACCGGACGACCAAGCCGGTCATGTGCATCAAGCCCTTCGCTGCCGGCCGCGTCCTCCCACCCACCGGCCTGCAGTTCGTGCTTGGCTCCTGTAAGCCCAGCGACATGGTTGTCATCGGCACCATGAGCGCCTACGAGGCGGAGGAGGATCTGGATATCGCCGAGGCCCTCATGCGCGGTGATCGGCCCGAGATCGAGCCGGCCATGACCCGCAGCAAGGCGCATCTCGTCGGCTGACATATCTGGGCACTATGACGGCAGGGCGGGCGACTCCTTCGGGGGTCGCCCTTTCGTCTTAGCAGAAGTCGGCTCTTGCAGCACCGCCTACGGCGTGACGAAAGGCCGGGACTCTCGTTACCATGTTCAGCTATGGACGACGGTGAGATGCGCGAGGAACTGAGCCAGGTCCAGGATAACCTGCTTACAGCCCGCGCTCAGACAGGGGACCGGGAGGCCTTCGGCGAGCTTTACCGCCGGTACCTGCCGCCGGTGCTCCGCTTCCTCACCTTCCGGGTGGCATCCAGGAACGACGCGGAGGACCTCGCCGGTTTGGTGTTCTACCGCGCCTGGCAGGCGTTGCCGCGCTACCGAGAGCAGGAGGCGGGCTTCCGTGCCTGGGTCTACCGCATCGCCCGCAACTCCGTGATCGACTACTACCGAACCTCGAGGAACCACGCCTCTCTCGATGAGTCATGGGCGGGAGCCATCATGGCAGATTCGGCGAACGATCCTGATACCCACATAGTGGCGGAGGAAGTCAGAGCCGGCCTCAGCCGGCTGCCGGAGGAGCAGCAGACCGTGTTGGTTCTACGATTCGTGGAAGGCCTCAGCCACGCGGAGGTGGCCGAGGCGGTGGGCAAGAGCGAAGGCGCTTGCCGGATGATCCAGCTCCGGGCATTGAAGGCCCTGGCTCGCGCCATGGGTGAGGGAAGATGAAGGCGAAGGCGAATCTGGATCTGGCTCTCGAGCAGTGCCTCCTGGCTCTGGCCCGGGGCGAGAGTGTGGAGGCCTGCCTCAAGCGGTTCCCTCAGTGGAGGGCGCAGCTGGAGCCGGAGCTTCGTGCCGCCCAGGCCATGCGAGAGGCCGGCCTCATCGGGCCCGAACCGGGCCAGGTGGAGCGGATCTGGTCGTCTGTCTGGGCACGGATTGATGAGGAGCATCGTAGCACCGTGACATCGGGCCGTCTCGTTCGTTATCTGAGGCGAGACCGGTCGGAGGACTGGTCGCAACCCCCCAGGAGGTTCGACATGTCCGCGATAGCCGCGACGGTGGCACTTCTGATCACGCTGTTGGGCGGCGGCGGGATGGTCTACGCTGCGCAGGATGCGGCACCCGGCCAGCCGCTCTATCAGGTGCGAGAGGCGATTGAGGCCGCCCGCGTTCGGCTCTCCGCCAGCGAGCAGGCACAGCTCCAGGTGAGGCTGGAGTTGGCCGAAGAGCGCCTCTCCGAGGCTGAGCAAGCAATGAACCGTGAGGGCCGTCAGGACGCCTCCACTGCATTGCAGGCCTACACGGAGCAGATGACCCGTGCCGGCGAACTGGCCCAGGGCCTCAAGGGCACGCCACAGGAGGCCCGCGTCAGGGAGACCATCCTCGAGCGAGTCAACGAGCACATTGCACTGCTCCAGCGCCTGCAGGACCGCCTGCATGAGCGCGACGAGGCCGCTGAAGGCATGCAGAGGGCAGTGGAGCAGGCGGAGGCTCTCCGCGAGCGCTGGCAGGCGCGCAACGGCCAGGAGGAGCCTGGCGTCCAGTCGGGTCCTGAGGAAGCAGCGCCAGAGGGCACCCCGGGGCCGGCGCAGGAGCGTCAGGGACCGCCCGAGGAGCAGCCGACTCCCAGCGCCGAGGCAACCCCGCAGCAGAATCGTGAGGAGAATACCGAGCGCAATCAGGAGCAGAACCAAGACGGCGCCGGTGAGCAGCAGCAGGAGCAGAATCAGGCGGGTTCCGGCGAGCAGCAGCAAGAGCAGAACCGTGAGCAGGAGCGGGTGCAGCCGGAAGAGACCCCGGTCCCGCCGGTAGCTCCGCCGACCGAGACGCCCGTTCCCCAGACCGGTGATGGCCAGCAGAACCAGAACCAGGAGCAGCATCAGGAAGAAGCCACTGCTCAGCCCGAGCAGTCCCCAAGTGAGGACCCGTCCCAGCAGCAGGGGCCAGGGGCGCCCAGCGAGGGCGGAAGCTCCTCCGGTTCGGGCGAGCAGTCCGGCGGGTCCGGATCCGGTGGTGGCGGCGGCAGCTAGCCTGCACCGGGGCCGCCAGGCAACCATGGCCGACGAGGCGAGCGATTCTGCTCGCCTCGCCCTGTTGTCTGGAGGGAGGGGCACCCCAGCCGTTCAGTCTCGTTGACAACGCTGTGCCTGCGGGCTACACTCTGCCCCTGAGCGGGTCGGAAGAGCGACCTACGGGGGCATCCTCGCCCTCCAACCATTAGCAGTCCAAGGAGTAGGGCATGGCACTGGGATGGGGCGTTCTGGGCGCCGGTGGCATCGCTGACCGACGAATGATCCCGGAGGGATTGGTGCCCTCCGACATGTGCCGGCTGGAGATGGTGATGGACGCTTCGCCCGAGAGGGCAGAGGCGGTGGGGCGGAAGCACGGCGTGCCCTACACGTCCAGCGTCGAAGAGATCCTGGCCAACCCAGCCGTGGACGTGGTCTACATCGCCACGCCCACTTTCGTACACAAGGAACAAGCCATCGCGGCGGCCCAGGCCGGCAAGCACGTCTTGGTGGAGAAGCCGCTCGGCCTCAACTTGGCGGAGGGACAGGCCGTCCTCGACGCTTGCGACGCCGCCGGCGTGAAGTGCGCCAGCGGCTACCTGATGCGCTTCCACGGGGCACACCTAGAAGTGAGGCGCCTGATTGAGGCGGGCGAGTTGGGCGAGATCACTTTCGGTCGGGCCCAGCTCACCTGCTGGTACCCGGACATGCCGGGAGCCTGGCGCCAGGAGTGGCGGCTGGGCGGGGGCGGGGCCCTGGTGGACATGGGCACGCACTGCTTGGACCTCCTGGAGTGGCTCATCGCGCCCATAGACCGCGTGGCCGCCCTCTCTGATACGCTCACCTTCGACTATGAGGTCGAGGACTCGGCAACAGTGCTGGTCCACTTCGCCAACGGTGCTCACGGCGTGGTTGATGCCAACTTCAACGTTCCCGATGACGCGGCACAGAACGTGCTCGAGATTCGCGGCACCAAAGGCGCCATCTACGCCGACCATACCATCGGTCAGGACGCCGGCGGAACCCTGCGCGTGTACGTCCCAGGCGGCGTGGCCGGGTACAACGCGGCCCAGGTGCGTGAAGGCCAGGACATCGGGGTCACCGTACCCTTCGAGCGCATCAACATGTACCGGGCCGAGGCGGAGGCATTCGTCCGCGCCATTGAGAGCGGTTCCGAGCCGCCCGTGAGTGGCCGGGTGGGTCTCAGGGCCCTCGAGATCACCCTGCGGGCCTACGAGGCCGCACGCCAAGGCCGCTTTCTCGCCGTCTGACGTCACCCCTGTAGGGAGGATTGTGCAGCCATGAGCTACCGCGTGGGCGTAGTTGGTCTTCGTCGCGGCCTGGGGCTGGCCCGCGTTTTCGATGCCGTACCCGATTGCTCGGTGACGGCCGTGTGCGACACCAATGCGGCCACTCTCGGCCGTGCTTCGGACGAATTCCCCGGTGCGACCGCTTTCGACGAATACGGGGCTATGCTCGAATCCGGGGTGGATATCGTGGCCGTCGCGACGCCGATCCCGGTGCACCGCGATCAGACGGTGGCCGCGCTAGAAGCGGGCTGTCACGTGCTGCAGGAAGTAACGCTGGCGGACAGCGTCGAGGCCTGCCGCGATATCGTTAGGGCGGTGAAGGCGCACCCCCGCCAGAAGTTCATGATGGCGGAGAACTGCTGCTACTGGGCCCACATCATGTCCTGGGCCGAGATGTGGAAGCAGGGCCTCTTGGGGGACTTCGTCTACGCCGAGGCTGAATATGTACACGACGTGCGCGGGCTGCTCCGCAACCCGGACGGCAGCCCCACCTGGCGTGCCTTCCGGCCGCCGATCATCTACTGTACCCACAGCTTCGGCCCCCTGGTCAAGATCACGGGTCAGCGGCCGGTCTCCGTCTCCGCGCTGCACACGGGCAGCAATATGGAGCCGGACCTGCCCACCTTCTTCGACTTCGAGGTCGCCATCGTGCAGACCGAAAGCCACGGGGTGATCAAGCTGCTCCGCGGCCAGGGCATGAAGCGCGAGCCGGCCTTTCACTACTACTCGATCTACGGCACCAAGGGCACACTGGAAACCACCAGGCCGCCGCAGACCGCGCGCACCAACGCCTATCTGGAGGCGGTGCCCCACCTGCACAACATGATCGAGTTACCCCTGAACACAGACGTCCCCGGGCTGGGACGCGAGGCAGCCCTGGGTGGCCACGGTACCGCCGAGTACTTCATGATCGGCGACTTCATGGACGCGGTGCGAAACGACACACCCACGCCCATTGACGTGCATATGGCCTGGGACATTTCGGTCACCGGCCTCTGCGCCCACGAGAGTGCCACTAAGGGCGGAGCGGCGGTGCGCATACCCCACTGGGACGAGTAGACGGCCGCACCGGGCGCCGTACCTTGAGGAGAGGAACGATGGAGAAGCTGGCTGTTGATGGTGGACCGAAGGCCGTTCGGGGCAAGTTGCCTGGTTGGCCCCAGTTCAGCGAGGAGGCCATTCAGGCGGTGGAGCAGGTCCTGCGCTCCGGCAAGGTCAACTACTGGACCGGGCGCAAGGGGATGGAGTTCGAGAAGGCCTACGCACAGTGGCAGGGCAGCAAGTACGCCATCGCCGTCTCCAACGGTACGGCGGCGCTGCACACGGCCCTGAGCGCGTTGGGAGTCGGACCGGGCGACGAGGTGATCGTGCCCAGCTACACCTTCATCGCCACCAGCTTCTCGGTAGTGCAGGCAGGAGCTATCCCTCGCTTCGCTGACGTGAACCGCGATGATCATTGCATCAGCGTGGAGTCGGCAGCGAAGCTGATCAACGAGCGCACCAAGGCCATCATCCCGGTGCACCTGTACGGCAACGTGACCGACATGGATCCGGTGCTGGCCCTGGCGAAGAAGCACAACCTCTACGTCATCGAGGACAACGCCGAGGCCTTCGGCGGCGAGTACAAGGGCAAGAAGACGGGCACCTGGGGCCACATCAACGCCTGTTCCTTCTGCCAGAACAAGACCTTCACAACCGGCGGTGAGGGCGGCATGGTCACCACCGATGACGAAGACCTGGCCTGGAAGGCGCGCAGCTTCCGCGACCACGGCTACGATGTGAAGGCGCGCATGAGCCTGCTCGAGCTGGAGCAGAAGCTGCCCTACATCCACAACATGGTCGGCTTCAACTACCGCATGACCGAGATGCAGTCGGCCATCGGCCTGGCGGAGCTGAACCGGATGGACAGCTGGAACATGCCCGCCCGGCGGCGCAACTCCCAGGCGATCATCAACGCGATCAAGGACTTGCCGCAGGTTCTCTACACGCCCATTGACACGCCCGAGCGGCGCAACGGCTGGTACGTGCTCGCCTTCTCGCTGGACATCGAGAACATGAACTGCGATATCGAGCGGTTTGTGGCGGCGGCGGGGGCGGAGGGGGCCCCGGTGTGGAAGGTGTTCTGGCCCCAGTGTCACACCGAAGGCGCCTTCATCCACAAGAACGCTTTTGGCGATTCGGGCTTCCCCTTCACGTCGAAGGAATACACCACACCGGCGAGCGTGGACTACAGCAACGTCGAGGTGCCCAATGCCGTGTGGCATCAGAGCCACACCTTCACTTGCTTCGCCTTCCCGACGCTGTCGGAGGACGAGGCGGCCCAGGTGGGGGCGGCGCTGCGCAAGGTGATTCTGGCCTACGCCAAGTAGCGAGCGGGCTACCGCATCAATCGGTGGGCGCCGGCCTCGTGTGGTCGGCGCCCTTTCGTCGCGCAAGGAGAGGGGTGATGGTGGCGACAGCGGCGCGAGTAGGCCCGGCCGACGAGGTAGTAGAGAAGGTGGTCGCGATCATCACCCGGGGAAGCGGCGCCGAAACCGAGATCCTCGTGTTCCGGCACCGCTTCTCCGGCATGCAGTTGCCGGCTGGAACGGTGGAACGAGGTGAGCCCGTGGATGCGGCGCTGCTGCGCGAAGTGCGGGAGGAAACGGGCCTCCAAGCTGTAGTCGTGGACCGGAAGCTGGCCTTGCTGGACGAGCGCCTACCGCCCAGTGACCTCATGGTCACCGACTGGGTCGAGCCTCTGACGGCGCCCCACCAGGGGGCGGCCCGCGCTGAAGGCACTGTCCGGCGGGGAATGGGCTTTCGTTGCTGGGAGGAGCGGAACGGGTTCGCGCGGATCGCCTACCGGCAGGGAGACATGGCTTCGGGAGACGGGGGCGATGACCAGGTCCAAGCATGGATCTCCACAACGGCCGTGTCCCGACGCATACGTCGCCACATCTACCATCTGTACCCGGCGGAGGACACGCCGGCGCGGTGGCTGGTGAAGGACGCGGAGGCGGAGTTGTCCCTGGACTTCCACGTGTACTGGACGCTGCTGTGGAGTGCCCTCGGGCTGCACCCGATCCAGGACGGCTGGCTGCGAGCCGGTCTGGCGGCCCTAGAGACCGTCCAGCGGTGACCTGGCTTCTTGCCTTTGACGGGCCGCTATGGTAATCTTGTTGACGTTCGCGGAGGCGTGGTGCAGCGGCCTAGCACACTGGCCTGTCAAGCCAGAGACCGCGGGTTCGAATCCCGTCGCTTCCGCCAGAGTCGTCAACGTAGGTTGACACAACGAAGCCATCTCGATCTGAGGTGGCTTCGTTGCTTGTCTGGTCAGGAAGCTTGGTTTGCCAGCGTTGGGGAGAAGTAGCATGGCAAGAGCCCGGAAGATGCTAACCGACTGGCAGGCGCCGTACATTCAGGCGCTAATGAGACAGATCGAGAGGCAGAGCAAGTCGACGCTGGCATCCTGGGCAGTTGGCTACGCCGAGCGAGTCCTGCTGCCTCTGTGGAGCGCACGCTATCCGGACGATTGGCGACCGCGGCGGGCGCTAGAAGCCGCACGACGGTGGCTGGCGGAGGAGATCAAGCTGCCCGAGGCGAAGGTCTCGATCCTCGCCTGCCATGCGGCAGCGAGGGAATCGGAGGGCGATCCGGTGGCGCGGGCGGCGGCGCGCGCAATCGGTCAGAGCGCCTCTACCATTCACTCAGCGAGGCACTGCATCGGGCTTCCACTGTACGGTGCGGTGGCGGTGGCCTATGACGCGCTCGGCACCAGCGCCTCGTGGTCGGAGCTCGAGGCTTGTGCTGCCAAGGAGTGCGAGCGCATGCTTGAGGCTCTGCGGGCTGTGTCAGTTGATGATGAGCCGAACCCGGCCAAGATCGACTGGAAGTGCTGACCGGCAGGGAAGCCCAGTGTTCTATCCGAACTCGGCAGAGAACGTCGGGCTTAGGGGCAGAAGCAGCGCGCTCCGGGAGGGCAGCCTGATCGTCAACGTCGCCGTCAGCCGACGGCGGAGCGCTGTCCAGCCACAGATCGGGCCCGGGATTGAGTCCCGGGCCCAGTGGGTGACAGGCGGAGCGCGCCAAATAGGCAGCCGCTAGTGAGGGAAGATCGGCTTGATGCCTGCGCTGCGCGCCTTGAGGGCCGCTTCCTCCGCCTCCGACAGCGGCGTGATCCCCTTGTCGGCGGCGTCGCACATCCACCACAGCAACTCGGCGTGGCTCGGGCTGACGGCGGCCGTGACGCCGCGGGAGAGGGTGAACCGTAGGCCCAGGGTGGCTTCCTCGAGGGACTCCGCCGGAGCGTACCAGCACTTGGGCCAGTTGCGCTCCTCGCCCTCGCTCCACGGTCGCCGCGCCAGCGCCTTGAGGGCCAGGATCCCCATGCCCTTCTCGGCGGCCCGCTTGACCGTGCTCGGCCCGAACCCGCCCTGGTGCCAGCACACCCAGTTGATCGGGAACAGGATGCTGTCGAAGTCGAAGCGGTCCATCAGCGCCAGGGCCGCCGCTTCGCTGTGGGCGGAGAAGCCCAGGTGCTTGACCACGCCGCGCTTCCGAGCGTCCAGGAAGACCTCCATCGCCCCATCGGGAGCGAAGATCTGGTCTACTTCTGCAACGGTGGTCACGCCGTGAAGCTGGTAGAGATCGAAGTGGTCGGTGCGGAGGAGTTCCAGCGAGCGCTTGAGCTCGCGGGCGGCGCCCTCCGCACCTCGCTCGCCGGTCTTGCAGGCGAGGAAGACCGAACGGCGGTACGGCTCCAGGGCGGGACCCAGCTTCTCCTCGGCGTCGCCGTAGCTGGGGGCGACATCGAAGTAGTTGATGCCGCGGTCGATGGCTCGCTTCACCAACGCGGCGGCCGACTCGGGGCTCTCATCCTTGACGACGATGCCGCCGAACCCGACCACCGACAGGCTCTCACCCGTGCGTCCAAGTGCTCTCTTCTCCATACCGAGCCTCCAACTCTTGGCTATGGCGCTGCGACTACTAAGGGATAGTGACACCAGTGGGTGCCGCTGTCAAGCAGGAGCGTCGGGCCGGAATGCTAGCGTTCGGCCCGGCCGCGCTCGAGCATCTCCTCGGCACTGCGCAAGGTCGCAGGGCTGACGGCTCCCTGCATGGCGGCCAGTTCGGCCAGCCGACGCTCCCGATCGAGGACAGTGACGGCGGTGCGGGTGCGGTCACCGATGATCTCCTTGCCGACGCTGAGGTGGACGTCGGCGAAGGCGGCCAACTGGGGGAGGTGGGTGACGCAAAGGACCTGGTGCGTAGTGGCTAGGCCGGCCAGCTTCTCACCCACTACATGACCTAGGCGCCCGCCGATGCCCGTGTCCACCTCGTCGAAGATGAGGGTACCGGCGTCGTCGGCCTCGGAGAGCACCGTCTTGAGGGCAAGCATGAGGCGCGAGTTCTCTCCGCCCGACGCGATCCGAGCCAGAGGACGCATCGGCTCACCCGGATTGGGCGCGAGCAGGAACTCCACCCGATCCACGCCGGTGCGATCGAAGGCCAAGCCGCGACCGTTGACCACCAGACCATCCTCGTCAGCAACCTGCTCGATTCCGACGGCGAATCGGGCCCGCTCCATGGCCAGGTCCGCGAGCTGCCCCTCCACGGCCGACGCGAGCCGGTCGGCGGCCTCGCGCCGGCGCTCCGAGAGCGCGGCGGCCACGGCAGAGGCTGCGTCCTTCGCCTGGGCTAGGATCTGACGCAGTTCCTGGAGCCGTTCCTCGCCCCCGCCCAGTTGGTCGAGCTCGGCGCCGGCGCGCTGCCCGTAGGCGAGTATCTCCGGTATGCCGGCGCCGTACTTGCGCTTCAAGTTGGAGATCAGAGCCAGCCGCTCTTCCACCTGGTCTAGTCGTGAAGGGTTGTACTCCACCGCGTCGCGGTAGTGTCGCAGTTCGCGGGCGATGTCCTCCAGGCCGTCAGCAAGGGTCTCAGCGCGCTCGCGCAGCGGCCCGAGGTCGGGGTCAGTGCGCTCCAACTCGATCAGCCATGACACGGCCTGGCCGACTAGATCGGCCCCGGAAGGAGTGTCGCCACTACCGCCGTACAGGGCCTCATAAGCCGATCCGGCCAGTGCGCTGAGCTTCTCGGAGTTCGCCAGGCGCGTGCGCTCGCCGCGAAGGGACTCCTCCTCGCCTTCAGTGAGCCGGGCGGACTCGATCTCCTCCACCTCGTATCGTAAGCGCTCAAGCCGGCGCTCGCGGGCCAGGCTGTTCTCCTCGATGGCCGCGATCTCGGCGCGCAGGCGGGACACATCCGCCGCCCTACGAGCCATCTCTGCTCGCATTTCGTCCAGCCGAGCGAAGCGGTCGAGGAAATGCAGGTGCTCCGGCACGCGGAGGAGCGACAGGTGCTCCGTCTGGCCGTGGATGTCCACCAGCATTTCGCCTAACTGCCGCACCACCGCGGCGGCGACCAACCGACCGTTGACCCGGGCCAGGCTGCGCCCTTCGGCGCGGATCTCGCGCGAGAGGACCAGGTAGCGCGGGTCCTCGCCGGCGAGGCCTTGCTCTTCAAGGAGGGGGTCCAGTCGTGCTGCCAGTACCGGGCTAAGGTGGAAGTGGGCTTCGATCTGGGCGGCTGACTCCCCGCCGCGCACCACATCGGGTGAGGTCCGTTCCCCGAGGACGGCCGCCAGCGCGTCCACGATGATAGACTTACCGGCGCCGGTCTCGCCGGTGAGGACGTTGAGGCGCGGCGCGAGCCGCACGGTGACCTCGTCGATGATGGCGAAGTTCCGGATTATGATCTCAGCCAGCATCTGGGTGGGCCCTCAGGGACAGGCAGCGGATGGTGCAAGATGAGGCTTGGCGTGGGCGGGCGCGCATGGCCAACCTAGACGGTACGCAGCCGGGCGGAGAGAGCTTCGTAGAAGTACGACGGTGCCCGAAGACGCAGGAACCGCGCCGAGTGCTCCCACGCGCGGACTACTACTTCATCGCCCGACTCCATCGGCACTTCGGCCTGTCCGTCGCAGGTCAGAATCGCCTCGTGGTCGGTCTCGACGGTGAGGCGCACGGTGGCGCCCTGGCTGAGCACGATCGGGCGGGGTGGACCGAACATCGGGGCGATGGGCACCAGGATGATATTGCGCAGCATGGGCGGCATCACGGGACCGCCGGCGGCAAAGGCGTAGGCGGTGCTGCCGGTGGGGGTGGCAGCGATAAGGCCATCGGCCACGTAGCGAGCGAGCTCGCAACCGTCCACCTGCACCGCGATGCGAATCACGCGGGCTAGCCGGCCCCGTCCCACCACCGCTTCGTTGAGGGACTGGAACGAGTGCCGCACCACGCCGACTCGCTGGTGCTCGGAGGTGAGCATCATCCGCTCTTCCACCCAGTAGTCGCCTTGGAGCACCCTTCGCAGCGCCTGGCGCCAGTCCGGGGGAGAGACCTCGGCGAGGTAGCCCAGCCGCCCCAGGTTGACGGCTAGGATAGGCACGCCGGCGGAGGCGCATACCCGAGAAGTGCGCAGGATGGTGCCGTCGCCGCCCAAGGTAATGATGGCGTCGGCCTCCGGGAGCCGGGCACGGATGCCCTCCGGGTCCCATGAGGACAGCACCCAGCTTTCACTCCCGGACTCATCCAGGAAGGCCCCTATGTCGGCGGCGAGCTCTAGGGAGTGGGGCAGCTTCGGGTGATGGAGGATGCCGAAGCGGCGCGGGCAGGGCGTGCTCAAGGTTGGGTTACCCTCGCCGCCAGCCAGGAGGCAAGCTCCCCCAGGGGGACCTCCACCTGCTCCGAGTCCCTCATGGAGCGCACCACGGCGACACCACGCGCCAGCTCGTCATCGCCCAGGATAGCGGCCCAGCCGGCGCCGGAGCGATTGGCGGCCTTCATCTGCGCCTTAAGGCTGCGATCCCCGAAGGCTATCTCGGCGGCCGCACCTAGACTACGCAACGCCTCGACGGCCCTCAGGGCGGCCAGCCGCGCCGAATCGCCGCGGTACGCGAAATATGCCAGCGGTCGCTGCGGCGGTGGCACGGGGCGTTCCTGCTGCCGCAGGAGGGAGACAAGCCGTTCCAGCCCGCAGGCGACACCGATGCCGGGGGTGGGCTTGCCGCCCAGTTCCTCGGTGAGGCCATCGTAGCGGCCGCCTCCACAGACGGCGTTCTGGGCTCCAATCCCCTCGGCCCAGACCTCGAACACGGTCTTGGTGTAGTAGTCCAGCCCGCGCACCAGCCGGTGGTTGAGCTCATACGGCCGTCCGAGCTCGTCCAGGTATGCGCGAAGGCGGGCGAAGTGCTGAGAGCAGTCGGCGCAAAGGTGGTTGGTGCTGCGAGGGGCCCCGGCGATCAGCGGCTGACAGCCCGTCGCCTTGCAGTCCAGCAGACGCAGCGGGTTGCGCTCGAGGCGGCGGCGGCAGTCTTCGCAGAGCTCGTCCACGTGGGAGCGGTAGTAGTCCTGCAATGCCTGCATGTAGGCGGGGCGGCAGGCAGGGCAGCCGATGTTGTTGAGCTGCAGTAGAAGGCCGCCGAAGCCCAGGGCCTCGAGGAATGACCACATGACGGAGATGATCTCGGCGTCGACGAGAGGGTCCTGCTCGCCGATGGACTCTACGTTGAGCTGGTGGAACTGGCGGAAGCGCCCCGCCTGCGGACGCTCGTAGCGGAACGCGGGCCCGATACTGAAGACCTTCACCGGCTGGGGGCGGGTGTGCATGCCGTGCTCGATGTAGGCCCGAATCACGCCGGCGGTGAACTCCGGCCGGAGGGTCAGTTCGGTGCCGCCCTTGTCCTCAAAGGAGTACATCTCCTTGTCGACAATGTCGGTGCCTTCCCCGACGCCGCGGACGAAAAGCGAGGTCTCCTCGAAGAGGGGGATATCCAGCCGCTCGAACCCGTAGCGGCGACAGACATCGGCGGCGGTTGATCGGACGAACTCCCAGTAAGGTTGGTCTTCGGGCAGGATGTCCTGCGTGCCCCGGGGCGCTTGGTACATGAAGGAACCTCTCAGCATTGAAGTGCTGAGCGATTATAGCACGGAGACACGTCCGTCCAAGTGGGCGGGCCGGGCACACGTCGCCCGGCCCGCCCTTCCTGCCTTGGCGGCTAGTGGCTGGCTAGGGGCAGGTACACGTCGCCGGGCCAGACTCCGCCGGCGATGAACGATACCTGGGTGGGATCGCTCCAGAGGCCGGCGTCGTTGCGCGCTCGCACGGAGAACCAGTAGCGGGTGCCGGCCGAAAGCCCGAGCCCGCCCTGCCGAAGCTCAGCGTCGCCGGTCTGGGTCCAGGCGACGATGTCCGCGGCTCCGGGCGCGCTGCCCAAGGAGTACCGGTACAAGCTTATGGCCGACTGAGGGTCGGCGGCACTCCAGCGGGCATAGAGACCGGCCGGGTCATCGGCCAGGCTGCTGGCGTAAGCGCTGGGAGGCGGCGGGGCGGTGAAGTCGTCTATGGTGCCCGGGTAGTCGATCAGGAAGGAGAAGCGAGAGTCGGCAGGCATCTCCAGGCCGTTCTGGCCGTAGGCATTGCTCACCGTGACGACGTACTCGCCGCGCTGGATGAGGCTGGTCACTTCGTAGGTGCCCTGCCAGGTGTGGTCGTCGAGCCAGCGGCCGTCCTCCGTCACGAGGTAGGGATCGTCGCTCCGCCGCACCAGGACCCCTTGTTCGCTCGTGCCGAGCCAGACGTTGCCGTGACAGTCGACCGCGATGCTACCGACGTTTGTCGGTGTGTCCTCGAAGTAGGTCCACTCGCTACCATCGAAGCGTACCAACCCGTTGGAGCTGACGGCCCAGAGGGTGCCACTGGGGCCGACGGCAAGTGCGTAGACGTAGGATGGCACTCCCTGTTGGCTGAAGGAATCGCTGATGGGGTAGTGAGTCCAGCTAGTCCCGTCGTACTTGGTAATGCCATGGCCGTAGGTGAACAACCAGACCGATCCATCGCTGCCAGTGGCCATGAGGTAGGTCTGGAGCGAGGGCAGGCCGGAGTTGGTGAGGTCGAAGAGCATCCAAGAGGATCCGTCATAGCGGGCCAGACCCTCGTACTCCGGGGTCGCCCAGATGGAGCCACCGCTGCCGGTCGCGACCGAGTCCACCCAGGCCTCGGGCAAGCCGGTGTCTGGGCCGTGCAGCCGCCAGGTGCTGCCGTCATACTGCATCACGCCGTAAGTGGCGACGAAGACCGAGCCGGCCCCATCAACGGCGATGCCCGACGCGTCGCAGAGGCCATCGATGGGCTCGGGGATGGCCCCGAAGCTGTACAGGTCGCTCTCCGCCAGGAACAGAGGGTCGTCGACTTCGCACTCGCCCCGGGAGAAGGCCTCCCACTCGCCGTCCTGTAGGTGGCTCAGGAGGAGGTCGCTACGGCTCCGGTGGCTGAACCAGAGCTCGTCGTCATCGACGATGGCGAGGCCGCTGACCAGATTGCCGCCGAGGCCGGAGTTCCGGGTGGTGTAGGTCAGCCATTCCTTGCCGTCGAAGCGGGCGACGCCGCCTCCCAAGGTACCGAACCACATGGTACTGTCGGGAGACTGCGCGATGGAGACAACCTCGCCCGCGGGCAGGCCGGAGTTCTCCCGGTTGTACTGCGTCCAGGTGCCGCCCTCGGCCAGGTGGAAGACAACCCGGGGGTCTACGCTCTGGTCCATCGCATCGGCAAAGCGAACGGTGAAAGTGGCCAGTCCGGGTCCCACCGGATCACCGGGGGTGACGTCCACGCCGGCCAGGAAGTTAGGCGTTCCTGGAGCCGGCTCCGTCAGGAAGGGGCTGAAGACGACCGTCCCGAGGGTGAAGTCGTCCTGAGAGTGGTAGACCATCGACTCGATCTCGTCGGCCGAGGTTGACCCCCAGTAGTTGCCGGAGATGTCCATCGTGCTGCTCTCGCCGGCGGTGTACCGGAAGGCAAGACTGGTCTGGTTGCCGAAGACGCTGTTTCCGTGGATCGAACCGGCGGAGGCGAGAATGGCCGTAGGTACGTTGCTGGCGTAAGCGCTGCTGATTGCCCGGTTGGCAGTGATCAGGTTCTCGCTGATCTCGGCCGCACCATCTAGGGCCATGGCCCCGGCATTCCGGGCAATGACGTTTCCGGCCACCACCGCTTCGGACGTCGAGAGGTACAGCCCCAGCACGTCGTTGTCGGTGATGGCGTTGCCGCGGATGACTGGGGCGGTGTCGCTGGCAAGGCTGACGGCGTCCACCAAGCCGGCCAACGCGGCCGCGACGATGCCGCCGTGATGACGGATGGTACTACCCTCGATCAGTGGCGAGGCGCTGCGGCAGGCGATCCCCATCCCGTACTCCACCACGGCGTTCCGGATGATGGAGCCGGACACATACTCGCCGGTGGCATCGAGTAGGGCAGGAGCGCTGCCGGGCAGAAAGAGGATGCTGGCCGTGGTCATCGAGTAGTAGCCACCCCAGGCACCGGGCCGGGGTTCATCGGCATCGGCCGTGAGCAGGATCGGCTCGCCTCCTTGACCGTCCGCGACGAGAGCGCCCTCGATCACCAGAAAGGCATTCTCTACGAAGCGGATCGTCGTACCGGGCTCGATGGTGAGGGTCGCCCCAGCGCGGACGCGGACGCTGTTGGTGGCTACCCAGACGCGGTCGTTGGTGAGGGTGGTATCTGTGGAGATGGACACCGGCACGGTAGCGTCGGGAGCCGGTGACGCGGCGGCGAGCGAGGTCGTGGGCGCGGGGAGTGGCCGTTCAGCGTTTGCCTGCGCGGCTAGTGCACCGGCAGGCAGGTGCCCAATCGCTAGTGCTAGAGCCAGGGCCAAGCGGATGCAGGTGCGACGAAGTCTGGTCATGTCAACCTCCAGGCATGTTGGCGACAAAGAGCGGCGGCGGCTGACCAGGACCGGAGCTAGCGATCGGTCGCCTCTACTCGCGCCACTTCAGTTATCGGCAGGTGGGGCGCACTCTGAAGCGGGATGTTGCTGGGCGGGCAAGGCGGTGGAGTGATAGCCCTGGGTATGGCCTCCGCAGGTGTACAGGAGTACTGGCTACCGGGCGAGCGCGCCAAGCGGCAGACTCACGGTGGTTGTGGCTCAAGCACCGTCTGGCCAGCGGAGGCACTAGCTCGGCGCGCGGCATGCCTCACCCGACGCGGAGCCGGTACCCAAGTGAACAGGACCGGCTCCGCGGGGGCCGGTAAGCCTACTTCGTGGCTAGAGGCAGGTATACGTTGCCGGCAGAGACCTCACCGGCGGTGAAGGCAAGCCAGGTTGTACCGCTCCACAGGCCGCCGGAGTTCCGCGCCTGGACGCCCAACCAGTATCGGCGACCGGCGACGAGGCCGAGGCCACTGCGGCTCAGCGAGGTGGCGGTGGTCTCCGTCCAGCTCACGATGTCGGTGGCGCCGTCCGAGGCACCGACGGCGTAGCGGTAGAGCGTGATCGCTGAGTCGGGGTCGGCAGCGCTCCAGCGAGCATAGACCGCGGAGGCGTCGCCGGCGACGCCGCTGGCGTAGAGGTTAGGGGAGGCCGGTGGGGTGCCATCGCTGATGGTGCCGGCGTAGTCCACCGTGAAGGAGAAACGCTCGTCGGCGGGGATCTCCATCCCGTCCAGACCCCGAGCCCCGCTCACGCTGATGACGTAGTCGCCTCTGGGCACCAAGGAGGTGATGTCGTAGGTCGCCTGCCAGGTGCGGTCATCGAGCCAGCGGCCGTTGTCGGTCACTCCGTACTCGACCCAGCTCCAGAGGACGGCAAGACCCTGAGAGGTACCAACCCAGACGTTTCCACTCCGGTCTACGGCAATGGATTCAGCATAATAGCTTGGCAGATCCTGGTTCACACAGTCAGTCCCGTCGTAGTGCGCGACCTGCTGCCGGCCCGTCGCCCAGATGGTGTTGTCTGGACCGAAGGCGATGGCCCTGAAGTGACCTGGACAGGCAGACTGCCAACTCCCGCCGTCAAAGCGCCATACACCAGTCTCGGAAGCCACCCAGAGGGCGCCGTCCTCGGCCACGGCTAAGTCGCCGACGATCGGGTCCATCACAGTACTGCTATCCTTGGGCATTTCATACCATGACCAGGTCGATCCATCGAGCCGCAGAATCCATGTGGAGCTCACCAGGGCGGCCCACACTGTACCGTCCGGTGCCACAGCGATTAGCTCGGTCTGGCCCAGGTTGTGTTCATCTTGAGTATAGGTATGCCAGACAACCCCGTCGTAGTTCGCCACTCCGACGTACGAAGGCGTTGCCCCATCGGCAGGCACGAAGCCATCCGCTGCGAACCAGGCAGATCCGGTGCCGGCGAAGGCCACGTCATAAACGGGGCCCAGGACCTCTGACCCCGGCACACAGCCGGGTCCGGATCCGTAAAGGCTCCAACTAGCGCCGTCATAGCGCACTGCGGAGACACCTGCAGGATCGCTGAAGCCGCCGAACCACTTGTCTCCTGCCGGGTCCACAGTCACGGCCAGGAGTCTGTTGATCGCGAGACCGGAGTTGTCCGGCGTGAAGCTTGTCCATTCGCCGCCAGCGAAGCGTGCTGCGCCGCTGTCAGTGCCGAACCACATGCTCCCATCGGTATCTTCGGCAATTGCGTTGACCATGTTATGTGGGAGACCCGAATCGGTGGTCGTGTACTGAGACCATGTTCCACTGCGGGTGTTGTGGAAAGAGACGAGGGGCTCCACGCTCTGATCCATGGGCGCGCTGAAGCGCA
>ENA-UOUL01001629-UOUL01001629.1-bioreactor-metagenome-genome-assembly--contig:-NODE-1629-length-30137-cov-9.131271_pt1 | contig 30137 bp, 31 predicted proteins | sample MGYA00249838_ERZ747220 | MGnify/ENA primary metagenome ERZ747220 (study PRJEB28778, sample SAMN05720191) | bioreactor metagenome | isolation source: Anaerobic biogas reactor | place: USA:Washington... | reverse complement strand
GTTCTCGTTCCGTATGTGTCATAGTCGGGCGCAGGCGTTATGCGACGATGCAGCGACGTTGATCAATATGTGCCGCAAATTCGTCATAGAATTTCTGAATGTAGCTCTCGATCGGCATCGCGGCAGCATCCGACAGGGGGCAGATGGTCCTGCCCTTCATGTTCGCGCAGATGTCGAGCAGGAGTTCGAGTTCGCCGATTCTGCCATTTCCATGGACGATCCGGGTCAGAATCCGGTACAGCCACTCCGTCCCCTCCCGGCATTGGGAACATTGTCCGCAGGATTCCTCCGCGTAAAACTTCGCCAGGCGCCAGGCGGCTTTCACCATGCAGGTGGAATCGTCCATGACGATGACCCCGGCGGACCCCATCATGCTCCCCGCCCGGGCGATGGAGTCGAAGTCGAGCGGGACGTCGATCTGGTCGGCGGTCAAAACGGGCACGGACGAACCTCCCGGAACGACGGCCTTGAGCCGCCGGTTTTCGCGTATGCCGCCGCAATGGCCGTAAATCAGGTCTTTCAGGGGGGTCCCCATCGGGAGTTCGTAGATGCCCCGCTTCCGCACGTGGCCGCTGACCCCGAACAGGCGCGTCCCCGTGTTGTTTTCAGTCCCGATCGAAGCGTACCAGTCGGCCCCGTTGCGGATGATGTGCGGGATGTTCGCCAGCGTTTCCACGTTGTTGACGACCGTGGGGGCCCCGTAGAGGCCTACCGCGGCCGGGAACGGGGGCTTCAGGCGCGGGTGGCCCCGTTTCCCCTCGATCGATTCCAGCAGGGCCGTCTCCTCTCCGCAGATATAGGCGCCGGCGCCGCGGTGGACGGTCAGTTCCAGGTCCATCCCGGAACGGAGGATGTTCTTGCCGAGGTATCCCTTCCCGCGGGCTTCGGCCAGGGCCCGTTCCAAAACCGCCGCGCCGAGCGCATACTCGCCGCGGATGTAGATGAAAGCCCGGTGGCACGAGAGGGCGTAAGCGGAGAGGATGATCCCCTCGATCAGCTGGTGGGGATCCTTTTCGATGATGAGTCGGTCCTTGAACGTCCCGGGCTCGCTTTCATCGGCATTGACGCATAGGTAGACCGGTTTCCCGCTGTCGCGGGGGACGAATCCCCATTTCGTCCCGGTAGGGAACCCGGCGCCGCCCCGCCCCCGGAGGCCGGACCGCTTGACCATATCGATAATCGTATCGGGGGGGTACTCGGCCAGCGCCTTGGCCAGGCTCCTGTATCCCCCCAGGGATTCGTAGACGTCGATCCGGTTGAGATTCGGGACGTCGATATTCCTGGTCAGAACCTTGATCGCCATGGGGACGCGGATCCTCAGTCGTTTTCAGCAGGATACTATCACAACTGCGCCGTTTGGAGTGGAGAAATACGGCGGCCCCGGAGGGTCATTCGTGATGCCCCACCCGCACCCGCGCGGGCCTCAGCAGCTGCCCGTTCATCGAGTAGCCTCTCTCGAGCTCATCGATCACGATCCCGTCGCGGCTCCCCTCCGACACGGAGATCTGGCTGACGGCCTCCGCCGAATTGGGATCAAACGGGCGGTTCAGCGATTCGATCGGCTCAATGCCGATCGCCTGCAGTTTCGCCAAAAACAGGTCTACGGTCATCTGCACCCCCTTGAGAAGGCCCTCGACCGTGCCGGCCTGGGATGCCGCGCCGATCGCGCGCTGGAGGTGACGGCGTGGCTGGTTTCGTCGGCACCTACTCACCGGTGAGCCTCGGCGACTACTGCGCCGGCTCCAACCACGTGCTGCCCACCGCCGGCTGCGCACGCCACTCCTCGGGGCTGAGCGTGCAGACCTTCCTGCGCGGTGTCCACGTCGTCGAGTACACCGAGGCCGCGTTGAAGGATGTCTCCGGTCACGTCATCACCCTCGCGAACGCAGAGGATCTGCCCGCGCACGGCGAGGCCGTCCGACTGCGTTTCGAGGCCCTGAAATGAGCGCCCCGATCCCCGGCCGCGGTGTGACGCTCGCCGACCTGCCGCTGCGCGAGAACCTGCGCGGCAAGTCGCCGTACGGCGCGCCGCAACTGACGGTTCCGGTCCAACTCAACACGAACGAGAACCCGCACCCGCCGACGCAGGCACTGATCGACGACGTCGCCGAGTCGGTGCGCACCGCAGCCGCGCAACTGCACCGATACCCGGACCGCGACGCGATCGCGCTGCGCACCGACCTCGCCGCGTACCTCACCCGGCAGACCGGTGTCGCCGTGGGCGTCGAGAACGTCTGGGCCGCCAACGGATCCAACGAGATCCTGCAGCAGATCCTGCAGGCGTTCGGGGGACCGGGCCGCAAAGCCATGGGTTTCGTCCCGTCGTACTCGATGCACCCGATCATCGCGGACGGCACGCAGACCGAGTGGCTGCCCACCCACCGCCGCGACGACTTCACGCTCGACGTCGACGCGTCGGTCGCCGCGATCCGCGACCGTCGACCCGACGTCGTGTTCGTCACCAGCCCCAACAACCCGACCGGGCACAGCATCCCGCTCGACCAGCTCCGGGCGATCGCCGACGCCGCGCCCGGCATCGTCATCGTCGACGAGGCGTACGCCGAGTTCTCCTCCGTACCGAGCGCGCTGACGATCCTGGACGAGTACCCGGCCAAGCTGATCGTCTCCCGCACCATGAGCAAGGCGTTCGCCTTCGCGGGGGGCCGTCTCGGCTACCTCGCTGCCGCCCCCGCGGTGATCGAGGCGCTGCTGCTCGTGCGGCTGCCGTACCACCTGTCGGTGGTCACCCAGGCGGCGGCGCGTGCGGCGCTGCGGCATGCCGACGCCACGCTCGGCTCCGTCGCGGAACTCGCCGCGCAACGCGACCGGGTCGCCGCGGAACTGACGCGGTTCGGTTACGACGTGATCCCGTCCGACGCCAATTTCATCCTCTTCGGACGCTTCGCCGATGCGGCCGCCACCTGGCAGCGTTACCTCGACGAGGGGGTGCTCATCCGCGACGTCGGCATCCCCGGGCGGCTCCGCACCACGGTCGGGCTGGCGCACGAGAACGACGAATTCCTGCGGGTCAGTGAGAAACTCGCCGCAACCGAAATCGAGGGGACCCGATGAGCGACCGCATCGCGAAGGTCGAGCGCACCACGAGGGAATCGAGCATCAGCGTCGAGGTGAATCTCGACGGGACGGGCCGCACCGACATCTCCACCGGCATCCCGTTCTACGATCACATGCTCACCGCGCTCGGGCAGCACGGCAGTTTCGACCTGACCGTCCACGCGAAGGGCGATATCGAGATCGAGGCGCACCACACGGTGGAGGACACCGCGATCGTCCTCGGGCAGGCGTTCGGGCAGGCACTCGGAGACAAGCGGGGCATCCGCCGCTTCGGTGACTGCTTCATTCCCATGGACGAGACCCTCGCGCACGCCTCCGTGGACGTGTCCGGGCGCCCCTACTGCGTGTTCACCGGTGAACCCGAGTACATGACGCACTCGGTGATCGGCGGCCACCCCGGTGTGCCGTACTCGACGGTGATCAACAAGCACGTGTTCGAGTCGTTCGCGTTCCACGCGCGGATCGCCCTGCACGTGCGGGTGCTGTACGGTCGCGACCCGCACCACATCACCGAGGCCGAATTCAAGGCGGTCGCGCGGGCACTGCGTGAGGCGGTCGAGTCCGATCCGCGTGTGAGCGGTGTCCCCTCCACGAAGGGCAGCCTGTAACCGTGGACGTCGTCCTGACGTACGCGTGCTTCCTGCTGGCCGGTCTCACCGCGGGCGGCACCTGGTCGATGTGGAAGGCCGACAACAAACTGTTCGCGGGAGTCCTGCTCGCCGTGACGCTCCTGGCGGCCATCGCCGGTGTCCTGCGCATCGTGTGACGACCGAGCCGCCACGCACCTACTCCGACGGATCCGATGTGACTGAACGAACCACGCTGTTCGGTGTCCGCGGACTACCGGCCGCATGGTCGCTGTCCGCCGCCGCCTTCGGCGGCTTCTCGCTGCTGCTGCCGGTGGTACCGCGCGCCATCGCCGACGCCGGCGGCAGCGACACCCTCGCGGGGTCGGTGACCGCGGTGTTCATGCTCACCACGGTGCTCACCCAGCTGGCGATGCCCCGGCTGATGCGCGCCTACGGGCACCGGGCGACACTCGTCGCCGGCTGCCTGTTCCTCGGCCCACCCTCGCTGCTCTTCGTGCTGTCGATGGCCCCGGCCGCGGTCCTGGGCACCTCAGCGATCCGCGGCATCGGTTTCGGCATGATCACCGTGGCATCCGCGGCGCTCGTCGGCGAACTGGCGCCGCCGCGCCTGCTCGGCCGCGCCACCGGGGTACTGGGCATGTGCATCGCCGGGTCCCAGATGGTCGGTCTGCCCGCCGGCCTCGCGATCACCGAACGGTTCTCGCCCACCCCGGTGTTCGTGCTCGGTGCGGTGGTGTCCTCGGCGGGACTGTTGGCGGCCGCCCGGCTCCCGCGGACCCGGGCCCGCGCCGCAGGCCCGGCGACCCGCGCACCGTGGTCGATGTTGGCCCTGCCGATGGTGTGTGTCGGCGCGGGGGCCATCGCCTACGGCGGTCTGACCTCACTGCTGAGTATCGCCGTGCCCGATCTGCCGGTGCCCGTGGCCCTCGCCGTGCTGAGCGCGTCGACACTGATCGGTCGATTCGGAGCGGGCGCGCTCGCCGACCGGGTCGGCGCAGGCAGGTTGTTGCCCGTCGGTCTCGGTCTCGCGGCCCTCGCGATGGTGCCCTTCGCGCTCGTCGCGGACGGCCGGTTCGGGGCCGCTGTGCTGATCGGGGCCGCGGTGTGCTTCGGGCTCGGCTTCGGGATCGTGCAGAACGAGGCGCTGCTCGTCGCCTTCCGTCGCGCCGGCACCGAGCACATCGGGTCGGCCAGCGCCGCGTGGAACGTCGGTTTCGACGCCGGTACCGGTGCCGGATCGTTCGCGCTCGGCGCTCTCGCGACCGCATCCGGATATCCGGTCGCGTTCACGGTCGCCGCCGTCGCTGTGCCCGCACTGCCCCTGCTGGCCCGGATCGCCGGGCCGTCCGAGAAGCCCCGCCCCTCCACCTAGAATCGGGAACCATGAGCGCAACCAAGGTCGCCGTCCTCGACTACGGCTCCGGCAATCTGCATTCCGCGACCCGGGCGATCGCCCGCACCGGTGTGCACGTCGAGGTCACCGCCGACCCGAAGGTGGCGCTCGCCGCGGACGGACTGGTCGTGCCCGGTGTCGGCGCGTTCGACGCGTGCATGCGCGGGCTGCGGGCCGTCGGCGGCGAGAAGATCATCGGTACCCGCCTCGCGGGGGGCCGCCCCGTCCTCGGCATCTGCGTGGGGATGCAGATCCTGTTCGAGAAGGGCGTCGAACACGGCATCGAAACCGCCGGCTGCGGCGAATGGCCCGGCACCGTCGAACGCCTCGACGCCCCGGTGCTGCCGCACATGGGCTGGAACACCGTCGATGCACCGGACGACTCGGTGTTGTTCGCCGGTCTCGACGCCGACACCCGCTTCTACTTCGTGCACACCTATGCGGCGCAGACCTGGGAGCTGCCCGATCCGGAGCGGATCGCCCCACCGAAACTCACCTGGGCCGAGCACGGCAGCCGCTTCCTCGCCGCCGTGGAGAACGGTCCGCTGTCGGCGACCCAGTTCCACCCCGAGAAATCCGGGGACGCCGGCGCCACCCTGCTGCAGAACTGGGTGCGCTCGCTGTGACCGGGCGCCGCGAGCGCGACCGCCGCGACGACGAGCCTTCGGGTGACCTGTCGATAGGTCGGCTCGCGCTCGCGTCGCTCGGTGCCGCTGCCGCGGTCCTCGCCGTGGCCACGATCGTCATCGTGACGGTCCGGCCCGGTCCGGTGGCCGGGTTGATCATCGCGCTCGTCGGTGTGGTCGGTGCGATCGTGGCGATGGGTGTGGTGTCCACGAGGATGACGCGGCGGGCGTACGGTCGCGATCGCTGAGGGCCTGTCCCGAGAATCGCCCACCGTGCGCGGCCACCGACCGCACCGAGCGCGACGCACCCGGCCCCGGTCGTTCACGGCGACCGCGTGCGCGCCATCCGTGCGGCACGGTCGGTTCGGAGTTGGACGCGGCAGGCACTAATGTGGTCGCAGTGAGCCTGGTCCTTTTGCCTGCAGTCGACGTGGTCAACGGTGAAGCAGTTCGCCTCGTACAGGGAGAGGCGGGCAGCGAAACCGGTTACGGTTCGCCACGCGACGCCGCCCTGCAATGGCAGGACGCCGGCGCCGAATGGGTGCATCTCGTCGATCTCGACGCTGCGTTCGGCCGCGGCGACAACCGCGAACTGCTGGCCGGGGTCATCGGCGAACTCGACGTCCACGTCGAACTGTCCGGCGGGATCCGCGACGACGACACCCTCGCCGCGGCCCTGGCGACGGGGTGCGCGCGCGTGAACATCGGCACCGCCGCGATCGAGAACCCCGAGTGGTGTGCCCGCGCGATCGCCGAGTACGGCGACCGCATCGCCGTCGGTCTCGACGTCAAGCTCATGGACGGGCAGTGGCGGCTCCGGGGGCGCGGCTGGGTGTCCGACGGCGGTGACCTGTGGGAAACGCTGGAGCGACTCGATCGGGACGGGTGCTCCCGGTACGTCGTCACCGACGTCACCAAGGACGGCACCCTCACCGGCCCGAACCTCGACCTGCTGCGCGACGTCGCCGCGGCCACCGACTCGCCCGTCGTCGCCTCCGGTGGCGTCTCCACGATCGACGACCTGCGCGCCATCGCCACGCTGGTCGACGACGGGGTGGAAGGCGCGATCATCGGTAAGGCCCTCTACGCCGGCCGGTTCACGCTTCCCGAAGCCCTCGACGCGGTCTCACGCTGACGCATGACGGACCGGGACGAGCTCGACCGCCTGCTCGCCGTCGCGAGCGGGGTCCTCGACGAGGTCTCCGACCGGTTCGTCACCGGCCACGGGGCACCCCGCGCCGTGGACAAGGGCGGCAACGACTTCGCCACCGACGTCGATCTCGAACTCGAACGTCGCATCGGCCGTGAACTCGTCGACCGCACCGGCATCCCCGTGCACGGTGAGGAGTTCGGTGGTCCGGCCGCCGGTGCGGGCACCGTGTGGCTGCTCGATCCCGTCGACGGCACCGTCAACTACTCCGCAGGTCTCCCGATGGCCGGAATCCTGCTGGCGCTGGTCCACGACGGTGAGCCGATCGCCGGCCTGACCTGGCTCCCGCTGGCGCGGCAGCGGTTCGCCGCGGTCGCCGACGGTCCGTTGCTGGTCGACGGTGTGCCCCGCACGCCGCTCGCTGCGGCCCGGCTGGACGACGTGATGATCGCGGTGGGCAGCTTCGACGTCGACAGCCGCGGCCGGGTGCCCGGCCGCACACGCCTGTCGGTGATCACCGAACTGAGCCGGCGGGTCGCCCGGCTGCGCATGCACGGATCCACCGGGGTCGACCTCGCCTACACCGCGTCCGGGGCGCTCGGCGGCGCCGTGGTGTTCGGGCACCACCCGTGGGACAACGCGGCCGGGGTGGCGCTCGTCCGGGCGGCCGGCGGAGTCGCCACCGATTTCGAGGGCCGGCCGTGGCGTATCGGCTCCGGTTCGGTGCTCGCCGCTGCACCCGGTGTGCACGATGAGATACTGGACATCGTCCGATCCGTGACGGATCAGCATCCAGAAGGAGAACAATGACTCTCGCCGTGCGGGTGATCCCGTGCCTCGACGTCGATGCCGGACGCGTCGTCAAGGGCGTCAACTTCGAGAACCTGCGGGATGCCGGCGACCCCGTCGAACTCGCGGCCCTCTACGACGCGCAGGGCGCCGACGAGTTGACCTTCCTCGACGTCACCGCGTCGAGCGGTGACCGCGGCACGATGCTCGACGTCGTCACCCGCACCGCCGAACAGGTCTTCATCCCCCTGACCGTCGGCGGTGGTGTCCGCACCGTCGAGGACGTCGACCGCCTGCTGCGCGCGGGTGCCGACAAGGTGTCGGTGAACACCGCGGCCATCGCGCGCCCCGAGGTGCTGCGGGAGATGTCGGAGCGTTTCGGCTCCCAGTGCATCGTGCTGTCCGTCGACGCCCGCACCGTCCCCGACGGAGACGAACCCACCCCGTCGGGCTGGGAGGTCACCACCCACGGGGGTCGCCGCGGCACCGGTATCGACGCGGTCGAGTGGGCGCGGCGCGGCGAGGAACTCGGGGTGGGGGAGATCCTCCTCAACTCGATGGACGCTGACGGCACCAAGAACGGTTTCGATCTGAAGATGATCGAATCGGTGCGGGCGGCGGTCCGGGTTCCGGTGATCGCGTCCGGCGGCGCCGGCGCGGTCGACCATTTCGCGCCGGCGGTACAGGCCGGTGCCGACGCCGTGCTCGCGGCGAGCGTGTTCCATTTCCGGGAGCTGACGATCGGTCAGGTCAAGGACGCCATGCGAGCAGAAGGGATCACAGTGCGATGAGCGACATTCTCGACCCGAGGATCGCGGCACGACTCGAGCGCAACGACGCGGGTCTGTTCGCCGCGGTCGTGCAGGAGAAGTCGACGGGCGACGTGCTGATGATGGCGTGGATGGACGACGAAGCGCTCGCCCGCACCCTCGCCACCCGCAAGGCCACCTACTTCTCCCGGTCACGCAACGCGTACTGGGTCAAGGGGGAGACCAGCGGCCACACCCAGTACGTGCACGAGGTGCGCCTCGACTGCGACGGCGACACCGTGCTGCTCGTCGTCGACCAGGTCGGTGCGGCCTGCCACACGGGCACGCACACCTGCTTCGACGCGGATGTGCTGCTCGCCGCGGAGTGACCTGCCGTCGGGACGGTCAACATCGAGGTTTCACGGCCACACCGAGGGTGGTCGCACCGAACATCTTCGGTGTTCCCCGCATGTAGAAGACGTCGAGTTCCGGGGTGTCGAAGCCTGCCGCGCGCAGCAGCGCCGGGACGTCCCGGGTCAGGTGGCATCCACCGGCGAGGGTGCGTTGCAGCGGCTCGACCCGCCGCTGCCACCGTTGCACCCGCGTGTCGGGTGCGAGGCCGTGCTCGACGAAATGCAGTGTGCCCCCGGGCTTCAATACGCGACGCGCTTCGCGCAGGGCCGCGGCGACGTCGGGGATCGTGCACATCGTCCACGTCGACAGTGCGGTGTCGAAGGTGTCGTCGTCGAACGGCAGTACCTGCGCGTCGGTGCCCCCACGCTCGACGGGCACGACCGACCCCGCGCGGCGGCGTTCGGCGAGTTCCCACGCCAGATCGGACGGTTCGACGGCGACCACCGAGTCGACGGCGGGCGGATAGTGCGCGACGTTGAGCCCGGACCCGAAACCGATCTCCACGACGCTCCCGAGCAGGTCGGCGCACACTCGTCGGCGCAACGGCTCGGCCACCGTCGTCGAGCACGTGCACTCCACCACGCGTGGAACGATCCGCTCCGCGTAGAACCCCACATCCGCCCCCGCCGCTGCGTCTCCGGTCCGTCGTGTCCACCCTACGGTGTGGCACGATGTGCCGATGCCGTTGATCCAGATCAGCCAGACACCCGGGCTCTCCACCGAGCAGAAGACCGAGGTCATCGCCGCGGTGACCCGCGCCTACGCCGAGGCGTCGGGCAAGAACGAGTCCTCGGTGTGGGTGACGATCACCGAGGTGCCGCGCGAGAACTGGGGTGTCGGCGGTACACCACTCGGCTGATCGACCAAGCCTCTCGGCCGAGCGCCGGCACGAGCGAGCGTAGAGGGATTCCGCCCCCGCGACTCAGGCCTTCCCGGTGCCTTCGGCGATGCCCCGGTCGAGTTGGGTCAACAGCGCCGCACCCAGCGTGGTGAGTGTGTCGACCTGGGCATCGTCGAGGCCGTCGAACACGAGTCGACGCACGGCCTCGACGTGTGCGGGCGCGGACGCGACGACCTTCGCGTAGCCGTCGTCGGTGAGCACGGCGAACGAACCGCGACTGCCGGGGACGGTTTCGCGCCGCACCCAACCGCGTGCACCGAGCCGCGTGACGACGTGCGAGAGCCGCGACAGCGAGGCATTGGCCTGCTCGGCCAGCGTGGACAGTTGCAGCCGGCGCCCGGGTGCCTCGGACAGCACGGCGAGGACGAAGTACTCGAAGTGCGTCATGTCGGAGTCGCGTTGCGACTGGGTGTCCAGAGCGGCGGGCAACCGGGTGATCAGCGCAACCAGCGTCCGCCACGCGGTCTGCTGTCCGGCGTCGAGCCACCGGGGACTGTCGCTGCCCATGGATGTGTCCTCGCTTCTCTCGTTCCGTCCGATCCAGCCTGCCAGAGGGCCGTCGCACGTCGGCGCGCGGTGGTGGCCCGATCACGCGGGCGGTGTCGTCACTTCGGGAACCGCCCCGCAGACGGTGCGGACTCGAGAGGATTTCCCGCATGGCGGTGATCGCAGCGGTGATCGTCTCCCGTGTCACACACCTGCTGCTGTCGGTGGCGCACGCGACGACCCTGGCCGGGTCCGCGACCTGCGCAAGGCCTGGAACGCCGGCAGCTCGACGCGGACGTTCGTCCGGTACGGGGTGCCGCTGACCGCGACGGTTGCGACGGCGGCGATCGGGACGGGCTGGATGATGCTCACGTTCGCGGCCCGAACCCGCCGATGTGACGACCCCGGGGGACGACCGCGGCGGGGCCTGGGATGATGGGCGGCATGTCCGGCGAGCCCACCACCATTCCCGCAGCCACCCCGTCCGCGTCCGCCGCAGGATGGTCGGATGCGACCACCACCCGGGAGCAGTTCCGCCTGCTCGCCGCCGAGCATCGCGTCGTCCCGGTCACCCGCAAGGTGCTCGCCGACGCGGAGACGCCGCTGTCGGCGTATCGCAAGCTCGCGGCCGACCGCCCGGGCACCTTCCTTCTCGAATCGGCCGAGAACGGGCGGTCGTGGTCGCGGTGGTCGTTCATCGGCGCCGGTGCACCGGCCGCGCTCAGTGTCGTCGACGGCGATGCCGCGTGGTTCGGCCACGTCCCCTCCGGCGCCCCCACCGGCGGCGACCCCCTCGACGTGCTCCGCGACACCCTCGATCTGCTGCACACGGACCGCATCCACGGACTGCCCCCGCTCACCGGGGGGATGGTCGGCTACCTCGGGTACGACATCGTCCGCCACCTCGAGAAGCTGCCGTCGCTCGCCACCGACGACCTGCAGATCCCGGAGATGGTGATGTTGCTGGCCACCGATCTCGCGGCCGTCGACCATCACGAGGGCACGATCTGGCTCATCGCGAACGCCGTCAACTGGGACGGTTCCGACGAACGCGTCGACGAGGCCTACGACGACGCCGTCGCGCGCCTCGATCGCATGACCGCCGATCTGTCGGCTCCCGCACCGTCGACCGTCGCGACGTTCACGCGACCGGAGCCGGATTACCGGAGGCAACGGACCACCGAATCGTTCTGCGCGGACGTGCGCTCGCTCATCGGGGAGATCGAGGCCGGCGAGGCATTCCAGGTGGTGCTCTCGCAGCGTTTCGAGATCGACTGCGATGCCGCCCCGATCGACGTCTACCGGATGCTGCGCGCATCCAATCCGAGCCCCTACATGTATCTGCTGCACATCCCCGATGCCGACGGTGGCACGGCATTCTCCGTGGTCGGTTCGAGCCCCGAAGCGCTCGTGACCGTCGCCGACGGTGTCGCCACCACGCATCCGATCGCCGGAACCCGGTGGCGCGGCGCCGACGACGAGGAGGACATCCTCCTCGAGAAGGATCTGCTCGCCGACGAGAAGGAGAATGCCGAGCATCTGATGCTCGTCGATCTGGGCCGCAACGACCTCGGGCGGGTGTGCGAACCCGGCACCGTCACCGTGCACGACTACCGGCACATCGAACGCTACAGCCATGTGATGCACCTCGTCTCCACCGTCACCGGGCGCCTCGCCGACGGACACACCGCCCTCGACGCCGTGACGGCGTGTTTCCCCGCCGGAACCCTGTCGGGTGCACCGAAGGTGCGCGCGATGGAACTGATCGAGGAACTCGAAACCACCCGGCGCGGCATCTACGGCGGCATCGTCGGCTATCTCGATTTCGCCGGTGACGCCGACACCGCCATCGCCATCCGGTCCGCGTTGATCAAGGACGGAACGGCCTACGTGCAGGCCGGCGCCGGCGTCGTCGCCGACTCGGATCCCGAAGCGGAGGACACGGAGGCCCGCAACAAGGCGATGTCCGCGCTCGCCGCCGTCGCCGCGGCGGCGACCCTCACCCCGTTCCGCGGAGCTGCCGAATGAGCGCGCCACAGCAGACGCGGCCCGGACGCAGCCGCAACACCGTCGTCGCAGTGGTCCTGCTGATCCTCGCGGCCGCGGCGCTGTGGGGGTCGAGTCGGATGACGTGGGTGCGGGTGGAGTCCGCCGACGGGCTCGGCGCCGACCGCGTCACCGAACTCAACGGTGGTGCGTGGGCCGCGGCGACCACGCCGCTCGCTCTCGTCCTGCTCGCCGCGGTGGCCGCCGTGCTCGCGGTGCGCGGCACCGCGGTGCGGATCGTCGCCGCCGCGGTCGCGCTCGCCGCCGTCGCGGCGGCGATCGGCCCCGTGGACCTGCTCGCGACGGGCGCCGACGCCGACACTGCCGCGCAGATCGCCGCGCTTCCCGACCGGGCGGAGGTCACCGCCACCGACGTCTTCGTGTTCCCGGCGCTCCTCGCGCTGGTCGGTGCGGTCCTCGCCGTGGCCGCGGCGGTCGCCGCGTGGCTCACCCCCGTCGCCCAGGCGGGACTGTCGTCGAAGTACGACAGTCCCGGAGCGCGGAAGGAAGCCACCGCGAGGCTGGCCGACAGCCCGGCCGGAACGGACGAACCCGTCACCGAACGGGCCCTGTGGGATGCCCTCGACGCGGGTATCGACCCCACCGTCGACGGCGGTGACGACGACCCCGGAGACGAGGGCAGGAGTGATTCTTCTCCTTCGGGGACCCGCCGCTGACCGGTGCTGGGGCACGCACTAGGCTGAAGTCGACCCTGGATGAGGTTGATCACATGAGGATCGGCCGAACGCGCCGGAAACCACGGTGCACGGGACGACCCGACGCAGGGGTAGACATGGGTGCGAAAGGACTCGGGCCACGATGACAGTTCTCGACTCGATTCTCGAAGGGGTGCGCGCCGACGTCGCCGCTCGGGAGGCGGTTGCCGATCTCGCCTCCGTCAAGGCCGCCGCCGCGGCCGCACCCCCGCCGATCGACGCGAAGGCGGCCCTGCGCGAACCCGGTATCGCCGTGATCGCCGAGGTCAAGCGTGCGAGCCCGTCGAAGGGGGCGCTCGCCACCATCACCGATCCCGCCGAACTCGCCCGCGCGTACGAGTCCGGGGGAGCCCGTGCGATCAGTGTGCTCACCGAGGAACGCCGCTTCCACGGCAGCCTCGCCGATCTCGATGCGGTGCGCCGCGCGGTGGGTATCCCGGTCCTGCGCAAGGATTTCATCGTGGGCCCTTACCAGATCCACGAGGCCCGCGCACACGGGGCCGACATCGTGCTGTTGATCGTCGCCGCGCTCGAACAACCCGTGCTCACCGGATTGATCGAACGCGCCGAGTCCCTCGGGATGACCGCGCTCGTCGAGGCGCACACCGAGGAGGAGGCCGACCGCGCACTCGAAGCGGGCGCGTCCGTCATCGGGATCAATGCCCGCAACCTCAAGACGCTCGAGGTGGACAAGGAGACGTTCGGCCGGATCGCCCCCGGGTTGCCGACCGAGGTCCTCAAGATCGCCGAGTCGGGCGTGCGAGGACCGGCGGACCTGCTCGCCTACGCGGGTGCCGGGGCCGACGCGGTGCTCGTCGGCGAGGGCCTGGTGACCAGCGGCGATCCACGTCAGGCCGTCGCGGAACTGGTGACGGTCGGTACGCATCCGTCGTGCCCGAAGCCTGCACGCTGACCGGCTCGACCCGATGGCGCGTCGGACCGCGCAGTGGGGCAGACTGGACGGGTGACTGAAGACGATTCCGTACTGTCCGCCAAGGGGCGCGGACTCCCCGCGATGAGCGACGCCGTCTCGACGCAGACCGCGCACGAACCCGACGCCGGTGGGCATTTCGGGTCGTTCGGCGGACGGTTTCTTCCCGAGGCGCTCATGGCGGTCATCGAGGAGGTCACCGCAGCCTACGAGAAGGAGCGCACCGATCCCGGTTTTCTCGGCGAACTCGACCGGCTGCAGCGCGACTACACGGGCCGGCCGTCGCCGGTGTACGAGGCGACGCGGCTCGGTGAACACGCCGGGGGCGCACGGATCCTGCTCAAGCGCGAGGATCTGAACCACACCGGATCGCACAAGATCAACAATGTGCTCGGGCAGGTGCTGCTCGCGAAGCGCATGGGCAAGACCCGCATCATCGCCGAGACCGGAGCCGGCCAGCACGGCGTGGCGACCGCGACCGCGTGCGCCCTCTTCGGGCTCGGATGCCGGGTGTACATGGGTGAGGTCGACATGAAGCGGCAGGCCCTCAACGTCGCCCGCATGCGGCTGCTCGGTGCGGAGGTCGTCGCCGCGACGACCGGTTCGCGCACCCTCAAGGACGCGATCAACGAGGCGATGCGCGACTGGGTCTCCAACGCCGACAGCACCTACTACTGCTTCGGTACCGCCGCGGGCCCGCACCCGTTCCCCGCCATGGTCCGCGATTTCCAGCGCATCGTCGGACTCGAGGCCCGAGCCCAGGTGCGCGCGCTGACGGGTCGGTTGCCCGACGCCGTCGCCGCGTGCGTCGGCGGTGGTTCCAACGCGATCGGCATCTTCCACCCGTTCATCGACGACGCGTCCGTCAAACTCGTCGGGCTCGAGGCCGGGGGAGACGGCGTCGACACCGGCCGGCACGCCGCGACCATCGGCGGCGGCTCGCACGGTGCCCTGCACGGCGCGTACTCGTACCTGCTGCAGGACGAGGACGGTCAGACCATCGAATCCCACTCGATCTCCGCGGGACTCGACTATCCCGGTGTCGGTCCCGAACACGCGTGGCTCGCGGACACCGGGCGCGCCGAGTACCGCGCCATCACCGACACCGAGGCGATGGACGCGTTCTCACTGCTGTGCCGCACCGAGGGCATCATCCCGGCGATCGAGTCCGCGCACGCCGTCGCCGGTGCGCTGCAACTCGGCCGGGAACTCGGGCAGGGCGCCATCGTCCTGGTGAGCCTGTCCGGTCGCGGCGACAAGGACGTCGACACCGCAGGAAAGTGGTTCGGGTTGCTGCCCGACGACGACACCCGCACCGAAGGAGACGCGCAGTGAGCGCCCCGTACGAACGCCTCGCCGACATCTTCGCCACGTGCCGCGCCGAGCAGCGCGCCGCGCTCGTCGGATACCTCCCCGTCGGTTATCCCACCGTCGCCGCCTCGATCGAGGCGATGACGACCCTCGTCGAGGGCGGATGCGACCTCGTCGAGGTCGGCATCCCCTACAGCGATCCGGTCATGGACGGCACGACCATCCAGAACGCGGCGAATCAGGCCCTGGCCGGCGGTGTCCGGGTGCGGGACGTGTTCCCCGCGGTCGAGGCGATCACCGCGGCGGGCGGCGCCGCCGTCGTCATGACCTACTGGAATCTCGTGTTGCGGTACGGGATCGACAACTTCGCCCGTGATCTCGCCGCGGCAGGCGGACTGGGGATCATCACCCCGGATCTGATCCCCGACGAAGCCGCCGAGTGGATCGCCGCATCGGAGAAGTACGGCCTGGGCCGCACCTTCCTCGTCGCTCCGTCGTCCACCAACGAACGCCTCGCCACGACCCTCGACCGGTGCCGCGGATTCGTGTACGCGACCTCGACGATGGGGGTCACCGGCGCCCGCGACTCCGTCGACAACCGGGCCCCGGAACTCGTCGCGCGGGTGCGTACCCACTCCGACATTCCGGTCGGTGTCGGTCTGGGGGTGCGTAACGGCGCCCAGGCCGCCGAGATCGCGGCCTACGCCGACGGAGTGATCGTCGGTTCCGCGCTGGTCACGGCGGCCGGCCAGGGACGGGACACGCTGCTGGCGCTGACGCAGGATCTCGCGAAGGGTGTGCGGTCCGCTAGCGTGGCGTCGTGACATCGACTGCAACAGTTCTGGCCTACCTGCCCAGCCCGCCGCAAGGCGTCTGGTACGTCGGGCCGCTCGCCCTGCGTGCCTACGCGCTGTGCATCATCGTCGGCATCGTCGTCGCGATCTGGTGGGGTGACCGCCGCTGGGTGGCCCGCGGTGGGCGGCCCGGCACCGTTCTGGACATCGCGGTGTGGGCGGTGCCCTTCGGGCTCGTCGGCGGCCGGCTCTACCACGTCATCACCGACTGGCGGAAGTACTTCGGTGAGGGCGCCGACCCCGTCGACGCACTGAAGATCTGGGAGGGCGGCCTGGGGATCTGGGGTGCCGTCGCGCTCGGCGCGGTCGGTGCGTGGATCGGCTGCCGCAGGCGGGGAATCCCGCTGCCCGCGTTCGGTGACGCTCTCGCTCCGGCCATCCTGCTCGCGCAGGCCATCGGCCGCCTCGGTAACTGGTTCAACCAGGAACTGTACGGTCGGGAGACGACCGTCCCGTGGGGCCTCGAGATCTACGAGCGCGCCGACGACGCCGGTCGGATGTCGCCGCATCTCATCGACGGGGTGTCCACCGGTGAGGTCGCATTCGTCGTGCACCCCACCTTCCTGTACGAACTGTTGTGGAACCTGCTCGTCGTCGTGCTGCTCGTGCTCGCCGACCGGCGATTCGCGATCGGGCACGGGCGTCTGTTCGCGCTGTACGTCGCCGGATACTGCGCGGGCAGGTTCTGGGTCGAACTCATGCGCGCCGACACCGCCACCGAGATCGCGGGAATCCGCGTCAACACGTTCACCTCGGGCATCGTGTTCGTCCTCGCCGTCGCCTACGTGATCTTCGCGCGCAAGGGCAGGGAAGCGCCCGAGACACTCGACCCGAGCGGTGAGTCCGGGGAGGACGATGCGGGCTCCGCCGGGAAGGCGGCGCCGGGCGGTGACACCGGGCCGGGCGAGCCGGAGGCCGGTGCCGCGGGACGGTCCGGAGCCGGTACCGGATCCACCGGTAAGGTCGACGGCACAGCCGTCACGACAGACGAAGGGGAGAAGCTGTGACAACGCCGGAGCCGGGCAGGTCCGATGCGGGGGACGAGGAACCCGCCAAGCCGGATCTGCGCAAGGACACCGATCCGCTTCCGTCCGTGCCCGACCAGTACGGGTCGACGACCGGCAGTCCCGGTCCCGGATGGGAGACGCAGACCGGTGTCGGCACCGGTCCCGGGTGGGGCAGCTCTCCGACGTATCCGACACCGACATCTCAGTACCCCGACAACGCGGGCTATCCGGAGCCGACCCCCGGCTACCCGGAGTCGACGCCCGGATCCGGGCCGGTGTACGGCACTCCCGATCCGCAGTATCCGATGTCCGGTGCGCCGGGGCAGACGGGCGCGGGGTATCCGGGTGAGGCATACCCGAGTGCGGGATATACGGGGGCGACGTACCAGGCGCCCCCGCAGGCCGGTTACGGCCCCGCACCTCAGCCGACGTACGGGGCGTACACGGCGCCGCCCGGATACCCACAGGGCGCCGGCTACGACGTGACCGCGCCGTACGGACGCGACCCGTACACCGGCGAACCGTACTCCGACAAGTCGAAGGTCACAGCGGGCATCCTCGAGATCCTGCTCGGCGCATTCGGCGCCGGACGGTTCTATCTCGACCAGCCCGGTATCGCCATCGCCCAGATCGCGGTCACGTGGCTCACCTGCGGCATCGGCGCGATCTGGCCGCTGATCGACGGCATCCTCATGCTCACCGGCAAGGTTCGAGACAACAACGGACGACCCCTGCGCCCCTGATGCTCGCGGGTCTACGCCGGTCGGTGCGATCGGCGTAGACTGACGCGACCGACGGCACATCCGGGTGCCGCGACACCCCCGGCAGGCGGCCGGTGCAGCACGACCATCCACACCTCCGCCGTCACCCATCGGACGACGGATTGCCCGCCGCGTGTGGGCTCTACGATCCCGCACGCGAAGTGGACTCCTGCGGCGTCGCCGGGATCGTGGATGTGCACGGGCGCCGATCCCACCGCGTCGTCGCGGATGCGCTCGCGGCGCTGCGCGCCCTGGCCCACCGCACGGCGAGCGGCCGCGAACCGGACTCCGGCGACGGCGCCGGAATCACGGTCACGGTGCCGTGGGAACTGAACCGCGAGACCGTCGCCCTCGATCTTCCCGCCCCGCGGCACTACGCCACCGGGCTGTGCTTCCTTCCCCGCGACACGGCCCGGCGCGACACGGCCCGGCGCATCGTCGAGTCGCTCGCCGCGGCGGAGGGACTCGACGTCCTCGGCTGGCGCGACGTCCCCGTCGATCCTCACGGCGCGCACCTCGGTGACACGGCGGAACGGTCCCGACCCCACATCGCCCAGCTGTTCGTGGCCCCCACGGTCGCCCACCCGTCGGGTCACGATCCCGGGATCGACCTCGACCGCGCCGTGCATCCGCTGCGCCGCCGCGCCGAACACGAGTGCGCGGTGCACGGTGTACCCGTCTACTTCCCGTCGCTGTCCGCCCGCACGATCGTGTACAAGGGGATGCTCACCGTCGGGCAGTTGCCCCTGTTCTACCCGGACCTGCGTGACCCGCGGTGCGTGTCGGCGATCGCCCTCGTCCACGGCAGGTATTCGACCAACACCTTTCCGGCGTGGCCGCTCGCCCAACCGTTCCGGTACTGCGCGCACAACGGCGAGATCAACACGATCCGGGGCAACCGGGCCCGGATGCGCGCCCGGCAACCGCACCTGCACGCCGCGTTCCTGCGCGGCCCGGTCCACGACATCCCGATCTGCTCACCGCACATGTCCGATTCGGCGTCGCTCGACGAGACCCTCGAACTCCTGCATCTCGCGGGCCGCACACTGCCGCACGCCGCCGTGATGATGATGCCGCCCGCCTGGGAGAACGACCCCCGTACCGCTGGGCAACGGCGGGCATTCCACGACTTCCACGCCGGATTGCTCGAGCCCTGGGACGGTCCCGCCTGCCTGGCCTTCACCGACGGCGCGGTGTTCGGCGCCGTCGGCGACCGGAACGGCCTGCGCCCCGGCCGGTGGTGGCACACCCGCGACGACACCGTGATCTTCGCCGGTGAAGCCGGGGTGCTCCCCACGGAACCGTCCGATGTGATCGCGAAGGGCCGGCTCGAACCCGGGCGACCGTTCGTCGTCGAAACCGGACCCGGCACCGCGGGGCGCATCGTTCCCCCGGACGAACTGCTCGACACGCTCGCCGCCGAACACCCCTACCGGTGCTGGCTCGACCGCGGCCGGATCCCGTTCGTGACCGGGCGACCGGACCCCGAACCCTGCGGTGAGCGCGCCGATCCCCGGACCCGGTGGCTGTACGGATACACCGCCGAGGACCTCGACGAGACCCTGGCGACCATGGCGACCACCGGCCGGGAACCGGTGGGGTCGATGGGCTCCGACATCCCACCCGCCATGTCGTCCCCGCGACCGCGACTCCTGTTCGACCACGTGACCGCCATGTTCGCCCAGGTCACCAATCCGCCGCTCGATGCGATCCGCGAACGGGTCGTCACGGCGCAACGCCATCTCACCGGCCCCGAGGGAGACCTCCTCGCCGCGACACCACGATCGGCACGCCGACTGTCCCTCGACACGCCGATACCGACCGCCGCCGACCTCGAGGCGCTCCGCCACCTCGGCGCACGCCACCCGGCGCTGCGCGCGACCCAGGTGTCGGCGACGTTCCCGCCGGACGGCACCGCCGCGGCTGCCCTCACCGGGGCGCTCACCCGGCTGCGCCACGAGGCCGAGAGGGCCGTGGACTCCGGCCACGGAATCCTGATCGTCACCGACCAGGCGCGCGACGGTACCGCGGTGCCGATACCGTCGCTGCTGGCGCTGGCGACGGTGCACCGGCATCTCGCCGCGACCGGCCGGCGCACCCGCGTGGCGCTGGTCGTCGACAGCGGTGATGCGCGGGAGGTCCACCACGTCGCGGCGCTCCTCGGGTTCGGGGCCGACGCGGTGTGCCCGTCGGTGGCGTACGGCGTCGTCGCGACGCTCGCGGACGACGGACGGCTCGGAGACGTCTCCGCCGCCACCGCGGTCCGCAACTACCGGACCGCGCTGATCGACGGTGTGATCGAGGTGATGGCCAAGTGCGGTGTCTCCACGATCTCGTCGTACATCGGGGCGGGCACCTTCGACGTGATCGGACTCGACCCCGACGTGCTGGGTGTGGACGCGGCGATCGGCGGCACCACCGTCGCCGACGTCGCCGAGCAGGCGCGCGAGCGGTACCGGATGGCGCACTCGCCGCGCGCCGACACCGCGGCACCGCCGAGCGGTGGAATCCACCGGTACCGGCGGGACGGCGAACCGCATCTGTTCACCCCGGAGGCGGTGTTCCTGCTGCAGCACGCGACACGCACCGGCCGCGCCGAGGTGTACGCGCGGTACTGCGCCGAGATCGACGGCCGCTCGGCGGACGGCGGCACCCTGCGGGGACTGCTGCGGTTCCACCGTGCCGCCGACCCGATCGACGTCGTCGACGTCGAACCCGTCGAGTCGATCGTCACCCGGTTCGCGACCGGTGCGATGAGCTACGGATCGATCTCCGCGGAGGCCCACGAGACGCTCGCCGTCGCGATGAACCGGCTCGGGGGTCGGTCGAACTCGGGGGAGGGAGGTGAGGACGTGGCGCGGCTCGGTGACCCGCTGCGCCGCAGCGCCGTCAAACAGGTCGCGAGCGGCAGGTTCGGGGTGACCGCCGCCTACCTCGCCGACGCCACCGATCTGCAGATCAAGGTGGCGCAGGGAGCGAAACCCGGTGAAGGCGGGCAGCTTCCGGCCGAGAAGGTGTATCCGTGGATCGCGCGGACCCGATGCTCGACCCCCGGAGTCGGACTGATCTCACCGCCCCCGCACCACGACATCTATTCGATCGAGGACCTCGCCCAACTGATCCACGACCTGCGCTGCGCCAACCCCGCCGCACGTGTTCACGTCAAACTGGTCAGCGGTCTCGGGGTCGGTACGATCGCGGCGGGCGTCGTCAAAGCGGACGCCGACGTGATCCTGATCTCCGGTCACGACGGGGGCACCGGCGCGGCGCTGCTCACCGCGCTGCACCATTCCGGACTGCCGTGGGAGATCGGGCTCGCCGAAACCCAGCAGACCCTGGTGCTCGGGGGTCTTCGTGACCGCGTCACCGTCCAGTGCGACGGTGGCCTGCGCACCGGTCGTGACGTCGTGATCGCCGCGCTCCTCGGCGCCGAGGAGTTCGGTTTCGCCACGGCGCCGCTGGTGGTCCTCGGCTGCATCCTGATGCGCGTGTGTCATCTCGACACCTGTCCCGTGGGCATCGCCACCCAGAACGAGGATCTGCGCGCCGCGTTCGCGGGGCGTGCCGAGCACGTCGAATCGTTCTTCCGGTTCGTCGCCGAGGACGTGCGTGCCCGCCTCGCCGGGCTCGGTCTGCGCAGCATCGACGACGCGGTCGGGCGCGTCGACCTGCTCGACCCGCGCGGCGCCGGGATTCGTTCCGCGGGAGTGGATCTGGCTCCGTTGCTGGAGGTTCCCCGGGACGTGAGCGGCGCCGCGCCGCACCGCCGGTGTCTCCGGCGTCGCGCCCGCGCGGACGCATCGGCCCTCGACGGACGGCTGCTCTCCGCGGCGCGTTCCGCCCTCGACGACGGCCACACCGTGCGGATCGACGACGTCGTGCACAACACTGACCGGGCGGTCGGGACGCGGGTGGGTGCCGCCGTCACCGTCCGCCGCGGTGCGCCCGGCCTGCCACCCGACACCGTCCGGATCCACCTGCGCGGCAGCGCCGGTCAGTCGCTCGGGGCGTTCCTCCCGCGCGGGGTGACCGTGGTCGTGGTCGGGGACGCCAACGACTACGTCGCGAAAGGACTCTCGGGCGGGTGCGTGGTGGTGCGGCCCGATCCGGCCGCACCCTTCGCGGCGCACACGCAGGTCATCGCCGGCAACACCGTCCTCTACGGTGCGACCGCCGGGGAACTGTACCTGCGTGGCAGGGTCGGTGAACGGTTCGCCGTACGCAACTCCGGTGCATCGGCGGTGTGCGAGGGAACCGGCGACCACGCGTGCGAGTACATGACCGGAGGCCGGGTCGTGATCGCCGGACCGACGGGACGCAACCTCGCGGCCGGAATGTCCGGTGGTGTCGTCCACGTCCTCGACCTCGACCCCGAGTGCGTGAACACCGGGTCGGTTCGGATGCGGGCGGTCGATGCCCGCGACATGCAACCGCTGCGAGTGCTGCTCGAACGCCACCGCGAGCGCACGGGATCACCCATCGCTGCGGCGGCGCTCCGTGACTGGCCCTGCAGCGCCGCCCGGTTCTCGACCGTCACCGCGGTCGACGAGCCGGGCTGCAGCCCCCGCCCGCGCGCCGCGCGACGGTCGGTGACGGGGAGCGGACCGTGACCGGAGTGCGCAGGCGCAGGCGCAGGCACAGGCACAGGCACAGGGAGGCAACCTCGATGAAACAGGAAGGCCCCGTCGTGAGTCGGGCGATCTCCCGTCTCCGGGCGGGCGAGGAAGTCGATGATCGTCGATCGTCTCCACGCGTGCCGCGGGCCGAGATGCCGCAGCGGGACGTCCGCGAGCGGGTCCTCGACTGGCGCGAGACCCGCGCGGCGCTGCCACCGCCCGAACGGGATGCGCTGGTGAGCGTGCAGGCCGGCCGGTGTCTCGACTGCGGGATACCGTTCTGCCAGTCGGCGGGTTTCGGATGTCCGCTCGGCAACCGCATACCGGAGTGGAACGCGCTCGCGTCACGGGGGCTGTGGGCGGCCGCCTCCGCACGCCTGCACGAGACCGACAACTTCCCGGAGTTCACCGGCAGGCTCTGCCCGGCGCCGTGCGAATCGGCATGCGTTCTCGCGCAACACGATCACACCGCCGGAGTCACGATCGAAAGTGTCGAGCGGACGATCGCCGACCATGCCTTCGAGGACGGTGCGGTGCATCCGCTCACCGCGGAACACCGCTCGGGGCGCACCGTCGCGGTGATCGGTTCCGGGCCGGCCGGGCTCGCCGCCGCCCAGCAACTCACCCGGGCGGGCCACACCGTGATCGTGTACGAGCGTGACGACAGGCCCGGTGGGTTGCTGCGCTACGGCATCCCGCCGTTCAAGATGGACAAGGCGCTCATCGACCGCCGACTCGAGCAGATGCGGTGCGAGGGGACCGTGTTCCGCACCGGATGCGATGTCGGCGTCGACGTCACCGTCTCGGAGCTCCGATCGGACGTCGACGCGATCGTTCTCGCGGTGGGGGCCCGGCGCGGACGCGACATCGAGGTGCCCGGTCGCGGGCTCGCCGGGATCCGGCCGGCGTTGCCGTACCTGATCGAATCGTGCCGTGCCCGGCAGGACGGACGTCGTGCCCGTGCGGACGCCCGCGGCCGCCGGGTGGTGGTGATCGGTGGGGGTGACACCGGCGCCGACTGTGTGGGCACGGCGCACCGCCAGGGTGCGCGTTCCGTGGTGCACCTGGACTACCGGCCGCGACCACCGGACCACCGCACCGGTGCCGATCCGTGGCCGACCCGACCGCTGGTGTTGCGCACGTGCCCCGCCCACGAGGAGGGCGGTGATCGCCGCTTCGAGGTGGCCGTGCAGCGGTTCGTCGGCGACCGGGCCGGACACGTGCGGGCCGTGGTGCTCACCCGCGTGGATCGGGCCCGGACCCCGACGGGCGCCGCGGTGACCGTCCCGTGCGATCTGGCGCTGCTCGCACTCGGGTTCGACGGGGTCGGTGACGCGCCGGTGCTCGACGATCTCGGTGTCGCCCGCACACGTCGAGGGACACTCGCGTGCGACGACTCGTGGCGCGCGGCCGTTCCCGGCGTGTTCGTCTGCGGCGACGCGCACCGCGGTGCGTCGCTGGTGGTGTGGGCGATCGCGGAGGGGCGGGCGGCGGCTCGTGCCGTCGACGACCTGCTCAGCGGGAGTTCGGATCTGCCGGCTCCGGTGACACCGCGATCGGGGCCGTGCGGGTCGTGAGGGCGTACCGCGGCGAGGCGCCGCCGACACGCACGGATGGAGACCGCGCGCCGGGGGGACTAGGGTTGTGCCGTGACCCGACGCACCAAGATCGTTTGCACCATGGGCCCCGCCACGGCCGATCCCGACGTTCTCCGCGAACTCGTGGCCTCCGGCATGGACGTGGCCCGACTCAACTTCAGCCACGGAGAGCACTCCGACCACCGGGGCCACTACGACCGGGTGCGCGCGGCCGCCGAGGAGTTCGGCAGCGCCGTCGGCATCCTCGCCGACCTGCAGGGACCCAAGATCCGCCTCGGCCGGTTCGCCGACGGCCGGACGGTCTGGGAGAACGACGAGATCGTCCGGATCACCGTCGACGATGTCGACGGCACCCACGATCGGGTGTCCACCACCTACAAGCAACTCGCGCAGGATGCCGCGCCCGGCGACCGGTTGCTCGTCGACGACGGCAAGGTCGGCCTCGTCGTCGAATCCGTCGACGGCAACGACGTCGTGTGCCGCGTCACCGAGGGCGGGCCGGTCAGCAACAACAAGGGCGTGTCCCTGCCCGGAATGAACGTGTCCGTTCCGGCCTTGTCGGACAAGGACATCGACGATCTCGAATTCGCGTTGCGGCTCGGTGTGGACTTCGTCGCACTGTCGTTCGTGCGCTCGCCCGCCGACATCGAACTCGTCCACGAGGTCATGGACCGGGTCGGCCGACGTGTCCCGGTCATCGCCAAGCTCGAGAAGCCCGAGGCCGTCGAGAACCTCGAGGCGGTCGTGCTCGCGTTCGACGCGGTGATGGTCGCCCGCGGTGATCTCGGCGTCGAACTCCCGCTCGAAGAGGTGCCGCTCGTGCAGAAACGAGCCATCCAGATCGCGCGGGAGAACGCCAAACCCGTCATCGTCGCCACCCAGATGCTCGAGTCGATGATCGAGAACTCGCGGCCCACCCGCGCCGAGGCGTCGGACGTCGCGAACGCCGTGCTCGACGGCGCGGACGCGGTGATGCTGTCGGGAGAGACCTCCGTCGGCAGGTTTCCCGTCGAGACGGTGCGCACCATGGCGCGGATCGTCGCCGCCGTCGAATCCGACTCGACCGACGTGCCCGCGCTCACGCACATGCCCCGCACCAAGCGCGGTGTGATCTCGTACGCCGCACGCGACATCGGTGAGCGTCTCGACGCGAAGGCGCTCGTCGCGTTCACCCAGTCCGGCGACACCGTGCGCCGGCTGGCACGGTTGCACACGCACCTGCCGCTGCTCGCGTTCACGCCGGTACCGCACATCCGCAACCAGCTGGCACTGACGTGGGGGACCGAGACGTTCTCGGTCGAGCCGGTGGACACCACCGACCGCATGGTCGAGCAGGTCGACGCCGCGCTGCTGTCGCTGGGCCGCTACCGGCGCGGCGACCTCGTGGTCATCGTGGCCGGGGCGCCTCCGGGGCGGTCGGGTTCGACGAACCTGATCCACGTCCACCGACTCGGTGAGAAGGACACCCGTTGACGGACACCGCGGCGCGCGGGTCCGACCTCGACGTCCTCCTCGGTCTCCTCGACATCGAGCAGATCGAGGAGGACGTGTGGCGCGGTGTGCACCCCGCGCAGACCGGGAGCCGCACCTTCGGTGGGCAACTCGTCGCCCAGGCACTGGTCGCGGCGGGCCGCACCGTCGGGGATCGGCCCGTGCACGCCGTCAACGCGCATTTCATCCGGGGCGGTGACGTCCGCCGACCCATCGAATACCGGGTGGTGCGTCATCGCGACGGTCGCGATTTCGCCAACCGGATGGTCACGGCCGTGCAGGACGACCGGGAGCTGTTCGTCATGCTCGCGGCGTTCCAACGGTGGGGTCGCGGACTCGAACACTCGGTGACGGTGCCGGACGTGCCGTTGCCCGACGCGCTTCCCCCGATCGGGGACAGGCTGCGCGGATACGAGGAACAGCTGCCGCATTTCGTCGGGGCCCTCAAACCGATCGACATGCGGTACGCGAACGACCCGGCGTGGGTGCTGCGCGACGCCGGTGAGCGTCTCGAGCACAACCGCGTCTGGATGCGCGCCGACGGTGCACTGCCGGACGATCCGCTGCTGCATGTCGCGACCCTCGCGTACGGCTCCGACACCACCGTCCTCGACTCCATCCTCACCACCCACGGTCTGTCGTGGGGACTGGACCGGATCGTCGCCGCCACCGTGAACCATTCGATCTGGTTCCATCGCCCGGTGCGGTTCGACGAATGGCACCTGTACGCAACGGAATCGCCGGTTGCCGCCGGGTCCCGCGGCATGGCGACGGGACGCTACTTCACGCTCGAGGGCGAGCTCGTCGCGACGATCGTGCAGGAGGGGCTGGTGCGGCACTTCCCGCCGCGGCGGTGACGGGCACCGCGGCGGCCGGGTGTTCCTCCCGCAGGTGTGCTGTCCCTCCCACAGGTTTGCGCTCCGCTGTTTTCCGGGGCTAGCCTGTCGCGGGGCCCACCGTCGTGGTCTCCGTCGTCAACGAGGTCGTCGTCGACCTCCCGGAGGAAGAATGCTCGGCAGCAAGCGCGCGCAGATCGTGTACACACGCATGGTGGGCATGGCCCCCGCGTGTTGTCGCTGCCGCCTCTGACCGTCCCCTCCCTCCTCGGCCGTCCGCAGATTTCCCGTTCCCCGTGTCGCATGCCCGCACATCCGCGGTGCGTCCACGACGGAACCACCGGACTCGCCCGCCCGGCCGCCGCCCTCCGGGGCGCCGACCGTCCCGGTTCGAAAGGATCCACCCCAGTGTCCGCACCCTCCGACCCCGCATCGTCCGCGGCGAAAGGGGTCGGGACCGACGACCACGGCGGTACGTTGCATGCTGTGTACGCGTCTCAACGCGCTCGAGTCCAGGCTCCGCGCACACCCGATACGCGACCGCGCGAGACCGCGCCGACCTCGCCCGGTCCTTCGTCGGATGACCGGGCCCGCGACGGGCAGCCCGCTGCCCGGCACCACGTCCCGGGTCGCGCCGCGGCCTGGCAACACCACGGAAGGTTGACACCGATGTTCCTGCGCCGCTTCGCCGTCGCCACCTCAGCTCTCGTTCTCGGGGTCGGGCTGGCCGCCTGCTCGTCCGGAAGCGACGAGAACACCCTGTCGATCTCGGCGTCGTCGACCCCGCACGTGGAGATCCTCGAGCACATAGTGGACTCCGGTGCACTCGGCGACTACTCGCTGGACATCCACGAGGTCACCGGCGAGATCGACCCGAACGACCTGCTGCAGGCCGGTGACGTCGAGGCGAACTTCTTCCAGCATCGCCCCTACCTCGACGACTGGCAGGTGCAGAACGGTGTCGACGACCTCGTGGCCGTCGCCGAGGTGCACCTCGAGCCGATGGGTCTGTACTCGAACAAGGTCACCTCGCTCGACGAGTTGCAGGACGGCGACACGATCGCCATCCCCCGCGACACCACGAACTTCGCGCGTGCCCTCTATCTGCTCGAGTCGGCCGGGCTGATCACGATGGACGTGCCGTTCGCCGACGCGAACCTGTCCGTGGTGACCGAATCGAACATCGTCGACAACCCGAAGAACCTGGCGATCGTGGGGATCGAACGTCCTCAGCTCGCGCGGCAGCTCGACGACCCGCAGATCACCGCGGCCGTGATCAACTCCAACTACGCGCTCGAGGCCGGTCTGACACCCTCGGACGACGCCATCGTCAGCGAATCCGTGGAGAACAATCCGTTCTCCAACCTGCTCGTCGTCAAGGAGGAGAACGTCGACGATCCGAAGGTCGTCGCGCTGAAGGACGCGTTGGAGTCGCCGGAGACCGCCGCGTGGATCGACCGGACCTACTCCGGTTCCGTCGTCCCGGTGCATCCCGCGAACTGATGATCGTCGTCGAGAACCTCGTCAAGACCTTCCCCGGTGTCGGTGGTGCCGGGACGGTCGAGGCCCTGCGCGGCATCGACCTGGAGATCCCCACCGGGGAGATCTTCGGGATCGTCGGACCGTCCGGATCGGGCAAGTCGACGCTGCTGCGCTGCCTGAACCTGCTCGAGCGGCCGACCTCGGGCCGAATCCTCCTCGGTGGCGACGACCTGTCGACGCTGTCGGGCGCGGACCTGCGCTCGGCGCGCCGACGGATCGGAACGGTGTTCCAGCAGTTCAACCTGCTGCATTCGCGCACGGTTCTCGGCAACGTCGAGTTCCCGCTCGAGGTGGCGGGGGTCGACAGGACGCAGCGGCGCACCCGCGTGCGCGAGCTGCTGGAGCTGGTGGGTCTGGCCGGCAAGGAGTCGTCCTACCCGTCGCAGTTGTCCGGAGGACAACAGCAGCGCGTCGGTATCGCGCGTGCTCTGGCCGCCGAACCCGACGTGCTGCTGTGCGACGAGGCGACCAGCGCGCTCGATCCCGACACCACCGACCAGGTGCTCGATCTGGTCGCCGAGATCAACCGCCGGCTGGGCGTGACCGTCGTGGTGATCACCCACGAACTGGGGGTGCTGCGTCGGGTGTGCACGTCGGCGGCGCGGCTCGAGTCCGGGCACATCGTGGAGACCGGGCGGATATCGGATCTGGTGGCTGATCCGGGTTCGATGCTGGGCGCCGCGATCGTCCCGGTGGGGGACGATCCGTCGGCCGGCCCGATCGCCGACACCGCGCTCGTCACCGCACTCGGAGAGGACGCGCACGGGCCGTGGCTGTCCGATCTGATCCGGACGGTCGACGCGGACGTCGCGGTCGTCGGCGGACGGGTCGAGCGGGTCGGGACGACGACGGTGGGCCGATTGCGGCTCCGCTTCGGTGGGGCCGTCGACCGGGACGCGGTCGCGCGTTTCGTCGGGGACCGCCCGCACCTGACGCTGTCGTGGGGCACGGACACCGATCTCGAGGGGCTCGCCGGATGAACAAGACCACCTGGTACGAGGCGCTGCCGGAGGTGTGGATCGCCACCCTCGAAACGCTCTACATGGTCGGTGTCTCGTTCGTCCTCACCGTGGTCGGTGGGGTCGCGGTGGGTATCGTCCTGCAGGTCACGTCCCCGTCGGGACTGCGACCGATGCGCGCGCTCAACACCGTGCTCGGGGTGATCGTGAACCTGTTCCGGTCGCTGCCGTTCCTGATTCTGCTCATCGCGCTGATCGGCGTGACGCGGTTCATCGTCGGGACGGCGATCGGGCCGACCGCGGCGATCGTGCCGCTCACGATCGGCGCGGTGCCGTTCTTCGCCCGCATCGTCGAGTCGGCGTTGCGGGAGGTGCCGCGCGGCCGGGTGGAGGCCGCGCAGGTGATGGGTGCGACCGACGGGCAGATCGTCCGGAAGGTGCTGGTGCCCGAGGCGACGACGGCGCTGGTGGCCGGCGCGACGCTGACGCTGGTGCTGCTCGTCGGGTACTCGGCGATGGCCGGGGTGATCGGTGCCGGCGGCCTCGGTGATTTTGCGTTGGTGTACGGGTACCAGCGGTTCAACACTCCGGTGCTGTTGGTCGCCGTCGTGGTGCTGATCATCATGGTGCAGATCATGCAGTCGGCCGGTGACGCGATCATCCGGAGGCTCGCGCACCGTCGGTGATCCGCGGGTGTGGGCTCCGCCCGGACCCGTCCGCGACGATGCCGCGGCAGCGGGAAACCTTTGTGCACCTGATTGGACAAGCAATCAGGTGCATATCGGTTCGGTTCGTGGCACTCGATCACGCGCTCCTGGTGCCGCTGTCCGAACAGGCCGGCTCCGGCTACGAGCTCACCCGCCGCTTCGACCGATCCATCGGCTTCTTCTGGGGCGCGACACCAGCAGATCTACCGTGTCCTGCGGCGCGTGGAGGACCGCGGCTGGGTCGAGGCAACCGTCGTCCCGCAGGACGGGCGCCCCGACAAGAAGGACTACCGGGTGAGCGCCGCCGGTGCCCGCGAACTCGCCCGGTGGATCGCCGCACCGACCGAACCGGGCCGCTTACGCGACGAACTCGCCGTCAAGATCCGCGCCGCCGCCCACGGCGACGCCGATGCGTTGCGCGCAGAGGTCGCCCAGCATCGCGATCGCCACGCCGAACGTCTCGCCCACTACCGGGCGATGGAGCACAAGGGGCAGGGCCGATCCTGGGGATGTGTGGGTGTGGCTACCTGAGTAGGCCCCAGTTCGGCCGTTGATCATCACGAATTCCGGCCAGTACTTCCGGTATGCG
>ENA-UOUL01001627-UOUL01001627.1-bioreactor-metagenome-genome-assembly--contig:-NODE-1627-length-30161-cov-40.956921_pt1 | contig 30161 bp, 29 predicted proteins | sample MGYA00249838_ERZ747220 | MGnify/ENA primary metagenome ERZ747220 (study PRJEB28778, sample SAMN05720191) | bioreactor metagenome | isolation source: Anaerobic biogas reactor | place: USA:Washington... | reverse complement strand
AATCGTTCTTGAAAAAGCTGTAATACAGTATCCCATAAACACAGCCAAAGATGCTGTCAGCAAAGGAGAACGATTGTTAGGATGCCAGCATCCTAACAATACTCCCATCCCTCCAAAAATCAAAGTAACAAGTGGGAAGGAGCCAGCCAACAGAATAAATTCTAACATAGAGAAGCCAGATTCATACACAATCATTGCTATAAAAGACGCAAGGATATATGCAGCACTCGTAATGCATGTGCCGACAAGTAGACAAAGCACCTTTCCTTTATAAATTTGAATACGCCCGCAGGGTTTTGTGAACAGGTATTCTGCTGTGTTTTCGGTACATTCTTTTGTAAACAGGGATAAGGCAAAGTGCATCCCGAAAATTCCGCCTGCCAAAGCAAAAAACGCATTAAGAAATCCATACATTCCCAGAGGTTCCAAGAGCAGTGCGAGAGAGATGCCGACAGTTTCAAAGAATCCACCCTCTGCAAAGTTTTTAGGCAGAAGCTCTGGCGTTTCAATCATGCTGTAATAGACAGGTATCATAGAGAAAATACAAACGGCAAGGGAAAGACCCCAAATCAGAATATATTTTCGACTACGTTTCCACTCATAATGAAATACAGTCATAGTGTCACCTCTCATTCGTAATAATGAAGAAAGATCTCTTCTAAAGACGGTTCTTCAATCAGAATATCAACCAAAGGTAGTTTATGTAGTTTTTCCATGATGGTCATAACATTGCCATTAAACATAAAAGAAATGGAATTTTGATTCTGTTCCAGGTTGGCAATTCCTGGGATGTCGAAGAACTGCGCAGGGACAGGCTCCTCGGTGGAAAGCGAAATCTTTTTATACCCGTTTTCACGCAATTCCTTCATGGACTGTATAGCAATGAGACGACCTTCTCTCAGAATACATACACGATCACATAGCTTCTGCACTTCGCTCAACACATGAGAGGAAAACAGAATGGTTGTTCCACGGCTGTTTTCTTCTCGAAGAATTTCATAGAATGTCTGTTGGACGAGTGGATCAAGGCCGCTGGTAGGCTCATCCAGAATCAGAAGTTTTGGAGAAGGTAGTAAAGCGGACACGATGCCAACTTTCTTTTTGTTGCCTAAAGACAAATCTCCGATTTTTCTGGACAAATCCAGATTCAGTCTCTCAGCCAGTTCTTCTATTCTGTCATGGCAGTTAACACCATACAGATCTGCAGTATATTGTAACTGCTCTTTCACTTTCAAATTATTATAATAGCAATTCTCGCTGGGAAGATATCCCACGTTCTTTGCGATTTCTGCAGCATGCTGCGTACAATCAAGGCCGAAAATCGTAGCATTGCCGCTTGTGGGTTTGAGCAAGCCCATCAAAGTGCGAATTGTTGTTGTTTTACCAGCACCATTAGGACCGATAAAACCAAAGATTTCGCCCGGCAGAACGGAATATGTGAGATTTTCAATACCTCTGTGCTTTCCATAACTTTTTGTCAGTCCATCTAACATTATCACCGCTTGTTTCATAATAAATATTCCTCCTTGTAGAAATGATATTTTAACATTTTCAGAATATTCTCCATTTCGCACACGATTCTATCAAAATCTGACACACCTTCAATCTCGTCTACAATACCGTATCCAATATGCATCAATGTGCGGAACAGTAGTGGCGCATCTTCGGGATGCTTGAATTTGACCAGATCGGCATCACGGAGCATCAGATCATGCAAGTGTTTTTCACCTTCTTGCATTAAGTCCTTAATGTGCTCCGAAATTTCAATGGATGGCTCTTTTGCAACACTTATACTAAAAGCGGCGATATAGGGATTCTTTTTCAAATTATATATCTTCATGATTATGGCTTGCTGTACACGATCAAAGAAATCTGCGTTTGCATATAACGCCTGTTCCTGATAAGCTGCTTTCATTTGTGTGCTGCTGTGTTCAACCAGATATTCATAGAGGTTTTGCTTTGTACCAAAATATTGAAAAAGGGATGCCTTAGAGATGCCCGCCATTTTTGCAATGTCGTTAATCGATGCTTTTTCGTATCCATGCTGAGAGAAGCAAGATAGTGCTGCATTTCTAATTAAGGTTTGCTTTTCGTCAGAAAGTGCTAAAAATTTTTCCATAATAACCTCCAACAAATAACCGATTCGGTTATTTTGCTATACTATATCACGAATAACCGATTCGGTCAATACAAATGTGCGTTTTTGTTCATAAAAATCGCCCGTGAGATATCTCCCACGGGCGGCAAAATAATCAGCTTTCTAAAGGCTTATATTCAGTTACAGTTTTCAAATAGGTTTCAGGATTGCCGTTCAAAATCAAGTCTGCATATCCAATCGGGTCAGTGTAAATCAGATAGTCAAGCTCTGACCGCTGATACATATTGTCAGCAACTTCATTCTCCACGGCGATGGTATCAATGGCAATCATGCTGCCATCAAAGAATTTCAGCTCCACACAAGCGGTATCCATGTTAAACTCACAAGAAATCAATCTATCCATAAGAAACCTCCATTTTACGGGATGTTAGATTATCCCAAAATATTTGAATGCTTCTCGGATTGCTTTCTCTTTTTCTGGCGGACACAGGGGCTGTCTGGAATCTTCGGATTTTGGCAGATTGTAGTTCTTGCCAACCTCAATCCCACATTTCCGCTTAATCTGTGAGATATACAGGTTAGACACCTTTAATCCGCTATGTTCCAGTACATAGTCCTTGATCTGCGTGTAGGTTGCCCCATCCTGAAATTCGGACATATCCATATCTTCCAAAGAGAACTCAACCCGAATCTTTTTCGAGTCGACCTCGCCCTTGGAAAGCAAGACAACCGTCTCCACGTGGCCCGCCTGTGGGAACATGTCTACTGGCTGAACCATGCTTATTCCGTATCCATCACTGGTCAGAACCGCCAGGTCCCTGGCCAAGGTGGCAGGGTTGCAGGAGACATAGATTATGTTCCGGGGGTTTTTTTTAATTATTGAGGTCAGCAAGCTGGGATGGCATCCGGAACGGGGCGGGTCCAGAATGATGGTATCGAATTGCTGCTCCAGCGCCGGTATTATTTGTTCGCATTTACCCGTGTAAAATTGACAGTTGTGAATATTATTTAAACCGGTGTTGTTATTAGCATCCTGGATACTTTCCGCGTAAGCTTCAATCCCGATTATCTCCCGGCATTGTTCAGATATATATAAGGCTATACTGCCGGTGCCGCAGTAAGCATCCAGAACCGTTTGCTGAGTATTTCCCAGGGTATGTTTGACGAGTTGATACAGCCGTTCAGCTTGCTGGTTGTTTACCTGGAAGAATGCCAGCGGCGATACCTGGTATTTATAAGTGCCGATTTGGAAGTTTAGATAAGGGGTTCCCATCAAAAGGTCCAGTTGCTGGTTTTCATATACCAGCAAAGATTCGAGGTTGGGATAGCCTTTCATAAGGTTAATTAATGCTTCCTGGTCAACTGGTCCTTCGATAATCAGCATCAATTTATTATCAGCCGATCCCTGTCTGATTATTACCTTCCGATCGGGTTCTGCTCCAATTAAGAAAAGATAGCAGTTTAAAAACCGGCTGAGTTCTGTTATTTCCGGTTGCAGAAGCATACATTCCTTTATAGGCAGGAATTCGCGGCTGTTGGCCCGGTAGTATCCCAGTTTCATTTCACCCTGCGTTTTTCCGATGTGCCAGGTAACTTTGTTACGGTAGCCCCAGGGATTGTCCATGCCTATCACCGGTAAAACTTCAGTGTCAATTTTGCCGATTCTTTCCAGGGCATCATTTACCAGTTGCCGTTTTATTTGCAGTTGTCGTTCATATTTAATATGCTGCCAGGCACATCCCCCACATTTATAGTAATGAGGGCAAGGCGGTTCAATCCGGTCAGGCGAAGCAGTTATAATTTCTGTTATTTCAGCCCGCGAGTATTTTTTTCGGTCTTCGGTTATCCTTATTCTTACTTCTTCACCGGGAACAGCGTAAGAGATGAAGGTGGCTTTGCCGTTTATACGGGCTACTCCTTCCCCATGCTGAGTAATTCCTTCGATTAAATATTTCATGCCTTTGCTCCTGTATAATGAAAAATCAGGTGAGCTTTACATCACCTGATTCTAATGTTTCTATATTAACGGTTTTTTAACCTGCTGTCCGATAACGATTGCGTCCTTCGCGGAAGGCCTGCAGGTTTACTTCCAGAGCCTTGGGCGGAACAATCTCAGTTATGGCTTTTTCCACTTCTTCAGCCGGTATACCCACCGCTGCACTTAATAGTCCCACCAGTACCACATTAGCAACTTTGACATTACCAATGGCAGTTGCAATTTCTGTAGCATTTACGATTACAGTTTGCGGTAAAAGGGCAGCAATTTTTTCATGGATATCATCCGGATATTTGGCTTTGCCGCTCATAACCGGTAACGGGTTTACCCGTTCATTATTTATCACCACCATGCCATCCGGTTTCAGATAGTCCAGCCAGCGGGCAGTTTCTATTTTCTCAAATCCCAGAATAATATCGGCATCACCTTTTTTAATTATGGGAGAGTATACTTTCGATCCATAGCGAACCTGAGATACTACGCTGCCACCACGCTGTGCCATACCATGAATTTCAGATACTTTGACATCATATCCCATCTGTACAGCCACCTGTGCAATGATGCGGCTGGTAAGTAAGGTCCCCTGACCTCCTACGCCTACGATTAATACATTGGTTATTTTATCCTGCATCATTTACACCTCCACCGGTTTTATTGCATCAAATGTACATACTTGCTCGCACATGCCACAGGCAATACAGCCGGCATTAATTTCAGCTTTCTTCTCTTCATCGTTAAATGAAATGCCGGTGCATCCAACCCGTATACATACTTTACAGCCGGTGCAAAGTTCGGGGTCTACCATTATCGGGTTGGTAACCACTACTTTTTCCAACAACACACAGGGACGTTTGGCTATTATTACCGACGGTTCCCTTCTTTCCAGTTCTTCTTTCAGAGCCGTTTCCAATTCGTCAAGTTTTAACGGGTCAACTGTGCGTACATTTTTGACACCGACAGCTCTTACCAGTGCTTCTATATCCAGTTTGGCGGTAGGTTGTTTTTGAATAGTAACACCGGTAGCCGGATGATCCTGATGACCGGTCATGGCGGTAGTATCGTTGTCCAGGATCAAAACTGTGGAGGTTCCCTGATTGTATACTACATCAATTAAGGGTGTAATCCCGGAATGAACAAAGGTAGAGTCTCCGATTACAGCTACTGTTTTAGCCGCGAATTCTTCTCCCCGGGCTTTTTCCAGTCCCATCGCAGTTCCGATACTGGCACCCATACATATGCAGGTGTCCATGCCTTCCAGCGGGCTAAGTGCACCCAGGGTATAGCAGCCTATATCACCGGCAACTTTAAGTCTCATGCGGCGCAGGGTATGAAAGACACCGCGATGCGGACATCCAGCACATAGCAAAGGCGGACGGGCCGGAATTTCTTTTTCCAGTCCAAAACCAACCGGAGGTACTGCTCCCTTTAGTTGTTGTTCAAGATATTCGGGACTGTATTCTCCCAGCAGGGTGAAGCGTTCTTTGCCTTCGACTTTAATACCCCAGGAACGGACTTGTTCTTCAATAACCGGTTCGAGTTCTTCTACAATTATCAGCCGCTCAACTCCGGCTGCAAATTCTTCAATCATTTTGCGCGGCAACGGGTTTACTATGCCCAGTTTTAGAACCGATATATCCCCCATCACTTCTTTAACATATTGATAAGGAATACCGCTGGTAATAATGCCGATTTTACGGTCACCCCATTCGATACGATTCAGGGGGCTTGTTTCCACATATTCGCGTAACGCCTCAAAGTGCTTTTCAACTTCCACATGACGCCCGCGTGCATAGCCGGGCAGCATGACATATTTGGGGGCATTCTTTTTATATTCTTTTAATACCGGTGTCTGCGGTTCTCCTTTTTCCACCATGGTCTGCGAATGGGCCAGCCGGGTAGTTATGCGCAGCATTACCGGAGTATCAAATTGTTCACTTAAATCAAAGGCCTGGCGCGTAAAATCCAGAGCTTCCTGACTGTCGGAGGGTTCAATAACCAGCAGTTTGGCGAATCTGCCGTAACCACGGTTATCCTGCTCATTCTGTGATGAGTGCATTCCGGGGTCGTCAGCGGATATTATTACCATACCTCCGTTTACTCCAGTATAAGCAAATGTGTAGAGCGGGTCAGCGGCTACATTTATGCCCACATGTTTCATGGCTACCAGAGTTCTGGCTCCGCCAATGGAGGCCCCCGCCCCTACTTCCATGGCTACTTTTTCATTGGGTGCCCATTGGGCATATACACCTTCAAAGTCAGCAAAGTTAGTAACAATTTCAGTGCTGGGTGTACCCGGATAAGCAGTTGCTACGGTAGCACCTGCTTCAAATGCTCCTCTGGCTATGGCTTCATTGCCAATCATCAGTTGTTTCATGATTCGTTTTCATCCCCTTACCCCAATTTTATAACGAGACTCTTCGCTTCGCTCAGAGTGATATAAACAAATATATCAAGAAACCTCTCATCCGCGAGGGAGAGAGGTTATGTACCCTGACGGCATACAGTTTTTGCTTGATAGTTAATCCAGGTTGATAATATCACATTCCTAATAGCAGTGTAAATGTTATTGCCCACCAGTTAATAATTGGTTGGTATACCATTCTGCAATTGCCTGGCTGGTTACGCGCGCCATTGCATATACCGGTGCCAGACTGCCGGAATGAATGTTCTTATGGCTGCTGCGGTCAAATCTGGTTCTTACTATTCCAGTTAGTGCTATATGACCAATAGGGGGTAAATTCTTGGCCAAAGCTTTGCCTGGTATTAGTACTCCCCTCTGCAGCTTTATAAAGCCCAATTCATCCTCATCTCCTACAGCAGCATCAATGGCCAGTTCCATGTGTCCTGGATAAAGGCTTTTTATCTGTTTCATTCCCGTCACCAGGTTTTTCGCATTTAAAGGTTGATGCAAAGTTCCTATTACCGGAATGAAGGGATTTATCTCCTTAAGCATGGTTCCCACCAACGGACCAAAACAGTCCAAAATATGAGTGTCCGAACCAACACAAACAATTATTGGTCCGCTTTCAGCAGAAGAAAATAATTGATCAAAAGCCTCTATCAATTCACCTTTTAAACTATCATCTTCATAATGCTTCGCAACTGTAATCATTATTTTAGATCTTTTAAAACCTTTTCCAAACTTGTTGTAAAACGCTGGTTTTCTTCTGCCGTTCCAACCGTTACGCGAATAAAGGTTGGAAGACCAAATATGTCACCGGTACGAACAATCACTCCCAGCTTTAAAAGTCGGTTAAATACTTCACGACCGTCTACGCCGGTATCCATAAAGATAAAGTTGGCTTCGGTGGGTACATAGGTTAAACCCATACGCTTAAATTCATTATACAGATATTGCTTGCCCTGTTTATTTAACTCCCGGCTTCTTTTCACATGCTCCTGATCCTGCAGAGCTGCCACTGCACCAATCTGGGCCGGAGAATTAACATTAAAAGGTTCCATTACCCGTTCCACTGCCTGGGCAATTTCCGTACTGGTCAAACCATATCCAATCCGCAGTGCTGCCAAACCATATATTTTGGAAAAGGTACGCAATACGATAACATTTCTGCCTTGGGCAAGATACTCCAAACCAGTACTATATTCGGGACTTTCCACATATTCGTAATAAGCTTCATCAAAGACCACCAAAATATCTGGCGGGAGTTTATCCATGAATTCTTTTATCTGCATACGGTTAACTATAGTTCCGGTAGGGTTATTGGGATTACAGATGACAATAATCTTGGTTTTGGGCGTAATCGCAGCCAGCATGGCCGGTAGATCATGGGTAAATTCCTTTAATGGAACTTCTATACATTCAGCTCCCATTATAAGAGCAGCAAATTCATATTCTGAAAATGTTGGTTTGCCAACTATGATCTGGTCACCACTGCTTAGAAAGGTCTCGGCTATCAGTTTTAACAGTTCATCGGAACCATTTCCTATTAAAATATCGGTAATAGGAATATCATAAAAGCCGGATAATGCTTTTTTAAGGTTAAAGCAATTGGCATCCGGGTAAAGGTGCATTTCAGACAACATATTGCTAATGGCTTCAATTGCCCGGGGAGCGGGTCCCAGTGGATTTTCATTGGAGGCCAGCTTTATTATGTCTTCCAGCCCTAATTCTCTTTTCACTTCTTCGATGGGTTTGCCGGGTGTATACGGCTTAAGCTTGAATATTTCCTGCCGGGCCCGGTTTTTTACGAATTCTTGCATGTCATACTCTCCTCAAATAATCATTCTTCCTGACTTCCGTTCTACCTGATTATCTCCTGCACATACTGTGGCAAACAGAATGCCGCCTGATGCATATCTTCATTGTAATATTTTAAATCAGTTAATACCGGACTGTCATTATGTATTTTACGGGGATTATGTTTTTTGCTGCCTGCAGTAAACGACCAGGGACCGCTTACATAGGTTGCTATCGTAGCCAGATAGACTTCGACCACGGGAAATACCGGTTTCATATTATAATAACAATTACGAAAATGGTCAGTAAAAAATACCGGCGATTCTGACTGTACTACCAGCATGCCATCTTCTTTCAGGATATTATGGACATCTTCATAAAACTTTTGACTAAAGAGCTGAACTGCCGGACCTACCGGATCGGAACTATCAACTATTACCAGGTCATACTTCTCAGCCGTATCCTGAACATATAGCAGACCATCAGCAAAATGCAGATTTACTCGATTATCGGAAATAGCACTGGCAACCTGGGGAAAATACTGCTGACTGATTTCAACTACCCGTTTATCTATTTCAACCATATCAACCTGTTTCAAACATTGATGTTTTATAACTTCACGCAAGGCACCGCCATCACCACCACCGATTATCAATACTTTTTCCGGATTGGGGTGGCTATTCATGGCTACATGAGCAATCATTTCATGATAAATAAACTCATCTTTTTCCGTTATTTGCAAAGCTCCATCTAAAATCAAAGCTTTACCCCATTCCACCGTCTCTACAACGGCTAATTTCTGAAAAGGGGTAGTTTCTTCATGAATTATATCAGTAATTCTCCATCTGACCTCGTATCCATCAGTATGGGTTTCATAAATCCAAATATTTTCCACATCTTTACCTCCTTTGCTATTGTGTAGACACCCCCTGGGCCGACAAAAGGTCGCGAATTGCAGTAACGTTGGATTTAATTGACTGATCATCATCCAGATCAGTTGCTAACAAATTAGCTTTAATAATTTCTCTAATTTCCTCGTTCAGCTCACAATTCAAAAAATCTGTGACTACGGAAATAAATGTTGCGGGTATGGTACAATCAAAAATCTTATCCAACAGGTTAAATAAAAAAGCCATTTCCTCAGAACTAATGCGATTATTCAACATCTTGCGAAGAATTACCGCCGCTGTTTCATCGTATATCTTCCTGATTTTGATTTCTTCATTCATTTTACAAAGCAATCCTTTCGGCATCCTTCATAATTTGTTTTTGAAGATCAAAAGTTATCGGAATTCTAACCCCGCTGCGTCCATCACGGTTTTTATCAATATGTATATAATAATTGGGGTTTTTATATTTTTTCAATTCCTCATTTTCTTCCAATTCTTCCCGCGGTATTGGAGTAAGTTTCAACATCAGGTCAGATTCATTTTTCATCCGCTTGGCTCCCTGCAGACTACCGTCCGGATTTAATTGCACCAGACACATAACAACTATGTTTAGATTTTGGGCCAGCATTTTCAGGGTCTTGACAATTTGCTCCAACATTTGCCATTCCTGCAGTTTGGGATCAACTTTATCCATGCGACCAACGTAATCGACGATCATCATGTCAATATTTTTTTGGGCTTTAAACTTACGGGCAATAGATATGGTTTTTTCCGGGGTCAGATTTGGACAGGGATAAGAATAAAACCCACTTTCTCTTAGCCGGGAATAACCTTCCAAAATGATTGACAGTTCAGTTTCGTTAATATCACCACTGCGGATGCGTTCATGTTCAATGCCTGATAAAATAGAGCCCCAGCGTAAAGCAATCTGCTGGCGGCTCATTTCAGTATTCAAATATAAAACTGTTGATTGATAATCAACTGATACTGAACGGGAGGTATGTAAAGCAAAGGCAGTCTTGCCATGTCCGGTTTGAGCACCCAGAATAATTAAATCTCCCGGCTTGTACCCCAGCGTGATATGATTAAGCGTATCAAAACCAGTTGGTAATCCGTCCAACGGCAAAACGCCTTTATGCAGTTCTTTTATTTCCTTAAATCTTAAAAACCGTCTTTCTACTTCATCATAACCCAAAGTGGCGAGGTCAAAGGGAGAATCAATATGATCATCATATTCCAGAGCAGTTAAATTAGTCAGCTCTTCTTCGGCTGCCAATAATATTTCTTCTACTTCAATGTCCTGCCGCTCTAAAACCATCTGAAAACTATGACGTAAAAAGGCTTCAAATTTTCTGAGGCGGGATTTATCTTTTACCCGCTTTATCCAATATTTAATATTTTCATCATCTATGTAATGTTCAGCAATATATTTAAGTTCTTCTATGTCACGGGGATTAGTTAATAATCCCAGGCTGTGGGCTTCTTTTAATAGTTCTACAAAAGTGGGCCTGATTTCGCGTTCAAATAAACTGCAAATCAGATCGAATATGGTGCCATGCCGAGGTGAATAAAAATCAACCGTGGTTAAGGTATTATAGGCTTCCACACAGGCATCTTCTGCATGCAACATTGAGGATAAAACCCGACGTTCACTTTCCAGGTCAAATAAGTTATCTTCATCCAATTGTCTTAATATCGGTTCAGCCAACCATAATCACTCCATCATAGAAATAAAAATCGGGAATTACCCCGATTTAATTATACCTTACTTTTCAATTCTTCCAAGGTTGCCGGGGGAACATAAAGTTCATACTCGATTTGTTCCGTTTTAAATACCTTATTTTTATCAGCCGACTTATCCACTTTTTTAGCTTTAAATTCTTTTATTTCTCGTTCAGCATCTTCCGGACTGCGAATTTCTTTGGTCAGCCAATTATTAAGCACACTATCTATGTATTCCAGACCGCCATTTTTGGTACGCTGACACATTATCTCCCCGGCTTTCATTATCATGTTATGGGAAAATCCCCAATCATAACGCCATTTATAATAAACATTTTTGCGGGCCTCCGCATTCATATCAACTCCGGTAAATTGTCCAAACTCCATTATATCCGGGTCAAATTGTTTATATTTTGCCAATCGACTTTTATCTTCATCAATATACTTTTGAAAATAGAGTTCCAGACCTTCTACACTATTAACCGAATACTCTTTCAGATCACGGGTAATTCCGGAAATCTCCCGTGGGTTAAAAATATTACGCTCAAAACAAAGTTCCAGCATACATAGCAAAAATTCCGGAGTAAAAGCCATTTCTTCCAGCCATTTTTTTAATTCATTAGCCATTTTTACACTGAGCAGGTTGCCAGTTTTCTTGGAAATAAAGTCGGCAACCTTTTTATAATTTCCATCTGAATGATTTTGTATTTCAACTGAGCCGCGTTGCTTTTCTTTTTCCAATTGCAGTTCCAGTTGTTCAATGCGCTTTTGGTATTCAATTATTTGAGCATCATAATCAGGTTCAGGTGTTATGTAGCTGTGATCCCTCATAATCAAATTTTCCAGACGGTTAAAAAGTGGCTCCAGAAATATATGTTTATTTGATGAACCCCTTGATTTTGACTCCAAAGTGATTAACCCCATTTTTTCAAGGCGGTTTAAGCGACGTGATAATTTGGTTTTATTAGCTAATGGACACACCTGTAAAACTTGACCCAGGCTAACTCCAGTTTGAAATAAGGGCCTGGTCCGTTCAAAGGTATACAGAACAGCTGCCAGAACACCAATATCCTCAATCTCCAAATCAAGTTCCTGTCCGTAATGAAACAAAGCTCCCGGGATATTAGCATATCCCCAACGAATAATTTCCAGAGAGGCAATATTATGGTGCATTAAAAAACCTTCCTCCAAATTCTGAAGTATAACGATTATAGCATTTTCATTTTCAGTGTAACAAGGTTAAGGTTTTTATGTCCGGAGTCTAAATAGACTGTTTTATTAAGAAAATGAGTTGATTTGTTTATTTCTGGTCTATTCTGTAAATTTTCTAATTTGACTATATAAAAAAACCGGGTATAGCCTATACCCGGCGTTTATATAATTATTTCTAACTAATAGCATCTTTAATTTTTTTCATACTATCAATAACTGCATCATAATTGTTACTATCCATGGCATTTTTAAACCTGTAATGCATCTCATTACGTAATTCAAGATATAATTGTTCCGCTAACAAAGCCTTGGTTAATTCATCAACCACAACCTCTGTTTTACTTTCTATTTTATCTATCGGGTGCAGGTCAAATTCATCCATCCAGTCAGGAATGTAGACCGGTATACGTATTTCCTGACGAATAATATCAGATAAGGCTTCCTGAGCTTCCGGCTCTCCATGAACTAAAAATACTGCCTTGGGCAAACTGGTAAAATGCTTTAACCAGTTGATTAATCCCGCCCGGTCAGCATGAGCTGAATAGGCTTCAATACTTCTGATATCAGCTTTGACGGCTATTTGTTCGCCATGAATCTGAACCAGTTTTTCACCGTCTACAATTCGTCTGCCTAGAGTACCAAAAGCCTGATAGCCAACAAAAAGAATGGTGGACTCGGGACGCCATAAATTATATTTGAGGTGATATTTTATACGTCCGGCATCACACATTCCACTGGCAGAAATAATTATGGTATTGGACTTGCGTTCGTTCAGCATCTGGGACTCTTCCTGGGTATTTGAGAATTTGAGATTTGGCAGGCTAAATTGACCCCTACGTATCAAATCACGAGTTTCAGAATCAAAATATTCAATATGATCAGCAAAAATCTTGGTTGCAGCAATTGCCAGGGGGCTGTCAATAAATATATCAATTTTGGGATCAAGGCGCCCCTCCTGATAAAGGGTATTAAGATCATAGAGCAAATCCTGGGTTCTTTCTACCGCGAAAGCTGGAATAATCAAGTTCCCGCCCTTTTCCATCGTGTATTTGATAACTGACTCCAATTGTTCCTGTCGATTAAAGGTTCCTTTATGTAGACGATTTCCATAAGTTGATTCCAGAATCAGATAATCAGCATTCTCTATTACGGTCGGATCTTTTACCAATGGCTGATTGCTATTGCCCAGATCTCCTGAAAAGACCAGTTTTATTGTTTTTCCATCCTCTTCAACCCAAATTTCAACTATACAGGAACCCAAAATATGACCGGCATCCCTTAAACGCACCTTAATTCCCGGAGCCAGTTCAATGATTTCATCCATATATAACCCCTTAATTTGTGGGAGGCAATTCATGGCATCCTGACTGGTATATATAGGTTCCATTAATAATTTACCCGCGCGCAGGAGTTTGCGATTCTTGCGTTCTACTTCCATTTCCTGAATATAACCGGAATCAGGCAACAGCACCCTGGCCAGTTCGCTGGTAGGATGACTGCAATAAATATCCCCCTTAAATCCATGTTTGCATAATTTAGGAATTAGACCGGTATGGTCAATGTGAGCATGGGTCAGGATAACAAAATCAATTGATTGGGGATCAACAACGAATTCGGTATAGTTTCTCTCTTTTACTTCCTTGACTCCCTGAAATAATCCACAATCAATGGCAAATCGTTTGCTGGTGGTTTCAATAACAAAAAAAGAGCCGGTAACCGTACGTGTTGCTCCCAGGAATCTTAACTTCATAAAAGGCGCCTCCATCATTGTAAATAATTATATTTTTATATAATTATACTGCAATAATTTGTCTGGCGTCCTTTTTTTTCGATAACCGGTTATATTCATGATAAAAATTGATGATTTCAAAGCGTATTATTTCAGCCTCACCTTGTTCGAGAACCTGATTCAGAGTTTCGAAACTGTTTTTGCCAAATTCTCTTACTATTTCATTGCTGTCCAAATCCTCTATTAATTCACTATAGCGTATATGTACCTGTTCAAAAACGCCGTAGTATAATTGCTTCATTTGGCCTACTCGTTTTTTCACGATTGCAACATCAAAATCATCTTTTTCCATCAAGTATAATAATCCATGCAAAAGATTAATAATTATTTTGTTATGAAATACTGCTATCATAACTTCGCGGCGATATTGTTTGCTCAACAGGTAACGCATATAATCATTTAATTCCTTTTGATAATTGGCATTTAGCACTTCATACTGGTTTAAAAGGTTAACTTCATTAAGTGTAATATCTCCTAACATATTAAACCTCCTTTAGTACTTCTAAAGGAGGTTTTCCCCGTTAAACTCAGAAATCCTTTAGTTAATTATCGTAATATTACTCTTGATTTCTGACGATTTCGCTATTATTCACCATCCGACAAAACCTAAATAGAGACAATTATTTTGCCCCGTGTCGCTGCAGGAAATTTCCCATTCGTTCAATAGCTTTTTCCAGATTGGTTACACTGGCAGCATAACAACAACGGATATGCCCATTCCCGTTACTGCCAAAAGCATTACCCGGCACAACCGCCACCTGTTCTTCCAATAAGAGTTTCTCACAAAATTCCTCACTATTTAACCCGCTGGAGGTAATAGAGGGAAAGCAATAGAAGGCTCCCCGAGGTTCAAAACAATCCAGGCCAATAGAGCGCAGACCGGATAAGATTAATTTGCGACGATTATTGTAGTCATCAACCATACGTCTCATTTCAGTTTCACCATGCCTTAAAGCTTCAATTGCTGCTTTTTGTCCCATTATAGGTGCACACATAATCGTATATTGATGTACTTTGGTCATAGCAGCAATAATTTCCGGATGTCCACATACATAACCAATTCTCCATCCAGTCATGGCATAAGCCTTGGAAAAACCGTTCATGAGCAAAGTGCGGTCTTTCATGCCCGGCAGTGAAGCAATAGAAGCATGTTCACCCTGATAAGTTAACTCGGAATATATTTCATCAGATATTACGATTAAATCATGCTTTATTATTAAGCTGGTCAATGCCTCCAAGTCTTCTCTGCTCATTATTCCGCCGGTAGGATTATTAGGATAAGCCAGAACCAATACTTTGCTCCGGGGAGTAATACATTTCTCCAGATTCTCCGCTGTAAGACGATATTCGTCACTGGCATAAGTTGGTACTGATACTGCTTTTCCATAAGCCAGAACTGCCCCGGGAGCATAAGATACAAAACAAGGTTCGGGTACCAGCACTTCATCATCAGGCTCTAAAAGAACCCGCATAGCCAAATCGAGAGCTTCACTTACTCCTACCGTTACCAGTATTTCATTGGCAGGTGAATATTCCACTCCGAGCTTACTTTTCAGATAAATGGCGATTTCCTCACGCAGTTCAGGTAATCCTGCGTTGGAGGTATACATGGTATAACCTCTTTCCAGAGAATAAAAACATTCCTCACGGATATGCCAGGGAGTCACATAATCGGGTTCTCCCACACCCAACGAAATAACTCCTTCAGTTTGCGCTACCAGATCGAAGAATTTGCGAATACCTGAAGGCGGTATTGATTTAACCAAAGGTGAGATTTTATTGCCTATACTGTTCATGGACTAACCACCAGCCTTTTATCTTCTTGAGGGTCCTCAAATACGAAATCATCATGCTTGTATCTTTTAAGGATAAAATGAGTTGTCGTGCTCTGTACTTGCTCCAGAGTAGATAATCGATGCGAAACAAACCAGGAAATATCTTTCATGGTTTCACCAGTTACAACCACCGATAAGTCATAAGTACCACTCATTAAACTGACACTGCGAACTTCCGGGAAACGGCAAATACGTTCTGCTACCCGGTTAAAGCCCACTTCTCTTTCCGGTGATACTTTGACATCTATCATGGCGGTAACCCCATCAGCCCCGATTTTTTCCCAATCAATAACAGTTTTATATCCCAGAATAACATTATCTGCTTCCAATTTTTTAATGGTTGCCTCAACTATTGCCTCATCAACTTCCAGCATGCTCGCTATAGTTTTGTTGCTCAGTTTCGCATCAGCAGTAATCAGTTTTAAAATTCTGTTTTCCAAATTCATGTTAATCCTCCTTTATAAATATAAAAAGCCCTCATCCCCTGAAGGGACGAGAGCCTGACTCCCGCGGTACCACCCTAATTGACCTGTGTCCACTCAAATCCTGTAACGGCGGATGCCGTCCGGCTTATATTCACCGGCACTCCCAGGTGGCTTTATAAAGTGAATTGGTTACCGGTTCCCATCCTCCCGGCTCTCTAAAAACTGTTCACCCATATTGGCCTGTTCATCGTGTTATACTGTTAAATTGTTTTGTATAATATCATTTTGTGCATACTTCGTCAAGATAATTCAAAGTATTAATACCTGCCGCTTCTAATAATAGAGTAAACCAGAAATAAACCTAGAATTATAGCCGTTAAATAACCAACCTCAACCAGAGGAATTTTTCCCAGTATGCTGCCTGAATAGTTGTCCACCACCAGGGAACTGCCAATAATTATACTGGCTAAAATTATGGCCAGTGAAAGGCGGTTGGACATAATATCCAGTCGTGAGGACAGGCGTTTTAAATTGGAGTGTTCCAGTTTTACTTTAAGCTCGCCTTCCTCCAACAATCCCAGTATACTGTCAATCTGCCGCGGCATATTTTTAATTGAATTAGCATAATCAAGAGTTAAATCCCGAATATTATCTTTTATTTTCTCAGGAGCAAAACGGCGTGCTACCAATTTCCGTCCATACGGTTCTGCCAGGTCAATAATACTTAGCTTGGGATCCAACTGAGTGATCATGTTTTCTACCGTCATAATCATTTTAACCAAGAGTGATAAATCCGGGGGCAGACGCATTTTATATTTAGTGGACACATCAATTATCTCAGTTAGCGCTTCAGCAACATTAATCTGTGAAAGGGGCAACCCGTAATATTTATGCTGCAGGCGGGCTATGTCACGCCTCAATTCTTCACGATTTACGGTGTTGCCTCCGATGCTGATTTGTAATAATGCCCGCGTAACCGCATTAGTGTCATAACGCATCATGCCGATTATCATATTCATGCCATACTCTCTGATTACATCATCAACAATTCCCACCTGACCAAAATCATAGAAAATAATCTTCTCGCCGGGGCCAATAGCTATATTACCCGGATGAGGGTCGGCATGAAAAAATCCATAATCATATACTTGTTTAAACAGGGCATCAATTAAATGCTCGGCTATTTTCTCCGGGTTATAATTGGCTTTTTTCAGACTAACAAAATCTGATATTTTCACGCCTTCCAGATATTCCAGCGTTAAAATCCGCCTGGATGAATATTCCCAGTAAACCTTTGGAATGGCTACATTTTTATTCTTTTCGAAATTATGGTAGAATTTATCAACATTACGGGCTTCTTTGCCAAAATCCATTTCGTTAAGCAGGGCTTCCGCCATTTCATCAACAATTTCACTAATTTTATAAAATCTGCCCCAGCTGGTTCTTCTTTCAATCATGCGACTTATTTCATAGAGTATTTCCAGATCAGTTTCTACAATTCGCTCTATTCCAGGACGTTGAACCTTTACTACTACTTTTTGTCCATTCATCAGGGTAGCTTTATGAACCTGGGCAATGGAAGCGGCTGCAATCGGTTCAGGGTCAAACTCAGCAAATACCTGCTCAACCTGGATACCTTCACGGCGGCAAACCTGCATTACTTCTTCAATGGAAAACGGCGGTACTTCGTTCTGCAGTTTCTCAAATTCTTTTATGTATTCGGGTCTCAGTAAATCCGGTCTGACGCTTAGTAATTGCCCCAGTTTTACAAACGTGGGACCTAGTTCTTCAAATGCGCGGCGCAGGTTCCTGGCAATATTGGGATTATCTATTTCCATAATTAGTTCATCGGCAGATTTCTTTTTGCTCATTCTCCGCAATGTAAAGCGCTCAAAAATGAAGCCAAACCCATGTTTAATTAGGGTATTGGCTACTTCCCGATAACGGGGCAGATGATTTACATGCGACAAGCCTCGATACAAACTCAACTTACTTCCTCCAAAGTCATGACTGCCGGGGGTTCCCCGGCAGCCCTGGCTATATTATTTCTGCTGCAATTCTTCCAGCTTAGCTTTTAATGATTCAAACTCGCTACGCGTTACCAGGGAAAAATCTTTATGCCAGCCTTCTATCTCTTCTTTAACCATTTTACGCAGAGCCTGTCTTTCTTCTTCTCCTCTGGTCAGCAAATCATCAATAGTCTGTTTGGCTTCATCGCTTGACATCTCGCCTTTTTCCACCAACTCATTCATTAATTTTTCCGCCTTTTCACGGGTAACACTAAAAATACCTAATCCAAGGTACATGGCTTTTTTTATCATACTCATTCAGGTCAACCTCCTTATGCTTTTATATGGCTAATATACCATAATTACAGCCAGCTATCATCAGTTCAAGGATATAATACCCGAAAACAATGTCTTTCAAACCAAAATAAAGTTTGAAAGGCAGTATTTCTATTATTAATTTTAAATTCGTTTTAAAAGCTATTGTTAGCTCAACAGCTTCCCACAAAATGCTCCTTGCATATTACCTCAATTCTATTTTGACCATTGCTCATTATTCTGCTATAATCACTTATGCAATATGCGCCCGTAGCTCAGTGGATAGAGCACCGGCCTCCGGAGCCGGGAGCGGAGGTTCGATTCCTCTCGGGCGTACCATAAGAAGAATACTATATATTTATATATAAACCCCTTAAAGCAGGTTATGTTTTAATTTCTGCCTTAAGGGGTTTATAGTGTTTCATTGTAATGTTTTCTTCCTTTCAAAATAACGGGTTAATCTCTTTCAGGTAGTTCCGGTTGATAAAACAGGAGTGGGCAACAGATACCGGCTGAACCAACTGCAATAAACGCAAAAAGAGCCGCCAGGGATGTAGATACCATGTTTTTAATCTTCAACATTTCATCACCTCCTTTCGTTTGAGGAGTCCTTCAATTCGCTCAAATAGCAGGTCTAACGATCTGATAAATGCTTGTCCCCAGGGAAGTAAGGTGAAATTTTGCCAAAGCAGACCTGTCAGGATTGTAATAATAATCATTTCCTGAGATAAAACATAACTAGTAATAGTTATCAGCAAGAACAATAATAAAACTAAATAGGATTGCCGTTTAAGTTTTCTTATTATAGATTCATCGCTAATAATATTAATGGGATTATCCACTGGAACATAGAGATGAATAACTAATACCGAGAAGATTGCAAGACATGTTATATAGACTGGCAAATAATTGACTGGAATAAATTTAATAATAAAACCCAAGGTAATAAAAATTAATAAACTGGTGACAGTACATCTGACGTAGGTTTTACAATGGGGACCACCGGTAGACCTTCTATACAGAGCCGCAGTGCAGACAATCACTAATACTTCTTTGACAATTCCCAGTAACATTGCTACCAGGGCTATTAAAACGATTTGTAATAATGCCCCCAGAACTATTTCCAAACCATAGCGTATCTCGTCCTCAAAAAAAGTATCATCTGCATTTTCAGCCAGCAAATGAGCCAGTTTCCGGGCCAATAGATTCATCACATTCCCCCTTTTGTTTATCTTTTGGAAAGAATATCGAGAACTCAATCATCTGGTTGTCTGTATTGACTATATCCATATATCCGCCATATTTTTTAATTAGAGTGTTACAAATATACAGGCCTAATCCCAGATGTTCTCCTCCCTTGCCGCTAAACCCTTTTTGCTTTATTTTTTGGATTAAATCATCTTCTATATGCCCGTGATTGGATACTTTAAAAATATAATAATTGGAATCAGTTCCAATATTGATGTTTACTATCCTCTTGTCTTTGTCCAAGAGCATAGCTGCATCCAAAGCATTGTTAATTAAATTGCCGAGAATATTGTTAAGTTCAAATGAAGGAATCCCAAGCGTATCAATTTGTTCTTCCACCACCACTTGGAATTCAATATCATTGCTTCTGGCTACACCTGATTTGATATATATAAGGGCAGTCAATGCCGGATGGCCGGTAACGATAAATTCATTGGAAAGAATACTTCCTTCCAATAATTCATCCAAATAGTTTTGTACCTCGCTGGTATACCCCAGTTGATTAAATCCATAGATGGTCTGCAAGTGGTTAATGATATCGTGTCTCTCGCTGCGTACTGTTGTAAATAATTCATCCAATGTTTCAATATAAGCAGATTGAGTTTCGTATTGACTCTCCTTTTTGGTCAATTCCAGTAAGTTTATAATCAAAAACAGCATTGATATAACCCCTACAATTTGAATAGCGCAAGAAATATACCCCATTGTTGCTAACGAAATCCCTTTAAATATACTGTAGGTATTATTAATGACCAGAACACTAAATGCTAGCTGTACCAATATTACTGAAAGCTGTATTATTACCAGACTTGTTATAATTTTAATGCGTCTCTTCCTGGAAACACCCTGAGTGATCTCCCTGCTCTCATTAAAATTAAAAAGATGAAAATCATATTTACTGCATATGTAAATGATAATTAGGGTTAATATTATTTGCGGTAAAGGAATGAAAAATACCAGAATTTTGCTATTCATTATTTCCTGAATACTAATACCTGATAATTTTAGAACAATTGGTGTAAATACGGCTTCTCCGGCCAATAATACTATTATTCCTAAAAAAGCAACTACAAAGGATTGAATCGGACCCAGATTAAAATAAACCATTAGAATTAACAATATAAATAAAATCTGCATAAGAAAGCTTATATCAAAAGTTAACCCAACAATGTATCTAAAATAAGTAGCAATTATTGCATATAATAATCCAGCAATGCATAGCTTATATATTCTTGTTCTAATATTAACCAATAACAGACCTATCCATATCATCAGAAATCCAGCTATGAAACTATGTAAAAATATAACCCAGGCTGAAATTGAGTACATTAAAACACCCCTATTTTGATGAGTAATCTTTTAAAAGAGCGGTTATTAAGCAACAGGAGAAATCCCCCCTGATACGGCTGTTTATATGTTTTCTTTTAACCATTGCACGGTTAGATCCATTCTATGCTCTTCCTGACCGGAAAAGCGGTGATCGGCACCTTCAATGATGTTTATGCTGGCATGGTTAATTGCCTGTCCAATACCGGTTGCATTTATTGGCTTAACTATTTCATCAGACTGACCGTGAATTACGAGAACCGGTCGGTTACCGATCTGCTCAAAATATTTATTCATATTATGATTGGAAAAATCCTGAATAAAATCCGGTTCCAACCGGAAAGCTCCATTTTCATCCCTGATCAATAATGCATTGCCGTTTTCCATCTGATTATAGGCATCCCCCATGATCTTACTGAAGGTTTCACGTAATTGCACTGGGGTGGACCATAAGATGTAAGCGCCAACAACATCTTCGTCAGTTCCACCAGCCAAAACTGTAGTACCTCCCAAACTACGTCCCAATAAAATAATGGGTAGTTTATATTCAGCATAAACAGCCTGGATTACATTCTTCAGGTTTTGAGCCTGTTTGGATATGGTAAGATGGGAAAATTCACCTTCGCTTTCACCGCTGCCTTCAAAATCAAATGCTACCAGCCCTATTCTAATTTGGGCTAGTTTTTCTGCCAGTAATGTAATTTTGCCGGCATTTTCTTTTCCACCGCGAAATCCGTGACAGGCAATTAATATATGACTCATTTCCGTTGACGGGATATTTCTCAGCACTGCCAGGCGAAGTCCGGCGGATGATATTATCGAGCGCTTTTCCATAATATCTCTTATAACCTAGATTGGTTTTTTGGGCTTTTTCTGTTCATCAGCTTCATGGCGAACCCGATAGTTACATTGGTCACAGATGAAGGTAGGGTCAGTTTTCTGTTCGATCAGTTTCTTATAGTCTTTATGGTCTCCGGGGACTCCATAAGTTTTTCCGCACAACAGACATCTGGCATTAATTTCAGCCGGTTGAGGTTTGCTCATTTGGTCATCCTCCTCCACATCTTTCTAATATAATACTAACAAATACAGCCATTAATCTAAATAGACAGATATAAACCAGCGTTATTACTTTAGAGTTTTCTGCTTATTATAAAACCCATCATGCAGGCAGGATGGGTTTAACTGGATTTAATTACATCTGTTAATTATACTTTAAAACGACCAATAATCTCTTCCAAAGCTTCAATAATCTGATTTAATCCGTCTATTAAGGCATTAATCTCCTCTATTCCTGCTATCTGTTCTGCTGTCAGCTCATTAGTGTCATTTGCGCTATTGACTGCTTTTTGTTGATTGCCAGCAGATATTTTTATGGCTTTATTAACTTCATTTTGTAGTTCGCTGATTATTTCTGCAATTTGTTTAGCAGCATAATCAGATTCTTCAGCCAGCTGACGAACTTGTTCAATAACTCCCGCTAATCTCCTCCCCTTTTCACCCGCTCCGGAAGCTTCAGCATTTGCATTCCAAGCCAAAAAGGTTGTTTGTCTGGCAATATTAGTAATCAAGTCAACTATTGGCATTATTTCCTGTGACTTAATCCCTAATCTTTGTATGATTTGCCCGCTATTAGCCGTAAAACTTATCCCGGTCCTGCTATTCGGGTTAGAAGCTTTTTCTTTTATATCATTAAGCATAAATGATAATTGATCAAGTTCATGCTGAAGCATTGCCGGTTTAGTATATGGGGGAGCATCACCACCGGTAAATTCAACTTTTGCGCCGCGTCTTTCTGCTGGTTTATACAGGGTGTTTGATAGAAATATAATAAGCAGAAGTGCCAGGAATATGCCAAGTGCTGAATAAAGAATCATTTTATAGCGAAAGTCAGATATAATCTTTTCATATGGTGTAGCAGGAACTCCCATATACCATATGCCAATAATTTCTCCACTGTTATTTTTTATAGGTTTATAAGCAGTAAAATTTTTGGTTCCTACTACTATGGCACTTCCCAGATAAGTTTCTCCGTTTAGCAGTACAGCCTTTTTAACTTCATCATAAACTTGGGTATTAATCAAACGAATGTTTTCCTGAGTTACATTGGTAGAAACGCGGGTATCTCCTCTGAATACGGTAACTGTATCCCCGGTTAATTCACCAAGCTGGTCAAGCATCTCATGCCTTTCTTCCATTAGGATCATTCCTTTATACAGGTGACCATTAACCAACTGCCAGGGGCCCGGATAATTAAGATCCATTACTTGCTCACCCAGAGCTAAATCAGAGATCAGTTTAAGTTCCACTGCCTCCTCAATTCGATCAGTAAATGCTTTAACAGCAAACATTGCTATAATAACGATAATGGCAGTTATTATCAGCGATAATAACACTGTGATCCTAATCCTGACATCTGCCTCCCGTTCTTTTCTCTCAGTCAGGTAAATCAACATGGAAACCCTCCACCACCTGATTCATCGCCGCAGTATCGGAATTTCAATCCTTTTCCGGTTGATCTTCAGGAATTATTTTTATATATAGAACCCGTTGATAATTATAGGCGCCGACTATTTTGCCGCGGGCATCATACAAATAGTTGCTTGAAGACCCTCCCACATAGACTTTCCCTTCCGGTTCTATGCTCAGGTTTTTTACATAGCCGATAAGTGTTGCACCGTCAGTAAAGAATATTTCAACCTTGATTAACTGAGCCTGTTCCCGATTGGAAGGTAAGGTCAGTTTACTAAAATCAACCTGTTCACATCCAGCCACAAAAAAGCTCAACACCAGCAGCAAGGAAAGCCCCATTAACTTTTTTTTCATTATCCCCTCCTCCTTTTTTTCCCGTGGTATTTATTCCTTAAAGAACCATTTCGCTCTGAACGTTTCAGGGCACTCCATTCAATAAGTCTGGCGTTAACCAGGCCATGTACACTTTCCGGAGGATATTTTCCCTGATGGTCGGCTTTTCCGGCTGGCAGTCCAGTCAATATTTCCAACCCTTCGTCTATATGTTCTACAGTCCAGATATGAAATTTTTTCGCCCTTACTGCCTCTACTATTTCTTCATCCAGCATTAAATTAATAATGTTCTGACGGGGTATAATTACGCCCTGTTTTCCGTCTAAACCTTGGGCTTTACAAACCTGAAAATACCCTTCTATTTTCTGGTTTACTCCTCCTACCGGTTGGATTTCTCCATTCTGATTAACCGAACCGGTAACAGCAATACCCTGATATATGTTAACTCCGGCCAAACTGGACAGCAAAGCATATAACTCCGCACTAGAGGCACTATCACCTTCTATCCCCTGATAACTCTGTTCAAAGGTCAGGCTGGCCGTGAGTGATAAAGGTTTATCCTGTGCATACTGGGCGCCCATATATCCGTTTAGAGTCAATACGCCTTTACTATGGATACTGCCGCTCATTCTTATTTCCCGTTCGATATTTACCAAACCGCTTTCACCCATAAAAGTCTTGGCAGTAATTCTGACCGGGCGGCCAAATAAGTGCTCTCCCATTTCATATACGGCCAAACCATTAATCTGACCGGTTTTATGTCCATATATATCAATCATTAACATCTGGCGCTTAATCTGCTCCTGAATGCGCTCCTCTATCATAGCGCTGCGGTAACGCTTTTCCTTAATAGCATTTTTAACATGCTTTTCTTCAACCAGATTGCTGTTATCCTTTTTTGCCCAATAATTGGCTTCATATATTATTTCCACCAGTTTGTTAAACTGCGTAGATAGTTTATTCTGATGATCTACCATTCGACTGCCATATTCGACTACCCGGGCAACTGCCCCCCGATCAAAATGACGCAGGTTTTCTTCTTCACATACCGAAGTAATAAATTGAGCATACTCGTTCATATGGCTGCGCGATCTCTCCATATCAACATCAAAATCGGCTTTTATCTTAAATAATTTTTGAAATTCCTCGTCCTGGTTATATAACAGATAATAATAGAATGGTTCGCCAATAATAATTACCTTTATATTTACCGGTATTGGTTCCGGTTGCAGGGTTTCACTATTACTGATGCCAAACATGCGACTAACGCTTTCAACCGTAATCTCATTATTCTTCAATACTCTTTTCAAAGTATCCCAGGCATAATAATTCTTGGCTAAATCGTACATGTGTAAAATTAAATAACCGCCGTTGGCACGATGAATACTTCCGGCTTTAATTTTTGAAAAATCTGTGGCCAGAATGCCAAATTCACTCTCATACTCTATTTGCCCGAATAAATTTGCATAGGTGGGGTTAGTATCAAATATCACCGGTGCATGCTGCAATTCAGAATTATCGACCATCAGATTAACCTGGTAGCGATTTAGTAAAGACCTCCGGTCACCATGACGAAGAAAACTCCACGGATTATTGTCGTCCTGTTTAACAAAGGTTTCAATATTGGTCAGCAAATCCTGCTGCAATTCCTGAATGTATTCTATAATTTGCCGGTGATCCCGATAACGGTCAAATAAATAAGTAAAATTGGGTGTTGCTTCTGAACGCGCCGTTTCCTGCTCCAATTGCCGATATCTTTCTTTAATCATTTTTTCCATATCTTTATACTGGCGGAAAGCTTCATTAATTTTTTCCTGTACAATCGCACTTTTTCTCATTATCTCAGCACGCTCATGCTCGCTTAAACTCATATAAGCTTCCTGACTTAATACTTCGCCGTCCCTCAATGGGATACTGTTAATGCCCTGCTCACTGCGTGAAATAGCAAAACCCATTTGCCGGGCCTGTTCCTCAACCTGCAAATATAAGGCATTGGTTTGCTCCATAAATTGTGCATTAATATTGTTGCGCTTATACTCAAAGGTCTCTCCTTCCAAGGCTTTAAAGGTTTTTTTAATAACTTTATCCACCTGTTGCGCTATATCTTTTTTAAACTGTTTGCCTAATCCGGCTGGCAGTTCAATAGCACGAGGGGAATCCGGTTTATTAAAATTAAACACATAGCACCAATCAGAAGGAACTGGACGACAGCCAGCCATCTTCTCTACCTGGTCACGGGCCAGGGTTGTTTTTCCAATACCGTAAGCCCCTGATAAGTATATATTGTATCCCTGATAATCCATATCCAGACCAAATAATAGAGAACGAACCGCCCGGTCCTGTCCGATTATGCCCTTCAACGGCTTTATATCAGCAGTACTATCAAATTTAAAAAGTTCCGGATTACATATTTTGTATAAGTCCTTTGGCTTTAATTTGTACTTATTAGTATTCAGCAACTTTTTATCCCCCAAATATCAAAAATTCCGGACAATCAAAAGACTGCGTTCGGTAAAACGCTAACAATTCCAACGAATTTATTTACTATTGCCAATATTTCTAATTACGGTTATATAATTCCTGCTTCCGACCATTTAATCACAGCAAATTATTTAAAATCGCCATGGTGCCGATTCCCACCAATAAGGAATAAAAGAGACTCCTGGTCATAATTGCCGTGATGAATGTAGGAATAAACGCCCATATATATAAGTTACCAATAGAAAAGTTATATTCGCCCCCAGGCGCCAATACACTTAAAGCGGCCAGGGCTGCCAATACTGACGGGGCTATATATGATAACCAGCGGATTAAAACCGGAGGAAATTCAAATGATGAGAAAAAAGCCACCGGTAATATGCGCGGTAGTAGAGAAACAGCTGATACTCCCAATATCATTAACCAAATCGTGCTGTTATTCACGAACCAACACCCCAATCGTAGCCGCAACTATGGAGGCAACAATAATGTTAGACATGTTATGTACGGTAGACGGCCAGATTAAACCGATTACTACACACAAAACTGCTGCTATAACGGCTGCCAGTATATCATTGCGTTTATTTATTACCAGAATTAACAGGCATATATACATAGCGGGAAGAGCGAATCCCAATCCCAAACGATCAGTATCAGCAATATTGGCTCCTAAGACTGCTCCTAACCAGGTACTGGTAATCCAGCCAAAATGTGATGATAAATTGAGGGCTGCCATATAAGAGGTTGTAGCTTCATGGTGACGGTAATGATTCATGGCTACGGCATAAGTTTCATCGGTCAAACCGTAGGACAGAATGCTGGCCCATTTTATTGGTACCCGGTTACGCAGATGAGGAACCATGGAAGTAGCAAACAAAAAATAGCGCAGATTAACTAAAATATTAGCCATTATAGCAGTGAACGCTGCTCCCCCGGCCTGCATAACTCCCAGAGTAATATATTGCCCGGCACCGGTGAAACACAACACCGACATTACTGTAGCCTGCGTTGTTGTCATCCCGGCCTGAGCAGCCAGTACCCCAAAAGCAAAGCCCAGAGGCAGATAACCTAATATGATAGGAAATGCATCCTTTATTCCCGTAACTATTTCCGCCCGGTTCACAATAAAATCCTCAAATAATTAATTTTTCTTTGCCACATTAAGCAAATTCTATCATTTAACCAGGCATTATTCTATTATTTTTGGTTCATTCAATTCCGGATTCTCATCCATATTATCTTCAGGAACTAACAACCATTGCAGATCCGGTACATGCTGATAACAAATTTCCTGCGGTTCAGTTCCTTTTAAGAAAGCCATAGTACTTGTCCGCGGGCAGGCTTCACCGGCTATCTGACCACTATCCAGGCATACCGTAACCCGTTCTATGTTGGATGGTTTTATGAAATCGCCAATTCCGGTTTTACTTAAGCTTCCCCCTATAAACTTAGCCCAGATCGGCCCGGCAATAGTTCCTCCGGGCAGATTTACCTGGCCCTGGCGATCATACCCCACCCATACTGCACAGCAAATACCCCGGGTGTATCCAACCATCCAGGCATCTTTAAACTCATCAGTAGTCCCGGTCTTGCCTGCAACCGGCGCACTAATCCACTGTTTCAAATGCGATCCGGTGCCTCCTGTTTCCATTACTCCTTTTAGCATATCAGTTATTATATAAGCATTCTCTTCATCAATTACCCGCCATTGCTGATAGCGATTTTCTTCCAGCACTTCACCATTCTTATTCTCTACTCTCAGTATATAATTGGGCTCACTGTAAATACCCTGGTTGGCAAATACAGAATAGGCAGCAGCCATATTGAGCGGAGAAACCGCATTGGAACCCAGCGGCAGGGATAACACCGGTTCAATATTTTTAAAGCCGAATTGTTCAGCATAACGGGCAGTCTGAGCTGGTCCCAGTTGATCATTTAATCTGACCGCAACTACATTATCGGAACGAGTCAGGGCTTCTTTCAATGTAAATTCCCGCCAATGATAAGGTGTATTTCCATAATCCTTGGGCCTGTATATACTGCCGTCAATTAATTGAAATTCTACTTCCTCACATTTAATTTTATCTGCACTGGTATATCCGGATGCCAGGGCCAGCGAATACATAAAAGGTTTGAAGGTTGAACCCGGTTGCCGCTTTGAATACACCCGGTTATAAGCCGACTTTTGAAAGTCACGTCCGCCAATCAGAGCGCGGATTTGTCCATTATGCGGATCTAATGCTATCAGAGCAGCCTGTAAATCTTCGGGCCAATTCCGGGCCTGTTCAACATAAGCCTGATTGGCCTCCTGCTGTAAATCCAAATCCAGTGTAGTATATATACGCATTCCCCCCTGAAAAACACTTCTATGACCATACTTTTCAGTGAGGTAGTCAATTACCATGGCCATAAAATAAGGGGCGTCACCAGCTAAAAAAGGGGCTTTCTTATATTCCAGGGGTTCATTTAATGCCAAATTCATTTCTTCCTGACTAATCATATTTTCTTCCAGCATTCTTTGCAGTACTATTTCCTGCCTTTTACGGGCAGCTTCGGGATTAATAAAAGGATCATAATGACCTGGCCATTGGGTTAAACCGGCAAGTAATGCAGCCTGGGCCAGAGTCAGCTCGCTGGCATGCCTGCCAAAATAATTACGGGCTGCCATTTCCACACCATAGGAACCATGTCCAAAATAGATAGTATTGCAATACATGGTCAGGATTTCGTCTTTGCTGTACTTTCTCTCCAACTGAAGCGCATATATAAGTTCCAACGCCTTTCTGGTTAATGTACGTTCATTACTTAGAAACAGATTTTTGGCGGTTTGTTGCGTGATAGTGCTGCCACCGGCCACAATCTTTTTTTCCCGGACATTAACATAAAGTGCACGAAGTATACCTACCGGATCAACTCCATGATGGCGATAAAAGCTTTTATCTTCAACAGCTATAATTGCAGAAGTGAATTCAGGAGGGATTTCCTCAATATTTAATTTTATACTGTTTTGAGCTGACAAACCTTTTATTTCTTTGCCGTTAATATCATATACTACCGATGGTTCAGGGATTTCAATACCGGGTATCCCTGATGAACATCCAGCCGTATTTAAAATGAGTAAAACCAGAATAATGAGTCTCAATATTTTCCGCATTAATCTCACCCCTATCCAGAATTTACCCATTTTCCCGGCAGTTTATCCCAAACTATATGATAATAATTGGTATCACTGCCGAACCCGCTAAGTGAATAGAAATGCTATGAGCGTTGACTGAGCAGGGTAACACTCTGTGGGTACCACTGATGATCGCCTGGATCACCAGTAAGGTTGAAACACCCTGCGAAGGCGAAACAGCGGAAGGGGGCAAGCCCCACAAACGAAGCGGGAGTAGTGAAAAAACCTCTTATCAGGTTACTGACAAGAGGTTTTCTGTTTAAAATCATATTTATCTTTGCTATGAATACTTTATGCAGATATTAGAAATCAACTCTCCTACATCCTGGGTATAATCCTGGGCCATTTCTATATGTTCGTAAACTTCTCTCCATTTAATTATTGTCAGCGGATCATGCTCATGGTTTTCAAATAAATTGGCAACCCCGTAACGATATAATAAATCCTGCTTATTCTCCAACTCAACTATTTGCTGACAGGCTTTTAGAATTTCTTTTTTATTATGTTCAATTCTATCCAGCAGATTAAAAGCCTTTTCCTGTAACAGCAGAGCTTCATACAAAACATCCAGCATTTCTTTGACCTGGGTGTCAGGTTTGCCGGTCTTATACAAAATCATCCGATCTATTATTCCGGTAAT
>ENA-UOUL01001626-UOUL01001626.1-bioreactor-metagenome-genome-assembly--contig:-NODE-1626-length-30214-cov-4.751336_pt1 | contig 30214 bp, 26 predicted proteins | sample MGYA00249838_ERZ747220 | MGnify/ENA primary metagenome ERZ747220 (study PRJEB28778, sample SAMN05720191) | bioreactor metagenome | isolation source: Anaerobic biogas reactor | place: USA:Washington... | reverse complement strand
CAGTGCTTACTACTTTATCAACACAATAGGACATTTCTAAATTGCTGAGATTAGGACATTTCTAACTTGCCTTGACACTTTTGTGAAGAACCTTTAATGCAGCAGATTCTCTTGTGCCATTTAAGAGGAAAGGTTGGTTTGCCTAGTTGATCTTTTTCAATGTATCCCTTATTGTTTTCATCGGCTCCGATTACCGGAATTTATGTATACTTAGGCAATAGAGTGGAAATAACATTTTTGTTTTCAAGTATCTTGAGCTTGCAGTAGCAGTTGGAGTCATTTCTAAATTGACAAACGCTTTATTAAATTACTTTGGATTGATTTTGTTGATCTTGCTGGGAGGATGGATTGCCTACCTTCTGGATTTACGACGTTGGGTAAACTTGCTCCTGGTTGTTCTCTATCTGATGCGGGTCTCATTGCCACATTTTGACCTTCCTCAAAACATAAATAACCTCCTTCTAATCTCTCTGGCAATCTTGATCCTGCTGCTTTTTTATTTCGGACGCAACAATAGAAAAGTATCTCTTCTTGGCAGTCTGGCTACTGGCTTTACAGACTTCCTGATTTCACTGATGCCAAACAAGATTGAATACATCACCAAAAAAAATAAGGAAAAGCCTCTGACTTACCCGGATGACCTTGTCTATGAAGAAGCAAAGCACAAACAAACCAGGCTTGAGCTGATCCACAGCCGGAACAGTCAGAAAAAGTCCCTTCTATACCTTGTTCACGGCGGTGGGAATGTCACCCCGCTGACGAATAAATATCGTAAATTAGGTCAAGGTTATGCCAGGCTATTCCCGGACATCGTGGTTGCCCTGGTCGATTTCCGCAGCGCATTTGATCAACCTTATCCTGCTCCTCTGGACGATGTGGTTGATGGTTATTTATATCTGCTTTCGAAAGGCTTCCAACCGGAAAACACAGTTTTACTGGCTGATTCTGCTGGCGGCAATTTGGCCTTGGCTTTGTGTCATCGCTTAAAAGCCAGTGGGCAAGCTTTACCAAAAGCTGAGGTTCTGCTCTCGCCGCAATCTGACATGACCCAATCAGGAAAATCTTACATAACCCGTTATCATCTCGACCCCATTCTTGGAAACATGGCGGGTTCAGCCGAGCCTGGTAAGACCTTACCCGTTTTTTATGCCAAAGGAGAGGACCTGGAAAATCCTTTCATTTCTCCCCTCTTAGGCGATTTACACGACTTCCCGGATACACTGATCCAGGTTGGAGAATGTGAAATCCTTTATGATGACAGTAAACAGCTCTATGAAAAAATGAAAGCCAGCGATGTCAAAGTGGAATTCAAAGAATTTCCTGGAATGATTCATGGTTTCCAAATAAGTTTCAGCTCAATTGTTCCTGAAGTTAGACGGGCGAATTCTGAAATTAAAGCCTTCCTGGAAAACTATTTATAACTCTCAAAAGATCAAATCAATCAGATTCCCAGTAAAAAACTACAATCCTGAAAGAGGCTTAAATCCGCCTAAGTGATGTTACAATAGTCAGGCATTTAAAGCCCTACTCTCACCAATGCAGGGCTGAAAAACAATACTAAGGAGATTGAATGACTGAAGTGAACTCCCGAATTGAAAAATTGATGAGCATGCGTGCCAAGTCTAAAGAAGGCGGTGGAAAAGACCGCATCGACAGGCAGCACGCCAAAGGCAGTCTTACCGCTCGCGAGCGCATTGACTTACTGCTTGATAAGGGCAGTTTCCGCGAGATTGGCGCTCTTGCCAGCGCGGCTGATGACGACCCAGGAAAACCAACCCTGGGTGATGGTGTTGTAACTGGTTACGGAAAGATTGACGGACGTACTGCCTACGTCTACGCGCAAGATTTCACTGTCCAGGGCGGCTCCCTTGGCAAAATGCACGCCGATAAAATCTGCCGGGTGATGGATCTGGCGGTCAAAACCGGCTCCCCTATCATCGGTATGATCGACTCAGGCGGTGCCCGTATCCAGGAAGGCGTGTTCAGCCTGGGCGGATATGCCGAAATCTTCCGCCGGAATGCCATTTATTCAGGCGTGGTTCCGCAAATCAGTCTGATCATGGGTCCCTGCGCTGGCGGAGCCTCTTACTCCCCGGCAGTGACCGATCTGGTCATCATGGTTCGCAAGCAGTCTTATATGTTCCTGACCGGTCCTGCGGTAATTAAAACCGTGACTGGGGAAGAGGTTGACTCAGAGACCCTGGGTGGTGCTGATGTGCACATGACGCTCAGCGGCAACTGCCATTTGGTCGGAGCTGACGAGCAGGAAGCCATAAACCTATGCCGCCAGGCTCTTTCTTACTTACCTTCCAATAATATTGACCAGGCTCCGATCCTTGAGACCAACGACGCCCTCAACAGACGCAGCGAGATGTTGAATAATTTGGTGCCTGAAGAGCCAAACGAACCCTACAGCATGCAAGATGCCATCCAGGCGATCATGGATAAGGGCTCCTTCCTGGAGATCCAGTCCGGCTACGCCCCCAACGCCATTGTTGGGCTGGCACGCCTGGGAGGACGCCCGGTTGGCGTGGTCTCGCAGGAGCCAGCCATGATGGCGGGAGTGATGGATATCAATTCAGCCGATAAAATCAGCCGGCTGGTACGCATGTGCGACGCTTTCAACCTGCCTCTTGTGACTTTTGTTGATTCTCCCGGTTTTCTGCCAGGGGTCAACCAGGAGCACGGCGGGGTGATCCGCCATGGGGCAAAAGTGCTCTTTGCCTATGCCGAAGCAACTGTCCCCAAAGTCAGCGTTGTGACCCGCAAGGCTTACGGCGGTGCTTATGTGGTTATGAGCAGCAAGTATCTGGGCACAGACATAACTTACGCTTGGCCCTCTGCTGAAATCGCGGTCATGGGCGCGGAAGGCGCGGCAAACATCCTCTACGGCCGCCAGATCAAAGAAGCTGAGGACCCACAGGCAGAACGTGCCCGCCTGACACAGGAATACCAGGAAGAATACCTGAACCCCTACGTGGCAGCAAAAACCGGTTACATCGACGAAGTTATTGAACCGGCCGAGACACGCCAAAAGTTGATCGAAGCCTTGCAGGCTCTTGAGAATAAGATCGAAACCAATCCAGCCCGCAAGCACGGCAACATGCCAGTTTAGGGGGGATGATGACATTGATAAATCAAGGTTTGCTCATCACTGCCATTGGCATGGGGCTGGTTTTCCTCATGATTCTGGCCTTATGGGGCATCATGGTGTTGCTGGTCAAATTGACCAACAGCGATAAAGAAAAAGAACCTGAAGCTGAAGCAGCGCCTGAGCCACTGCTGGAATCTGAACTCCCAGAAAACGAAACAGACCCAAACAACGCTTTAGCTGCTGCCATCGCGGTGGCCTGGGCTATGGAAAACCAGGCTGCAGCTTACGCGTTTACTCCATCAGAAACAAAAAGTAACGTGAATGCCTGGCTCAGTAGCGGCAGGACGCAACAAATATTCACCAACACGATCAGAGGACGAAAAAGATGAAAGTAACCCTAACTATTGAAGGAAAGCAGTATCAGGTGGAATTGACTGATCTCAACACCCGACCAATCATCGCCGAGGTGAACGGTCAGAAGTACGAGGTTTGGCCGGAGGAAGAACAGAGCGCTGTACAGACCAGCCCGAATTCTGCCCCCGCTGCCGCGCCAGTGCTGCCCACCCCTGCTGCTCCTGCGTCCGGGTCTTCTTCCAGCGTACTGAGCGTGAACGCTCCCCTGCCCGGCGTGATCATTTCGATTGGTGTCAGGGAAGGTGAAAATGTTTCTGTCGGACAAGAGCTCTACGTTCTTGAAGCGATGAAGATGAAAAATTCCATCCGGTCTGACCGTGAAGGCAAAATTGCCACCATTCATGTGGCGCCTGGTGATCTGGTTAAACATAACCAGGCAATTTTGACCTACGAAGGGTAGGAGGAAATTCATGGATTTTACCAACCTTCTGCAGGATCTAACCAAGGGTTTCGCAGGGCTTCAATGGAAAGAGATCATCATGATTTTGGTCTCCCTGCTCCTGATTTACCTGGCGATCTGGAAAGAATACGAACCGGTTTTGTTGCTTCCCATTGGTTTTGGATGCTTGCTTGCCAACCTGGGGATGTCCAGTTATGACGAAGGCTTCATGAAAGTGATTTACGAGGCCGGGATCAAAACTGAACTTTTTCCTCTCCTGATCTTCATTGGTGTGGGAGCCATGATCGATTTTGGTCCCCTCCTGAGCCAACCCAGCATGGTTTTGCTGGGAGCAGCGGGGCAATTTGGCATTTACTTCACCCTGCTTTTGGCGATCTTACTTGGTTTCAATCTGAATGAAGCCGCCTCGATCGGTGTGATTGGCGCGATCGACGGACCAACAGCCATTTTTGTGGCTAACAAGCTAGCACCGCCAGCTTTGCTGGCGCCAATCGCGGTGGCAGCTTATTCCTACATGAGCCTTATCCCAATCATCCAGCCTCCGATCATGCGCCTGATGACCACCCGCAAAGAACGCCTGATCCGCATGGAATATTCCCCCAAGCCCGTCTCACGGCTGACCCTGGTGATTTTCCCCATCCTGGTGACTCTATTGGTCGCGCTGGTGGCTCCCGATGCCGCGCCTCTGATGGCCGCGCTGATGCTCGGCAACTTGCTACGGGAAGCATTGGTGGTTGACCGTCTCAGCAAAACGGCTCAAAACGAATTGATCAATATCGCCACGCTCTTCCTGGGCCTGGCAATTGGCGGCACCATGACCGGGGACAGCTTCCTGAACCTGGACACGATCAAGATCCTGTTTCTGGGTTTGATCGCTTTCGTGGTGGATACCATTGCCGGACTGTTGTTTGGAAAACTGATGTCCGTGGTAACCCGCGGTAAGGTTAACCCGCTCATCGGTGCCTGCGGGATCTCCGCCTTCCCGATGGCTGGCCGTCTTTCAGCCAAGATGGCATTGGAGGAAGATCCCTCCAATTTCATTCTCATGCACGCCATGGGCTCCAACACCGCCGGCCAACTCGGCAGCGTCATCGCAGGCGGCCTTCTGCTTGCTCTTGTCGCCGGCATCGGCGGATAATTCACAGCAGCAGGTTTTTTACGTATAGATCAAACAAAAGTAGTGCATCCAGATAGGGTGCACTATTTCTTTTAATTGCATTCTTGATATGTAAAAAATCTAGTAAATTGAAAAAAGAACTGGCTCGACCAGTTCCATAATGCTTACCTGCAAAAAGAAATTTACAAACTCAGCATGTATCCGACGCCGCGGACAGTTTTGATGAGGGTTGGGTGCTGCGGGTCATCTTCCAGGGCTTTGCGCAGCCAGCTGATGTGCACATCCAGCGTGCGCGTGTCTTCCGCATAATCGGTATCCCAAACACGTTTGAAAAGCGCTTCACGTTCCATTTCCTGGCCAGGTTTTTCCATCAACGCGCACAGCAATTGACAAAGCCGGGGGGTGAGATAGGAGGTTTTTTGCTGGTAGGTGACCATACGGGTTTGCATATTCAACTGCAAATCTCCTCGTACCAGCATGTCCTGGGTGTGGTTGCTGTTGAAAGAGCGCAAGCGGTTAACAATTTTTTGAACTGTGAAAGGCAGGTGAAGGACCACATCAACGCATTCAGCATCCTCAATCAGTTCATCCTCTTGTAATATCAAAATCACGGGAGTATTGGGCAGTCGGTTGTGGAACCAGGAGCTTATCCGCAGGCCGTTTGTTCTCAGTGAAGCCGCATTGATCACAATCGCGTCCGGGTGAAAATCGTTCAACCTGATCAAGCCATCGCCTCCGCTCTGCACTTGCAGGACCTGGTATCCTTTTTTTAGCAGAGAGTCATAAAAGCAACTTTCTAACTTGCGATGCTTCTCGATCAGGAGCAATTTTTGTTGTGGTGTTTCTTGCAATCCAGCCTCTTTCTGAATGACAAACCTGTTGCTTAGCCATGTTTCCCCAAACACCGGCGGCAGAAAACTGTCAAGCCGGAAGAAGAACAAGAGCATGAATAATTTTTATTATATCCGAATATACGGCAAGATCGGATAATCTTAAAATTCTCGTTTTCTGCCATCCAAATCAAGAAAATTTAAGCGCGATGTGGTCATTACATGTTAGAATCAAATCCTAACCAATTTAGATTATTGTGGTGAAGTATGGGAAAAATGATTGAATGCCTGATTGACAGCGTCCGTGTAAGTCTGACCAATCAGGATCGTGTTATCGTCTTAAAGGATAAGAACAGTGAGCGCTATGTGCCCATTTGGATTGGTCTTTTTGAAGCCGAATCAATCACGATCGCGCTGCAAAATATTGCCGTAGCCCGTCCCCTGACGCATGACCTGATCCTGAGTGTTTTCCAGAAATTAGGCGCGCGTTTGTTGCGGGTTGAGATCACCGGTCTGGTAACCGATACCTACTACGCAAATATCATTATTGAAACCGATAAAGTCATTCACATTGACTGCCGGCCTTCTGACGCGTTGGCGCTGGTGGTGCGGACAGGCGCTCCGATTTTTGTTGATGAAGAGATTTTGGACGAAGTTGGGATCAAACCGGAAGATGTGATCAATCTTGAACCAGAATCCAACGAGGACGAGCTTGAAATCCCCGGCGATTTGTCTGTCTTTGAAAGTTTTTTGGACGAAATTGAGGGTGGCGATTCTCCTGAAGATAAATCAGACACTGAACCTGATCAAGACGATCCTGAAGGCACAGGGGAAGAGTAGGAACTATGAGTGAAATGACAGGCGAGTCCACAGGAAATCTCAGTATCTCTGAAAATCAGCTCCATGACCGGGAAATGGAAGAGGCGCTGATTGGCGCCATCCTGATCAATCCGGAAGTATTTATTGACGTTGCCTCTTTCCTGGACGCCGAAGACTTTTATCTCAGCCGTCACAAGTGGATCTGGGAAGCTTTTGTCTCCCTGGATCAGGAAAAACACTATCTCGACCTTTTAACCGTTAAAGAAGTCCTTGAATCCCGCGGGCAACTGGAAGAAGTTGGCGGTTTGGATTACCTGGTTCAACTCAGCAACCGTGTGCCTTCTTCTTTACACGCGGTTTCTTACGCCCGCACCATTAGTGAACTCAACACCCGCCGACGTTTGGTCAAATCAGCCACTGAAATCGCCAAACTTGCCTACCATAAGGAAATGTCCCTTGACTCGGTCATCGACGACGCCGAGCGGAACATTTTCAATGTCAGTCAAAACCGCTATAAGCGCGATTTGGTGCCGATTGGTGACGTTGCCAGCGAGTATCTGGCGCGAGTAACAGAAGCCAGCCAAAGTGACGAAGAAATTGGCGGACTAAAGACCGGTTTGAAGTCGATCGATAATGCGTTAGACGGTTTGCACAAGTCAGACTTTATCCTGGTGGCTGGCAGACCTGGTATGGGTAAGACTGGTTTTATGATCGGTATTGCCAAGCATGTCGGCATGGTTTTGCGCCGCAATGTGGCCATGTTCTCCCTGGAAATGTCTGCCGAACAGCTGCTGCAGCGTATGTTGGCTCAGGAAACTGAGATCGACTCACAAAAGTTGCGTTCCGGCCACTTCAGTGACAACGAGGCTGACGTCCTCACCCGAACAATCACCCGTTTTGAACACACCAACATCTTTATCGATGACACCCCCGGCATCACCCCGCTGCAAATGAGCGCGAAATGCCGGCGTCTGAAGGATGAACACAGCCTGGACCTGGTGATTGTGGATTATCTGCAGTTGATGTCTGGTGACCGGCGCTCAGAGAATCGTGTTCAGGAAGTTTCTTATATTTCCCGCCAGCTAAAGATCTTGGCCCGGGAATTGAACGTGCCAGTTATGGCAGCGGCTCAGCTCTCGCGTGCTGTGGAGCAACGCCAGGACAAACAACCGATCCTTTCGGACTTACGTGAGTCTGGTTCGTTGGAGCAGGATGCTGACATTGTAATGTTCATCAACCGGCCCTTCATGGACGACGAAACCAGCCCTTATCACAACATTGCCAAGGTTGCCATCGCCAAACACCGCAACGGACCGGTGCACTCAGGCATTGATCTGGTTTTCTTAGCCCGTCTGGCGCAGTTCAAGGACAAAGCTTATATTGATGAAGCCTGACATGCCGCCAAGCCACCAAGCCCAATTCTCTGAAAAAACTGTCGCAATAAATTTGCCGGCAAATTTCATTGGTGTGATTGAGCAGCTTGATGGCGATCAAATTCTGATCCTGATCACCCTTTTTCAATTGCTTAGCAATCAGGAACAGGAATGTGAGCTTTGCGAAGCCTTCCTGCTCAGGGAAATGCTTCCAACATCATTCAGGGACGATGTGGCTCGCTGGGAAAAGGCTGTTTCCGGCCTGATCCAAACAGGCTTGCTGCTCTCATTTCCTGACCCCCAAAACCCGGATAAGACCTATTTGATCCCAGGCACTCCTCAAGGCATAAAGATATTTCAAGACCTGAACAACCAACCTGATTTGATCCATAACTATGCTGTGGCGGATGTTCTTCCCTACCCGGATAAGCCCAATCTCTTCAAATTATATGAGGACAACTTTGGCGCGCTAACCCCAATGACAGCTGAAATGTTGAAAGCCGATCTGGAAACTTTCCCGGCTGAGTGGATCGAAGAAGCCATGAAAGAAGCAGTTCAGTACAACGCGCGAAACTGGAAATATGTTCAGGCCATCCTAAAAAATTGGCAGGAAAAAGGACGTAAGAGAAGCAATGAAGAAAATCGACGAGATATCGACGAATTTAGGAAGCTCTATCTCGAACAACAGAGAGAAATCAGAGACTCAGGAACCCCCGGCGGATAGAACCGGTACAAATCTTGGTCCTGGCGATCCAAATTGTCCGATCTGCCATGGGATAGGATTTGTTGGCTATGATGTTCCCTTTGACGACCCGCGTTTCGGAAGCATGCAGGTTTGCACCTGCCGGCTTAAAGAGGTGCAGGCAAAACAACAGGAGCATCTCTACCAGTTAAGCAACCTGGGCGCGCTTTCTGATTTGACCTTTGACAACTTTTTGCCCCGCGGCAGGGTCGGGCTGGGGCTAACGCAGGCTAATTCTTTGGAGCAGGCTTTCAACTCAGCCCAAAATTTTGCCGGCATGCAAAAAGGCTGGCTGCTTCTAACCGGCGGCTATGGATCAGGTAAAACACACCTGGCAGCAGCAATTTCGAACCAGGCTGTCGCCATGGGCACGGCCACAATTTTTCTGACCGTGCCGGATTTGCTCGACTGGCTGAGGTTTTCTTTCTCTGGTTCAAGCGAGTCTAACTTTGAAACCCGCTTTAATGAAATCCGGACTGCTCCTTTACTGGTCATGGACGATTTTGGTACCCAGAGCACGACTCCCTGGGCAGACGAGAAATTATTCCAAATCATCAACTCACGCTACATCAACCGCCTGCCGACGGTCATCACCAGTAATAACCAACTTAATGATTTTGAAGGCCGGATCCACTCCCGCTTGCTGGACCCAGACCTTGTGACCCATGTACACATCCTGGCACCGGATTTCAGGAACCCAATCGATGAATTCGGTCATCCGGAACTTTCAAGCCTGAACCTGCATTCCCGCCAGAGCTTTGGGAACTTTAACTTCCGCAAAAATGAAAATCTATTAAAAGAAGACCTCGAGTCCCTGACTGAAGCTTTCCAGGTCAGCCAGGCTTTTGCTGAAAATCCCAAGGGATGGCTGAGCATCCACGGTACCTACGGCAGCGGCAAAACCCATCTCGCGGCTGCCATAGGCAATTACCAGGCTGCCAAAGGTATGCCGCCCCTGTTTGTTGTGGTGCCGGATTTACTCGATTATCTGCGGGCAGCCTTTGCTCCCAACAGCGGGATGAGCCTGGATAAACGATTTAATGAGATCCGCACAGCCAGATTGCTCATTCTTGACGACTTGGGGACTCAATCCGCGACTCCCTGGGCAAAGGAAAAAATATACCAACTCTTCAATTACCGCTATAACGCCGAGTTGCCAACCGTGATCACGTCATCCTTTTTGCCGGACCAACTGGACCAGCGCATCTACAGCCGCTTATCCGACCGGCGCTTATGCCGCCTGGTTGTGATCAGCGCACCAGGTTACACAGGAAAGTAAACAAAACAACCGCGAAATAATGGGTATAATCTAGCCTTGTGTGTCTACTATTTGAATTGAACACGGCAACTGTGCCGTTTGACAGGAGATAAATTTATGAATAAAAAGATCATCCGAGAGGTCCCCAATAGCTTTAACCTGCCTTATCGTCTCAAGAGACTGGCTGATATCGCTCATAACCTTTGGTGGGTGGGCAACCCCGATGTAGCCCGTCTGTTCAAGCAGATCGACGCGCTCAAATGGAGACTTTCCAACCATAATCCGGTGGTTTTACTGCGGACAGTTGAGAAATCGAAACTTGAAGATTTGATCAAAGACCGCTATTTTCTCGATCACTATGATCGCATCGTGCGCGACTTTGACGCCTACATGAACGGGAAAGATACCTGGTTCAATCGCGAGTATCCCGGCACTGAGAACGAAAAAATCGGCTATTTCTCTTTTGAATACGGTCTGCACGAATCTCTGATGGTTTATGCCGGCGGTTTGGGAATCCTATCAGGTGATCATCTCAAAGAAGCCAGCGACCTGGGTTTACCCATGGTGGCGGTCGGCTTCCTTTACACCTATGGTTATTTTTCCCAGCGGATCACGGAAGATGGCTGGCAGGAAGCGCATAGCATCGAACTTAAGTTCAGCGACCTGCCTGTAGTCGCGCTTTATGACGAAAACCATGAACCAATCAAAATTTCGATCGATCTGCCAGGACGCAACTTGTATGCCCGTTTGTACGAACTCAATGTCGGACGGGTGCCGTTGGTGTTGCTGCATACCAACATCCCTGAAAATACTCCCCAGGATCGTGAATTGACGGACAAGCTCTACATCAGCGATCCCGAACTGCGTATTTCCCAGGAAATGCTCTTGGGTGTCGGCGGTTTGAGAGCCTTGCAGCGCTTGGGTCACAACCCTGCCATCTTCCACATGAACGAAGGTCATTCTGCTTTCCTGGCATTGGAACGCATGCGTCAGCTGGTTGAAAAGGGACACACGCTTGATGAAGCTAAAGAAGCTGTCAAAAAGACGAGTGTCTTCACCACCCACACACCCGTACCGGCAGGAAACGATGAGTTCCCCACCTGGTTGATCGACAAGTATTTTGCGAACTATTGGAGCAGCCTTGGTTTAGACCGTAACAAGTTTATGGACCTGGCAAAGGTCAAAACCGATTGGTCAGACGAGGTTTTCAGCATGCCGGTTTTGGCATTGAGACTTTCAGACTATCGCAATGGTGTTTCCAAATTGCACGGGGAAGTTTCCCGCAATATGTGGCAGTACCTCTGGCCAGATAGAAATCCGGAGGAAGTGCCAATCAGTTACATCACTAATGGTGTTCACACCGGTACTTGGATCGCCCGCCGATTGTCTGATCTCTACGATAAGTACCTGGGTGTGGATTGGACTGAGCGCCTGGATGACCCTGATATGTGGGAAAGAATCGAAGCCATCCCTGATAACGAACTTTGGCAGGTACGCATCCACCTCAAGCGAAAACTGGTCAGCTATATGGTTGCCCGTGCCCGTGGTGAATGGGAACATGACCGCGTTCATCCTGTCCAAACCGTTGCCAGCGGTGTTTTGCTTGACCCCCTGGCTCTGACGATTGGTTTTGCCCGCCGCTTTGCCACTTACAAACGCGCAAACCTGGTTTTCAAAGATTATGAGCGACTGATGAAAATAGTCACAGACGAAGAACATCCGGTTCAAATCATTTTTGCCGGCAAGGCTCATCCAGCTGATGAGCCCGGCAAACGCCTGATCCAGGAAGTCTATCGACATGTCAAGAGCTCAAGGAATGGTGGGCGCCTGGTCTTTTTGGATGATTACGACATGGACATGGCACGTCACCTGGTCCAGGGTGTGGATATTTGGCTCAACACTCCCCGACGCCCACGTGAGGCATCCGGAACCAGTGGCATGAAAGCCGGCATGAACGGCACACTTAACTTTTCAGTGCTCGACGGTTGGTGGGCGGAAGGCTTTAATGGCAAAAATGGTTGGGCGATTGGCGACAATCGTCATTATGAAGACCCCGATTTGCAGGACGAAGCAGACGCGCTCAGCCTCTATGAGACACTTGAGAATGAAATTGTGCCCATGTATTACACAAAACGTTCTGCTGATGGGCTGCCAGGAGACTGGATTGAACGCATCAAGGAATGTATCCGCACCGTTTCACCGCAATTCTCCATGACCCGCATGGTCAAGGAGTACATGACCGATCTCTATCAGCCCGCCCTGGAGACTGCCCGGGCTGAAGTCCAAGTCAAAGCGGATAATTAATTAAGATCATCATGGCAGATATCTTTACACCAACTGCTATCCTGACGGCTATCCTCATCTTTGCCGTCAGAGTTTTATCCATCTCCATGGATACCCTGCGTTTCATGCTCACGATGCGTGGGAAAAAGGGTATCGCCTGGATTTTGGGCTTTTTTGAGTCAATCCTGTTTGTGCTGACAGTTGGCGCCGTGCTGAATGACTTGTCGAATTTTTTGTACACGATCGGATACGCGGCTGGCTTTGCCACAGGCAATGTGGTTGGCATGGCCATTGAGCGTCGGCTCGCGCTGGGTTTTGCCCACCTTAGTGTGGTCAGCAAAATGCACGGTGACGAAATCGCGCAAGCGCTGCGGGATAGCGATTTTGCCGTAACTGAGATCAATGCGATTGGAAGAGATGGCCCGGTAATGATTTGTGACCTGGCGGTCCGGCGCAAGGATGTTGAAACTGTGGAGTCGGTTGCCCTGACCATAGACCCTGAGGCTTTTATCACAACAGAAGATGTCACACCTCTGCGCAGTGGATATTGGGGGAGGAACAATGTCCGCAGATAACAGGCACACAAACAATAAAAGAGCCCTCATTTTCGATTTTGACGGCTTGATTTTGGATACCGAAACAGCCGAAGTTGAGATTTGGACTGAGCTCTATTCCCAGGTTGGACTTTCTTTCAACATGGACGCCTATATGCACCTGGTTGGGGCTAATGGGGAAAGAGGCTTTCACCCAGCCGATCCGATTTCCGATCGCCCTGGCGAAGAACGCAGTAATGACCAGGTAAGAGTTGAACATCGACGGCTGGCCTGGGAAAAAACCCTGAAATTGCAGCCGCTGGAAGGGGTGGTGGATCTGATTCACTCGGCTAAAACCAAGGGCTATACCCTTGCGATTGGCTCAAGCGCCAACTACGATTGGGTCTCCACGCATTTGAAACGGCTGGGATTGTTCGAATACTTTGATACCATCGTGACCTTTGACGACGTCGAGGAAGCCAAACCGGCTCCTGATATCTACCTGAAAGTGCTTGAAAAGCTAAATATCAGCGGTGACCAGGCAATTGTCCTGGAGGATTCTTACAACGGAGTATTGGCTGCAAGGCGTGCCGGTATCCGGGCTGTGGCTGTCCCCAACCCAATCACAAAGGATCAGGATTTCAGCCTGGCAGAGTCCGTCCTGGACAGCATGCGAGACATCGACCTCAACAATTACTTCTAAGATTTCTCAATCCTATCAGAGAGGCCAACCACCTCTCTTTTTTTCTGTGGGCTAAACTTTTTGCCATAGATTTTGCCTGTACCATTGAGTTATAATTTTATTATTAAGACATACTAGGAGTAGAAACGTCATGGAATTAAATACTTCCGAATTTTATTTTGGCAATGCCTATGACCTGAAAAGCCAGGCAATCATCCCGGACACCCTCACCTTTTACGATCCGGAGGACCTAACCACCCACGCTGTCATCACGGGTATGACCGGCTCTGGTAAGACCGGTATGGGCATCATCTTGTTGGAAGAAGCTGCACTACGAGGCATTCCTGCCATCCTGATCGACCCGAAAGGGGATCTCACCAATCACCTGCTGCATTTCCCGGATTTTTTGCCCTCCGATTTTGCCCCCTGGGTGGATGCCGATGCCGCCAAACGGGAAGGTCTGACGGTGGAAGAAGCCGCCGAAGCCGCGGCAGCCTCCTGGAAAAAGGGCACCGAACGTTCCGGAATTGACCGCGACCGGATGGAAAAACTTTCCACCAATGTTGACTACGTCATTTACACCCCCGGCTCTGACTCGGCCATCCCCGTTAGCATTCTCTCTTCCCTGAAGGCTCCAGGCATTGATTGGGAAGAAAACAAAGAAATGCTGCGCGAGTCGATCAGCAGCACGGTCACGGCTTTATTGGAGTTGGTCGGTTTTAAGAATATCGACCCGGTTCGTTCCCGCGAGCACATTTTGCTGGCGAACATTTTTGAAACAGCCTGGAGCGAAGGCAGAGACCTCAACCTGGAATCTCTCATCCTGCAGGTGCAAAATCCGCCTTTTGAAAAATTGGGTGTTTTTGCGGTCTCCAAGTTCTACCCGGAAAAAGACCGCTTTGAATTGGCGATGCTCTTGAACAACTTTATCGCCGCGCCATCCTTTGGCAGCTGGCTGCAGGGTCAACCCCTGGATATCCAAAGTTTGCTCTATTCTGCTGATGGCAAACCCAAGCACAGCATCTTTTACCTGGCTCATCTGGCGGACGCTGAGCGCATGTTCTTCATCACCTTGCTCTATTCAGCCGTCGAAACTTGGATGCGTACCCAATCCGGAACCAGTGATTTGCGAGCCCTGGTGTATTTTGATGAAATTGTCGGCTACTTGCCGCCTGTCTCTAACCCACCCAGCAAGCCCATCATCCTGCGCATGCTCAAGCAAGCCCGCGCTTTTGGTGTGGGTTTGGTTTTGTCGACCCAAAACCCGATCGACCTGGATTACAAAGCCCTCTCAAACGCCGGGACCTGGATCATTGGTAAACTCCAGACTGATCAGGATAAACAACGCCTTCTGGATGGTCTGACCAACGTCTCCGGAAGCTTTGACCGTTCCTATTTTGATAACACCATTTCCGCTTTGGGTAAACGGGTCTTCCTGCTGCACAACGTGCACTCCAAGGGTCCTGAAATTTTCACCACCCGTTGGGCCATGAATTACCTGGCTGGTCCCATCACGCGCAACAAACTTGAAGACCTGAACCGCAAGGTTGGTGCTGATGCGCGCCTGATTTCAGAAGCGCAATCCGGTGACTCGCAAACTGTGTCCACCCAGGATGTAGTCGGCGGGCAAACAACTGACCTGCCTGGCAGACACACCGAACCGGTTTTGAGTTCAAAAGTAAATGTCTTCTACCTGCCGCTGAGCAAGAGCCTCTCAGACGCCCACAAGCAAGCCGCAGACAGAGGACTACCTCCCACCTCTCAGCCGCATTACCATTACCGGCCGGTGCTGCTTGGGCAGGCTCAGGTTTGGTTTGCCAACCGCACTTACAACGTCAACACCCAGAAAAAAGTAACGGTCCTGATGTCGGAATTGGAAAAACGGGGATTGGTGCAATGGCAGGATTACCAAATTGACAGCATCACTTCGCAGGATTTGGACCCACGTCCGCTGCCTGAGGCGACTTTCGCGGATTTGACCTACCCCTTCGACGATGAAAAGAATGTCCTCAGTTTGTCTGATGACTTCACCGATTGGTTGTATCGCAATTATCAAGTAACCCTGTTCCGCAACGCGGACCTCAAGATGGTTTCGGGACTGGAAGAGAGCAAAGAAGATTTCATCGAGCGCGTCAGTGAGGCTGGAAAAAGTGGTCTCACGGAGGAAATTGAAGCTATCAAGGCCAAGTACGAAAAAAAGCGCAAATCGATCGAGGACAAAAAACTAAGAGAAGAACTTGAAATGGAAAAGGATAAGCAAACCCTCAACCAGCGGCGAATTGAGGAGGCCAGCACAGGTCTTCAGACAGTTATCGGCTTATTTGGTGGTCGCAAACGCAGCATCAACACTTCCCTCACCAAGAGGCGCATGACCTCAACCGCGAAAGCTAATCTCAAGGAATCTGAAGTCATGATCGAAAAGTACAACACCGAATTAGCGGAGTTGGAAGCGAAAATGCAGGAAGAGATCGATGAATTCAAGGCAAAAGCAGAGGACAGCTCGGTCGAAGTCGAAGAGGTGGTGATCAAGCCACTGAAAAAGGATATCGTTACAGAATTCTTTGGGCTTGCCTGGATGCCTGTTTACGCCTTCAAGGATGGCGAGCGTTGGTTCGAGGTTGACGCTTTTTAGACTGCTACTTCTTTAGACCAGATCAGATGCACAAAAGCACCCCAATGGGGTGCTTTTTCTATAGAATGCATAATGGTTCAATCTGATGTGAGCCCGGTGATGTTCCCAAAGCCATTGACTTCGATCACCCAGTTGCTGCCCGGGTAGGCAGTCTGGAACAGTTCATAGTCACTGGTATTGTAGCGATATTCTGTTCCATCGCCGGAAAACGTGATCACATAAGATTCCGTGCTGCTCCCAAGCCGTTGAGCGTTGTTGAGATTAGCTGTCGGCCACTGGGCTTCAGTCCCATAGCCGTCCAGGGACAGGGTGTCGATGGCGACCCACTGCATGGTGTCATAAGAACAGTAATCTTCGTAAACTTTAAAGTAGCAATCCTGGACCACTTCGCCAATGCCAGTGCCGGTATCGATGGTGTAAGGTTCGCCGCACACTTCTTCCGAGTTTGGCAGCTGGGTCTCTGAGTTGTAGCGGTAGGTCAGCTTGCAGTTGTAAGCTTGCGCGTTTGGGGGGATATCATCCAGCCAGGCCTGGGACTGCACCAGTTGGTAAGCTTCCAGTACCACCTGACGCTGCCAATAAGCCTGGGACACCGTAGCGTTGACACGGTCGGTCTTATTCATTTGGGAGATATACATCCCGCCAAAATAGCACAAGGCTAAAAGAAATAAGACAGCCAGGATCAAGACCCACTTCGGCAGTGGTTTGACTGGCTTTGGCTCGCGACTAATGCCGGCCTCCAGGGGTTGCTGGTCTGCTTGTTCTTCAAGCACCACGCCTGCCGGTCTTGACGTTGCCCCTACGGTCAGATCGCCTCCGCATTCAACGCAAGTTTGCGCCTCAGCCAGGTTACGCGTTCCGCAGTATGGGCAGTGTTTGTCCGGGCCGCTTTTTGCCATGCGGATCAAAGCTTCATCTTTGATGAAGTTGAACGTGCTTGGGTCTACACGTTCAAATTTGACATCGACCGGTTGGGGTGCGCCGCAGGCAGTACAGGAGCGAATTGCACCCGGGTTTCGAGTGCCGCAACTATCACAGGTCCAGACTAACTCGATGTATCCTATTACTTTTCTGGCCATTTTATTGACTCCGAAAGGGTAAAGATCTACTTGGTATAAGTATAGCATAGCTTGAAATTTTTAAAGGCTCACTCGCCTGTTTCCACAGCTTGAATGGTTTTCTGAACAGCTTTTAATCCCAAAATAGTCATCAAAGGCAAACTGCCAATTGCCAACGGAATAAAAAATCGGAAAGAAAGAAAAAGCAAAATCAACATCACCAAAGCGATGACTGAGGCGTAAGTTGGTTGACTCAAAAAAACGGCCAAACCATTCTTCCAGGCGAGCTTGAGGGATTTTTCTTCTTGTAGAAAGAAGCAAGACAAACTAAAAAATTGCCAGACTACCCAGATAACACCCATCACAAGTACGATGACTATCAGGACAGGCGCAAACTGGAGGGTAGAGTTGTAATAAAACCAGGTATTGGTCCCCAGAATGAGCAGTACAAGCAGGTTGAGAATCCCCCAAAGCAGACTCTGGCGGAAATAAGTCCGGAAGCCCTTCCAAAAACCAATCAAGCCGGTACGCTCATTGTGGGTCAGATCCAGGCTTTCCTGGTAAATCCCAAAAAGAGCCGCTGGGGAAAGGATGATGGTCAGACTAAGTAATATTGCAGCCAGGGAGACTAAGACTTGATTGGTCCAGTCTTTCCACCAAAGTTTAACTGAGTCGAGTATTACTTCAAAAGCTTGTGCTGCGCGCATAATCACCTGTAGCCTAAATTATTATAGCTTAGCGATTTAGGAGGACTGAATGCTCGTTCAAGAAAAGAGTTTGATTGTGGTAATTGATGTCCAGGGAAACCTGGCAAAAGTTGTCGCGCAGGCTGGGGATGCAAATAAAAATGTGCAGAATCTTATCCGCGGCGGTCAGGCATTGGACCTTCCTATCATTCTCACCGCGCAGGCACCGGAAAAAATCGGTCACACGACAAATGAAGTCCTTTCACTTCTGCCAGGCAACTTTGAATATCCCCGCACGAGTTTTAGCGTCTGGGCTGACGAAGCCTGCCGCGGCGCGATTGAAAAAACCGGGCGCACACAAGTACTCTTATGTGGTTTTGAGAGCCACATTTGCCTGTATCAAAGTGCGATAGAATTGCTCCTGGCTGGCTACGATGTTTGGTTAGTCGCCGACGCGGTTTCATCGCGATCGCTTGAAAATAAACAAATTGCATTAACTGAACTGCGAGCGGAAGGCGCGCACCTGACGAGCGTTGAGATGGCGCTTTTCTCGCTAATGGAAGACGCGCGCCACCCAGCTTTTAAATCGATTTCGAAAATGATCCGATAAACAAGCCTGGCGCTTTCTAATACTATTTATAGATTGGTTGCTTATCCTTAGAGGATATCAACCACTGGAGGCATTATGACCACCGATTCAAAACCGATAAGAAAAAAGAAAAAAACACGTTGGATCTCAACTGTTTTGATTTTGTTACTACTCGCTGCGGGCGCTTTTCTATTTTGGCGCTATCGCCAGCAGCAAACTATGGATGAAACCATAGCAAACCTGAACACCACGCCCCTGGTCAGAGAAACGTTACAAACTACGATCAGCGGAATTGGCAACGTTCACCCCAAGCAATCAGCCAGTTTAATGTGGCAAAGCAGTGGTACCGTTGGTGATGTCAATGTGGAAGTCAACCAGCAAGTGAGTAGCGGCGATATTTTGATCAGCCTTGATGAAAACAACCTGCCGGTCGATATCCTCCAGGCAAGTTTGAATAAAATCAACGCCGAGCAAGCTTTGGCGAACCTGCCTGCCACCACAGAGATCCAAAAAGCAACCTTGAATAGCAACATTCAAAACGCCCGGGAAACCTTGGTTGGGCTGGAGAGCCAGCTGCTCAATCTGGACTCGCGTGTCTGCGAGCAATGGCGGCTGAACAATCTCCAGAATGATTATGACTATGCTTTGGAAGAATATCAAACCTTTCCAACAGAAAGCAAGTGGTTTGCCGTTCAGGCTGCCCGCAGCGCTCTCGATTTTTGTGATCCGGCAGTGATCCAACAGCAAAAGGATAAAGTCCAAAGTCAGATCGAGCTCCAAAACAGCAACATCGAATCCTGGGAGCAGAGTTTGGAAAAAATCCAGGCTGGTCCAGACCCGGAAGAACAGCAAAAACTGGAATTACAGCTCAGTCTGGCTGAAAAACAACTCGCAAACCAGTACATTACAGCGCCTTTTGATGGGAACATTCTTTCTGTCAGGAGTGAAAGTGGTGATTTGGTATCCCCTGGTATGGTTGCCGTTGAAATCGCTGATCTTAGTTCCTACTTTATTGAGGTGCCAATTTCAGAAGTTGACATCCCCGCCATCCAGGTCGGTCAGGAAGCACTGCTTTCTTTTGACGCTTACTATGAAGAGGAATTTTCAGGCACGGTCATTGACATCGCCGAAAGTGGTGACCGCAGTACAGGCGTGGTCAACTACACCGTAACCATAGGGATGGATAACAACACCGATAAAATCAAACCTGGCATGACTGCCGGGGTCAGCATCCTGACCAGTGAAAAGCCAAACGCGCTGACTGTCCCTTCTGAGGCAGTGGTCTCCAGGGAAGGTCAGAATTACGTTTTCGTTTTGCGGGATGGACAACCGGAAGAAGTGCTGGTCAAAACCGGCTCTTATTCCAACCGCAGCATTGAGCTACTGCAAGCCGAGATCGAAGAAGGTGAGTTGATCATCCTCAATCCGCCCACCAGCATCTTTTCAAACTTCGGCCCCGGCCGCATGAGGCCTTAGGTGATCGCATGACCACAGAAGCGGTTATCAAGGTACGCGACCTGACCAAGGTTTATCAACTTGGTGAGATTGATGTGCACGCCCTCAGAGGAGTAAGTTTGGATATTTATCCAGGCGAGTTCGTGGCTATCATGGGCCCGAGCGGCTCAGGAAAATCAACCCTGATGAACATGATTGGTTGTTTGGATTCCCCTAGTACGGGAGAGTATTACCTGGACGGGGAGTTGGTATCAAACCTGGTTGATGATGATTTGGCTGCCGTGCGCAACAAGAAAATTGGCTTTGTTTTTCAGAAATACAACCTTCTGCCCAGAGCGAACGCGGTGGAAAATGTTGAGCTTCCCCTCAGGTACAGTGAGGATCCGACCGGAATGACTGCCCGCGCAAAGGCAACCCTTGAGGCCGTTGGGCTTGGTGACCGCATGTATCACAAACCGAACGAGCTTTCCGGTGGTCAGCAGCAGCGCGTGGCGATTGCCCGAGCTCTGGTGAACCAACCGGCTATCATTTTGGCGGATGAACCAACCGGTAACCTGGATTCTGTCTCTGGTAAGGAGATCATGGAACTGCTGCTCAAGCTCAACCGTGAACAGCAAACCACCATCGTCGTGGTCACGCACGATGCGGAAATCGCCAGACAAGCTCAGCGGGTCATCCAGCTTTTTGATGGCAAAGTCGTTGAACAGGAGGCGGGATAATGCCCTTCATCCGAGTTCTAAAAGAAGCCTTATCCAGCATCTTTGCCAACAAAACCCGCTCTTTTCTGACGGTTTTGGGCATCGTCATCGGTGTTGGCGCAGTAATTGGCATGTTAGCCATCGGCGCCGGGGCGCAAGCCAGCATTTTGGGTGAAATTGAATCCATAGGCACTAACACCATCTATGTTATGCGCGGCGGTTCAGACGAAATCACCAACCCCAAGCCCCTGACCATCTCCGACGCGGAAGCTTTGGCAAACCGCACCCGCGCCCCGCACATTATCCGGGTAACGCCGGTAATGATGACCCAGGCCAATTTTTCCCTGGCAGATGTGAGCCTTTCCACCTCCATTTTTGGAAGTTACGCTGATTACGCTCAGATTTCCGCAATCGAGATCGAAGAAGGGGCTTTCCTCAGCAACGAGGATATTGATTCCCGGGCCTCGGTTGTGGTTTTAGGGCCAGAACTGGCCGAAAAACTCATCGGAAAAAGCTCGGGCGTTGTGGGCAGCATGGTCAGGATCAACAATTTCCCCTACCGCGTAGTGGGTGTCACCAAGGCGAAAGGCTCAACCCAATTCAACAACCCGGACATGATGGCGTATTTACCCATTACAACCATGCAGCTCAGACTTGTGCGCCAGTCAGTGCCGGATATGGTTCAATACATCATCATCCAGGCGCAGAACTCTCAATCAATTGAATTGGCGATCGATGAGGCCCAGCAAATCCTGCGGGACACCCACCGTCTCACCCCTCGCCAGGCCAACGATTTCACCCTGACCAACCAGGAAGACATCCTGGACATCGCCAATTCAATTACCAACGTGCTGACGATTTTCCTGGCAGGCATTGCCGGCATCTCACTTCTGGTGGGCGGTATCGGCATCATGAACATTATGTTGGTGACGGTCACCGAGCGCACGCGCGAAATTGGGCTTCGTAAAGCCCTGGGAGCGCGCAAAAATGACATCATGCTACAGTTCCTGACCGAATCGGCTTTGTTAAGTTTGATTGGCGGTCTGATTGGCATCGGCTTGGGCTGGCTTTTGGGCGTAGTTGTCGGGGTCATCGCCAACAATTCCGGCACACCGCTGACTCCGTTGGTGCAAGTCAACGCCATTTTGCTTTCGACCCTATTTTCAACTCTGGTAGGTTTGTTCTTCGGTTGGTATCCTGCCAGCCGGGCGGCAAACCTGGAACCAGTAGAGGCGCTGCGTTACGAATAAACACCAAAAAACACTCCTTTGAAAGGAGTGTTTTCTTATCAACGCAGAAACCGAACGAAGGGTCTACTCTTCCACTCCGCTGAGCAAATCAGCTTCAACGCCCAAGCAGGAGCCCACCTGGATAGCGCCGCGCATCCAACCGTGATCCAATGGAACGGTTTTGTTTTTACCAGCCACCTGCTCCAGGTGGACACTGGCCATAGAGCCGTCTTTGCGGCAGGCCATGCGGCCAAAAGCTCCTTCCATGACCATTTTTACGCTCCACTCCGCCAATTGTGTGCCCAGCAATCTGTCAGCGGCTGTTGGTGTGCCGCCCCGGACCAGAGAGCCAAGAATGGTTATGTGAGTATCGATCCCGATGGCGGAGCCCAAACGTTTGGCCAGTAAAAGGGTCTGGGCAGAATAATTATTCTCAATCTTTTCGAAGGTTCTTTCTTTTTCTTCCAGCGAGCCGCCCTTTTTCTGAGCCGCCATCTCCATAAAATCGACCAATTCACGCGAACGGGCTTTTTCAGCCACTGTTACCAGCGAAAAGTTTCTGCCGGCATCGATCCGATTTTGGATAGCCTGGATGATCACATCAAATTCGTAAGGGATCTCCGGAACCAAAATCACATCAGCTCCGGCTGCCAGACCGGCGCCCAGGGTCAGCCAGCCTGAACAGCTGCCTAACAATTCGACGATCATAATGCGGTGAGTGGCGTTGGCGGTGGTGTGCAAGCGATCAATGGCTTGCGTGGCAATTTCACGGGCGCTGTCAAATCCAATGCATTTATCCGTGAAGGGGATATCGTTTTCTGCTGAACGAGGCATGGTGATGATGTTGAGACCTGCCTGGCTGAGCTTGTAGGCTGCCAGTTGACTATCTTTATCACCTATGCAGACCAAGGCGTCCAAGCCGTTCTTGTGATAGGTATCAATGGCTTCCTGGGTTCGATCAACATACTCCTCGCCTTCAATCATGGCATCCGGGACCTGCCGGCTGGTACCCAGAATGGTCCCGCCCTGGGTCAAAATACCCGATAAGCGACCTTCTTTGAGCAGGTCAAGCGTTCGGTTTTCAACCAGCCCTGAAAAGCCATCCCGAAAACCAATCAACTCGACGTCATATAAATTTGAGACTGCTTTACCAAACCCGCGAATGGCCGCATTCACACCCGGGCTATCGCTGCCAGCTGTCAGTAAACCAATTGTTTTTGCCATAATCACCTCGCTTTTTTCATCAACAATCTAATTATAGCCGGAAGCAGGCCGGGAAAGGGTGAATTTATGTGAGATTAAAGCAAAAACGCCCTTTTCAGGACGTTTTTGTGTGCCGAGTCACAGACTTGAACTGTGGACCCTTCAATTTTCAGTCGAATGCTCTACCAACTGAGCTAACTCGGCGTGAGAAAAGATTTTAACCTGTAGCTCAAGGGCTGTCAAGTTAGATTGTTAGCGAATCAAAAGTCTTCATATATGCAGTGGGGATGCAAAAGTGGAAACTGGTTCCTTTACCCACCACTGATTCAACCCAAACCTTTCCCCCGTGGGATTGAACGATCGCTTTCACGATGGCCAGGCCCAAGCCGGATTGGTCTTCATCACTGTGGCGGCTTTTATCGACCCGATGAAAACGTTCGAACACATAAGGCATACTCTCCACCGGGATACCCTGGCCGTTGTCCTCTACGCTAAAGCGGACGCATTCCCGACCGTTCTCCAAGCGGTTATTTTTTTCAAAGCTCGCCTTCAGGCTGACAGTTCCGCCTGCTGGTGTGTATCTCAGCGCGTTGCCAATCAGGTTTTCCATTACCTGGATCAAGCGGCTTTCGTCAGCCATGACCATTGGCAATTCCGCCTCAGTTTCCAGAAGCAGGACTACCGATTGCTGCTCAGCTTGAAGTTTAAAAATTTCCAGTGCCTGGTGCAGGATTTCATTGGGTTCGATCACCTGCAAATTCATGGGTAATTCGCCCGCGTCAGATTGGCTCAGCAGTCTTAGATCCCCAACCAGTCGGTTGAGCCTCGAAATTTCAGAATAAATCAGGGACAGCCGTTCAGGTGTTGCTTCAAGGTCACCATCCCGCATGGATTCAATATAGCCGCCGATCACAGTCAGGGGCGTGCGCAAATCGTGCGCGATATCCGCTGTCATTTGTTTGCGAAGGCGGTCACTCTGAGCAATTTCCGCGCTCATCTTGTTGAAGGCTTCGCTCAGCTTGCCCAGCTCATCCGAAGAACGCACATCCACGCTTTGGCTTAGATCTCCTGAAGCCAGTTTTTGGGCAGCCTGGGTCAATTCGACTACTGGTTTGGTTAAATTCCTGGCAATTAAGATCCCCAGGATGGCTGCCAGAACGATTGTTATCAACAAAGCCCACAAAAGCCCGGTGTTTGTGCGCTCCAGGAAAGATTCTTCAGCTTGGGTCAGCACCAACCCGCGGCGCAAGTCCAGCAAAGTGCCAACCTGATCCCCATCAACGATGATCGGAGCGCCTTCTTCCAAATTTTCTTCAGTAAGGGTCTCACCTTCAGGGTAAAGCCCTTCAATCCCGACCAGGACGGTCCCATCCGCGTCTGCCAGAGCATACTGGCGGCCGACCGCGGAAGCATTTGGCCCCTGGACTGTGGTTTCATTTGCTTGTTCAGTTTGGCGAACAGGATTATTGCCAAGAGGTTGCCCCTGACCTTGTCCGGCGCCCTGCCTGCCTTGACCGGTGGTGAAGCCGTGACCTGCGGTTGTGGTTGACAAAACACTCTCGACGCCCTCCCAACTTTGATTGACGGCATAAAAAGATTCCACTTCCAGGAGTTTGTTGGTAAACTGCTGGTCAAAAACATACTGCTCAAAGCGGTTTGTGTTGCTGGAAAAAAAGACGATCGTCAAGACCAGGGCAGTCAGGACTGTCACGGCAATCAAAGCCAGAGCCAACTTGAAGTGGATCGAATTTCTCACTTTTCCTCAGCCTGTCGGATGCGGTAGCCCACCCCAAAAACCGTTTCCAGATAATCCGGTTTGGAGGGGTCTTTTTCAATCTTGCGTCTCAGGTTGCGCATGTGCACGTTCAAGGTGCTTTCCAAACCCGTAAATCCACTTTCAAACAGTTTGTCCACCAGCTCTGACCTGGTAAAAACCTTGCCAGGGTTGCGCATCAATGTTTCAAGCAAATCAAATTCCAGCGGGGTGAGGTTGACTGGTTCGTCATCCACCGTGACCAGGTGCGAACTCTTGTCCAAAAGGATCCCGCCGATCCGGAGAAAAGCCTGTACTTCCTGCTTGCCATAGCCTCTGCGCAGAGCCGCCCGGATGCGCGCCACCAACTCCCGCATACGGAAGGGCTTGATGACATAATCGTCCGCGCCAAGCTCCAGGCCCAAAACCGCGTCGGTCTCTTCTTCTTTGGCGGTGATCACGATCACCGGGGTCTGGCTTTCTTTGCGATAGGCGTTAAGAAACTGATAGCCGTCCATGCCCGGCATCATGATATCCAACAGGACCACATCGGGGTGTTCATGTCTGGCAGTAAAGAGGGCTGTTTGCCCATCCCCTGCCTGGACCACGCGATAGCCCTGGGAGCTCAGATAGTCTTTGAGCAGCCTGCGTACATTTGCTTGGTCATCAACGACCAGGATGGTTTCATTCATAATCACTAATTATAGGTTATTACTATAGCAAGCATGCATTAATTTCTGATTTAGCATAAGCTTTCTTCTTCCCAACGAACTGTTACTTTTCCGTTACAATAACCTTATAATCTCGGAAATTTGGGAGGACCATATGGACCCTTTAACTTTAGTGTTGATTTTGCTTGGCCTGATTTTGCTGGCTGGCATCGTAATTGTGCTCGTGCGGACTATGCAATACCCCATCGAAACGCGTGAACCAGAAGCAATCGAACTGGTCAAGATCGATGGCGAAGAAGTTGCCAAACACATTGGCCTGGCAATTCAAATGAAAACAATCAACAATGTCGATCCGGAAAAAGTGGACCCGATCCCCTTCCAGGGGCTGCACAACCTGATCAGCACGCTCTATCCTGAAGTGGAAGAATACCTCACCCGGGAAGTGGTGGGAGACCATTCTCTGCTTTATACCTGGGAAGGTTCTGACCCAACGCTGGAGCCAATCGCTTTGACCGCGCACATGGATGTTGTTCCTGCCAATGAGGGCCCCGATTCCGGTTGGACTTATCCGCCTTTCAGCGGCACAGTGGCTGATGGCTATGTCTGGGGGCGGGGCGCGATTGACTGCAAAGGCGTGATGATCGGCATTCTTGAGGCCGTCAACTATCTGCTCAAAGTTGGCTTCCAACCCAAACGCACCGTTTACCTGGCTTTTGGAGAAGATGAAGAAGTTTCAGGTGCCCGTGGTGCAGGCCAAATTGTCCGGACGCTCAAAGATCGCAAGGTCCGGCTTTCTTTCCTGCTGGACGAAGGTGGGTCCATTACCCGGGAAGTGATCCCTGGCATCGAGGCCCCGGTTGGGATGATCGGTGTGGGTGAAAAGGGACATCTTTCCTTGGTTTTGCGCGCGCAAACCACGCCCGGTCATGCCTCCGCGCCAGCTCAAGTAACCTCAATTGGCGCGCTGAGCCTGGCGATAGCGACCCTGGAGAACAATCCTTTCCCCCAGGATCTGGAAATGGCAGAGTTCATGATGAGCTTTTTGGCAAACGAGCTGCCTTTCACTCAAAAAATGATGCTGGCCAATCCCTGGCTCTTTGGTGGGATCCTCAAATCACGTTTTGCTGCCGCGCCCATCCTGAACGCTTTTACCAGGACCACTATCGCGCCAACCATCATCAAGGGCGGTCATACCGAAAATGTTTTGCCGGCACTGGCTGAGGCGACGATCAATTTGCGTTTGCTGCAGGGAGACACCCTTACGGACGTCCTCAAGCAGATCAACGATTTGGTAGCTGATGATGTGGTTGAAGTGTTTCCAGCCCACGATGACAGCCTTTATGGTGATCATTCCTGGGATCCTACTGAGATTTCTGATGTCAATTCGCCCCAATTTCACATCCTGCTTGATCTGATCAAGACGCTCGTCCCCGGCGCTCTTCCGGTGCCATTCATCATGAACGGCGCCACCGATGCCCGCCTCTATATGGAGATTTGCGACCGGGTATTCCGCTTCTCACCTTTCCTATTGGAAAGTGAAGAAAACGAGAGCGTGCACGGGATCAATGAAAGGTTGTCATTCGAGAATGCCGCCCGCATTGTCAGTTTTATGATTGAAGTGATTGAAAAGATCGCCAATATCGACTCAGATGAGCTCGAAGAAGAAGAATTGGAGGAAGAGCTCGAGTTGGATGACGAATTGGTAAGCAAGGCTATTCGTGAGTTGGAAAGCCCTCTTCCCACCCGCCCCATGAAACAACTTGAAAGAGAGCCTATCGAAGAGGAAACAGACTTTTTTGACGATGACGAGCCACTCGAAGTCAAGCCAATGAAGTAGCCTGGAAATTTTGTGCCATGAAAGCCCTTCCAAAAGAAGGGTTTTTCTTTGTTTACAATAAGTTTTTGAAAGCTGACCCAAAGTGTATAATTTGCTGTAAGAAAAAAGATGAGACATTCATGAGTAGAAAAAACCTTATCCTCCTGATCCTGATTAAGCTTGTTCTTTTGGCAACCGGGGTTTTCTTCCTGGCCAAAGTGATCCTGAATACAACGGTCACAACTATGTATCAGGACGATTATCCACCAACGGTAACTTTAGAGGCTGCCATTGTTGAACAGAGCCCTTCTGAACAGGAATTAGAGCAACACACTTTAGACCCGGTTGTCTCTTCCAGCATGGACACAATCGAGGGTCAGGTCAGCGACCTGCGCGGCTTGAGCATCGAAAACACGGTCCCCCGCAAAGTACTGACGGTGGATGAACTCAGACAAATTGTTACCGATGACTTCCTGGAGGAGTATGAGCCTGAGGACGAGGCGCGCGATGTGGCCATCCTGAACCTCTTTGGCCTTTTACCAGAAGGTTTTGACTTGAAAAATTTCTATATGGACCTGTACACAGAACAAATTGCCGGTTTTTATGACTCAGAAGAAAAGGCGATGTACGTGGTCAGTGACACTGGCTTTGGAGCTGTGGAACGCATGACCTACGCTCACGAATTTGTGCATGTGCTTCAGGACAGGCAGTTTCAATTTGAGGATCAGCTGGATTACTCAGAGGAGTCTTGTGAAGAAGACTCTGAACGCTGTATTGCTATCCAGGCGCTGATCGAAGGGGACGCCGTGCTCACCGAGCAACTGTGGTTCCAAACGCACGGCACGCAAAATGACCTGCAGGAGATCCAGGAGTTTTACACCAGCTACCAAAGCCCGGTTTACGATTCCGCTCCAGAGTATATGAAAGAGGATTTCAACTTCCCTTACCTCTATGGCGCCAGTTTTGTTCAGGCGCTGTACGCTGAGGGAGGCTATGAAGCCGTCAACGCCGCCTTCACAGACATGAACCCGCTCTCCTCTGAGCAGATCATGCATCCAGACGCGTATCCTGATGACCTTCCCCAAAACCCCACTTTGCCTGACCTAAGCGCAGTCTTGGGTGAAGATTGGTCCCTAGTGGAACAAAATGTAATCGGGGAATGGTATATCTACCTGATCCTGGCTAAAGGAGCCGACAGCAAAAGCCGGCTCTATGACAGCCTGGCGCAGGATGCCGCTAAGGGCTGGGGCGGAGATGCCTACGCGGTTTATGAAAATAATCAAACGGGAGAATTGGCTGCTGTGGTCTCCTTTGTCTGGGACACCCCGCAAGATGCTGAAAAGGCCTTTGAGGCTTTCGGGAGTTATTCTGATCTCCGTTTTGGTCCCTCAGATAATGGCAATTTGTGGCAGGACGCAGAGCATTTCAGCAGCCTGCAAGCTATAGATGAAACAAATTTCATCTGGATCATGGCACCTGATGAAACGAATTTAACTGCTCTTCAGGACGCTATGCAGGAATAAGGGAAAAAGTGACGCAAGCACCGGGGATCGAGATTTCAAAGGTCAAAGCCTTGATTTTTGATGTCGATGGGACTTTATCCGATAGCGATGACCGTATGGTCGAGCAGGTTTATGAACATCTGGGCTTTTTGGGTTCGATCCTTGGTGAAAATAACTTGAAAAATTTTTCGCGCTGGTTCATCCGCACAGCTGAAGGACCGGGAAACTGGGTTTTGGAACTTGCCGACAGACTTGGCATGGACCATCTGATCGCCAATTTTTTTGACCACAGAGCCAATCAAAAAGAACATTTGGTTCGTCATTATCCCCTCATCCCGGGTGTGTTTCCGATGCTCCAGGCCTTGTCCTCGCGTTATCCCTTTGCCATTGTCACTGCGAGAAATGAGGTGACCACCCGGCATTTCCTGAACCTCAACAATCTCGATCCTTTTTTCCCAATTGTGATCAGCTCCCAAACCTGCCGGCGGACCAAGCCATTTCCTGACCCACTATTGCACGCCGCCTCAAGAATGAACATCCCCATCGAGAACTGTTTGATGATCGGGGATACTGTCACTGACGTGCGCGCGGCGCTTTCTGCCGGGGCACAGTCACTTTCGGTGCTTTGCGGTTTTGGAACAGAAACAGAACTGATCAAATCTGGAACACAGGAAATATTACCCTCCACAAGCATGGTCGCAGATTTTTTAAGTGGGGTCTTGGAGTAGGCTAAATCTCTTAATCAGCAGTGTTTAGCGGAGAGCTTTCTAATGATTCTTCAGCCAGCTGACCACCAGGAAGCTGGGCATCGAAAGTTACCACCCGTTTGTCCATTAAGCTAAGCAATCCGATCAGCAAGCAGGCTGCCCCGCTTATCAGATAAGCAGTCTGAATATTAAAATGCTCCACAATTGGGGCGGAAAGAAATAAACCAACGGGCATCATGCCCAGACTCAGGCTTGATAATACGGTAAAGATGCGTCCTTGAATCTCAGAAGGAACTTTGCTTTGCATTAGTGGTCCTAAAGAACCATTGGCAATCGATGCGGTTGTCCCAACCAGGCCGGCAGCAAACAAGCTAAGAAAATAATTGGAAGCAGGGATCATGCTCAGGGATATCATGCCGATCCCAATACCTATGATACCCGACATAACGGTGAAAATCTTGCGTTTAAAGCCGCCCCAAAACCCCAGCAGCGCCCCTCCCACAATAGCCCCAATACCCATGGAAGCCTGAAGCCAGGCCAGTTCCTGGGCTCCTTTTTTAAAATATTGAGTCACGTAAAGCGGAAGCAAATTACTTGCAGGGGCCAGAAACAAGTTCAAAACGCTGGCAGTCATGATAATGATAAACAATCCTGGCCAGGAAAAAATGTA